>Ga0131853_10024394_pt1 | contig 10916 bp, 7 predicted proteins | sample TergutLab28metaG_FD_92764 | JGI IMG/M metagenome (GOLD analysis project Ga0131853, IMG submission 92764) | Labiotermes labralis P1 segment gut microbial communities from Petit-Saut dam, French Guiana - Lab288 P1 (version 2) (version 2) | ecosystem: Host-associated > Arthropoda: Insects >...
CACCATGAAAAAGAAGCCCATATTGTCGCGCAGGCCGGGCACTTAGGCTCGGTGACGGTTGCCACCAACATGGCAGGTCGCGGAACGGACATAATGCTGGGCGGAAACCCGGAATTCTTGGCCAAGCAAAAACTTTTGGCCGCCCGCCCTCACATTGATTGGAAAATCAAGGCACTGGACGCAGAGGACGTTTACAGCTACTTCATCCAGTACTCTAACGTTATGCCCGAAGACCTGGCGAAAAATTACATGAGAGACAAGCGTATATCCGCAGCAGTTGAGGCGGAAGGCGCCTATTCGGAGTTTTTGAAAGACTCGTTCACCCAGATTAAAAACGCCTACGAGGCTAATCTTGACGACTTCCGTGCCAAATGCCAGGAAGAACACGACAAGGTAGTCGAGCTTGGCGGGTTGGCCATAGTAGGCACGGAGAGGCACGAGGCGAGGCGTATCGACAACCAGCTTCGCGGGCGAGCCGGGCGTCAAGGCGACCCGGGAGGAAGCCGCTTCTATCTGTCGCTGGAGGACGACCTGTTGCGCCTTTTCGGTTCCGAAAAAGTGCAGGGCATAATGAGCAAGCTTGGCATGACGGAGGGCGAATCCATTGAATCTTCCATGCTGAGCAAGGTCATAGCATCTTCTCAACATAAGGTTGAACAGATGCACTTCGACATAAGAAAGCAGCTTCTCTCATACGACAACGTAATGAACAACCAGCGTGAGGCCATTTACACCGAAAGGCTTACGATTCTCCAGGAAGAGGACATCGTTGAATATGGATGGGGAATTATACAGGGCGTAGCGGACGAAATGCTGGATCGCTATTTCCCTGAAGACGATGAGCCTGAACCGCAGCGCGCCGTGTCTCGCGTGAAAGCGGTTTTTGGACTGAGCTCGGAAGCTGCCGACGTTATAGGCAGGCTGGACAGCCGATCCGGGCTGGAAATTGTCCGTGAGGAAATAATCGCTTCCATTAAAGAGCGTTACGATCAAAAAATTGGAGAGCTTACACCAAAAACAGCGAGTGACCTTTTGCGCTATGTCGTTTTAAACACCCTGGACGACGCCTGGCGCGGCCATTTGCTGGCAATGGACGAACTGCGCCGGGGCATAGGCCTGCGATCTATCGGTCAAAGGGATCCCTTAGTTGAATATCAGTTTGAGTCGTATAATCTGTTCCAGGGAATGATGCTTCGTGTGCGGGAGTCGTTTACGGAGCAGTTCTTCAGAGTAAAAGTGATTTCAGAAACCGCGCCACGCCGCGAGCGCAAAATGTCGGAGATACGAGATTTCCATTTGCCCCCCGTGAACAAGGGAGGCCTCGCGCCAGGCTCAGATGGCAAATCGGAACCAGTCCGAAAAAATGTGCGAATAGGGCGTAACGACACATGTTTCTGCGGAAGCGGAAAGAAATATAAGCACTGCTGCGGTAAAGATTCTTAATAAAATCAGGAGGGGTTATTTTGGTAAAAGGCGCGCAGGAGAGCTGCCCAAACCACAAAAAATACAAAAAAAACAACCTGAGCGGGCTTGTTTTGGTGTCCTTGGTTGCTTTGTTTATTTTGCTTGCATCTTGCGCTTCACGCGCGTATGCCGATGTCGATTTTACGTACAACATGAGCTCCATGATTCAAATGAATCCGGATTTCTCGACCTATGCTGAGGCGGATGGAAGCGGCCCCGATGGAGTAGTCTGGCTGAAGCGGGTTCACCTGGGCATGTCTCCGGGCGGCGGTGTAGCGCGCCAAACTATGTGGATTTTGCTTGGCCGCAGGGGATTGTCGCCCAGATGGCTGTCCTGGAACATTCCCGTGCCTGACGGCGGAGATGTTGAATTTTTGCAGGCTTCGGTATACTCGCCAGAAGAAGGCATAGAAATAGGAACAGCCACCCCAGTGACTTTATTTGACGGAACGGTGCGCTCCGTGACATTTTCTGATACGCCGGAAGAATTTATTCTGGTTGTGCATTACAGAGAGGTTTTCCCTCAAAGACTATACGTTGACGATTTTGTGTGGATCAGCGAAACCATCCCGGTGTGGGAAACGAATATACGCGTCACAGTTCCGGCCGGGCATCCGTTTCACTATTCATCAAGCCAGAACAGCAATGCTCGTGTGGTCAGAGTCGCCGACCGTATGGTTTATGAGTGGCTTATAGTCAACACCGCGGCGGAGGTGTATCCGGCCATTCGCGTGCGAGATCGCGAATACCTGGCTTTTGGCTCGCGGAGAGGCCAAAGGGCTGCTGCACTTTTAATCAGAGCCGCAGAGAGAATACAGCTTCCGCCTCAGCACCAGGCCGTTCGTGATATACTCGGCAGACGGCAGAGAGTTAGAGCTGTTGGAGAAGTATTGAACTGGATTCACGAACAGCCTGGAATTGTATTAACCAGTGAAACCAGAGATGTGCCTGCTGAAGCTCCCTGGACAAACAGGGAAAAAGTGCTTTTGGCTCATAGCTGGCTCGCGGAGGCTGGTGTGGATACGAATTTGTCCTGGCGTCTGCCCTACAGCCCCGGCGACAATATACCAATCAGCGAAGCCGCTGTTATTGATCCGATACTTAGAGTTTCTTTGCCTGATTCTAGGGGAGAAATTTTCTACTTTGACACAAAATTTCCTCCGCGGGCAGGGGAGAATGAAATTTTGCTGGCCGGGGCTGTGTATGCCCTCCAGGAAGCTGGCGGAGGATTAGAAACACGCACACCAGCGCCGCAAAGAGCTACCAATAATCGTTTGAGCGCAAAATTCGACTTGGATTTAAACGAAAATGGCATCATGACGGGTACGATTCAAATTACGGCGCGGAACGCGTGGAGGCATTTTCTGTTCCCTGACGAGCCAACTGGCGACGACCTTGCCAGATTTGTGTCTGGCATGTTTGCGCAGGTTCCGCGTAACAGTGGCATAACGTTCAGCGAGTCAGGAGCGGAGAGCGTGGTCACTATAACTCTGTCCGGCTCTCAAATGATAAGAGGGACGGAAGGCAACCATATTATGGCGTCGCTCCCTCCTTTGATTCCTGAATGGTTTAGAGACCTTACCTCAGGCCCGCTTCCTTACAGCCTGAGTTTCCCGTTCGTCATGGACGTCAGTGTAACTATGACAATGCCAACTGCCGCAAACATGCTTCTTCCTACGCAGGCCCCGCAGAGTTCAGGGAGGATAAGATTCTCCGAGTCGCTCAGGGTCGATAGAAGAAACAGGTTTACAGCCGAGGCTCAAATGACGGTCGATACAACGTCAATATCAGGCGAAGAGGCTTCAGACCTCAACGCGGCCATTTGGCATTGGTACACATTCATGACCAGACATCTGCCCATACAGTTGCGGGCAAGATAGCCGAGGGGCATACCCCTTTTAGATTTGGAGGAACGTTCGTGCTGGGAAGTTCAATCGAAATTTACCTTAAAAATATACTGTCGAAAGCAGCGGAGAGTATTGCCGCGCAAAAAGGCAAAGAATTACCGGCTTCGTTTATGGTCGAAATTGAACGGCCAAAGCGCGAAGGGCAGGGTGACCGGTCTTCGAGCGTGGCTATGCAGCTTGCCAAACCGCTGGGGCTCCCCCCTCGTAATTTGGCTGCCGAGATAATCGCTTTACTGGATCACGCCCATGATGGAATTATCGACAAAATAGAAATTGCAGGGCCAGGGTTTATCAATTTTTTCCTGGCTGACAAATGGCTATTGAACGTTGTGACCGAAGTTTTGAACGCACGGGAGCTTTACGGCTCGTCTAACCTTGGCGCGGGACGCAGAGTACAGGTGGAGTTTGTAAGCGCCAACCCAACCGGCCCCCTGCACGTGGGACATGGACGCGGTGCAGCCGTGGGGGATTCGCTGGCGAGCCTTCTGGCTTTTACCGGCTGGAAAGTCGAGCGCGAATACTACATCAACGACGCGGGGCTGCAAATAGATATTCTTGGCCGCTCTACACAATCGCGTTATTTTGAGATTCATAACCGCCCGGAGCTGGCGCCTTTCCCGGAAGATGGCTACAAGGGCGAATATATTTACGATCTGGCGAAAGACGCTGCCGCGAGAGAGAAGGACAAATTCCTGTCTGTTCCGCCTTCGGAAAGTCTTCCATGGTTTAAACGATTTGCGGGCGACGCAATTCTTGACGGAATAAAAAAAGACCTGGAATATTTTGGTGTGCGTTTTGATGTATGGTTCTCGGAAAGCAGCCTGTACGAGCGCAATTTAGTACCGGAGGCTATGGAGCACCTGAAACAGCGCGGCTATGCGTTTGAATCGGAGGGCGCGGTTTGGTTCAAGGTGTCCGAATTTGAAGACGACCAAGACCGCGTGCTCATCAGGAACAACGGGGCTCCAACGTATTTTGCCTCAGACATCGCTTATCATAAAGAAAAATTCGACCGGGGCTTCGACAAGGTTATAGACGTGTGGGGAGCCGACCATCACGGCTACGTTCCGCGAATGAAGGCCGGAATCGAGGCACTGGGAAGAAAATCTGACGACCTGGACGTGCTATTGATACAATTTGTAAACCTTGTGCGCGATGGAGTGCATGTTCCGATGTCCACGCGGTCAGGTCAGTTTGTTACCCTGCGCGACGTAGTTGAAGAGGTTGGAGTGGACGCTACCCGATATTTCTTCCTGATGCGGCGCAGTGACAGTCAGCTCGATTTCGACCTTGAGCTCGCCAAACGCGCCAGCAATGACAACCCCGTTTACTACGTCCAGTATGCACATGCGCGCATATGCAGCATTATTCAGGAATTGAAGGACAGGGGAGGGGAAATACCAAGCGTCGAAGGACTGTCGCTTGCGGCCCTTGAGGGGGAAGAGACGCGGAGGCTGATAAACTGCCTTGCAATTTTCCCACAGGAAATAGAAAACGCATCAAGAGAACTGGCGGCTCATTCCGTAACCAACTACGCGTTTAATTTGGCCGGATATTTTCACTCTTTCTACAACACCAGCCGCATTTTAGGGGAACCTGCGCACATAGAGGGCGGACGCTTATTGCTGGCTTTGGCTGTCAAAACGGTACTTGCCCGTTGCATGGCGCTCATTGGGTTGTCAGCGCCGGAAAGGATGTAAATTATGCCTCGTTTAAGATGGATGTTTGCGGCGGCAATCGCCACTCTGATTTTTTTCATAGCTGCGACTGTGTATTATTTTGAGTTCCGCAGACTTACGCGCCTTACAGTAGCCGTCGAAGAAGGCACTGTAAGGCTGGCAGAGCTTCAGCAGCGCGTTAGAAATTACAGAGAGAAAGTGGATTTCTACAGAACGGAAGAAGGTATGGCGCATCTGGCCAGAGAGCAGTACAACCTGGTTTTTCCGGGAGAGCGGATTTTTGTTATAAACAGAGAATCAGCGCCTTGGAGGTGATTCGGTATTGAGAAAAGATCTGGAAAGTTGGATCAGAGGAGAAGCCGCGCAGGGGAGCGAAGCAGTAATTGATGCCTTTAGCCTGCGTTTCCCTGTCACTTTTTTTTCGACGAGAACAGCCAATGATGCAACAAGCAGTATTCCAAGAGACTTTTTTAGCAAAATCAGCGTTTCCGACAAAACCGAGGATGAGAAAATTTATACTGAAATTCAAGCCGAGCCTTATGAGGAAAACAAAGACGAAATAGCCGAAGTGTCGGACACTGCGGAGGAATTTGACGCAGAGAAAATTTACGCGGAAAGTTTACCGGAGGACGGCCTCGAAGCCAAGGAGCAGGTAGAAGAACATATGGTTACCCCAGAACGCGAACCTGACGATTACGAACCTAACGACCACAAAACGCCTGACGAGAATGGCGAAGTGAATGAAATGCGCCATGAGGAGGACGAAAAGCGGCCTGCGTGGAAAATATTGCAAGAAACAATGCGGGCTAAGCGCGTAAAAAACACGGAGCAAATTTACACAGCGTATAAACGCAGGGGTTTCCGCGAAGACCGTGTGCGTTTTATCGCTTTCTGTCTCCTTGCCGTTATAATCCTCGGCACGGCGATTGCGCTGTACCGCAATATACAGCGCGGTACTTACGACGCGATGATGACAAAAGCTCAGGATTTATTCGCGCAGGAACAGTACGCCGCTGCTTTGAGTGCGTTCAATGAGGCGGCGCTCAGGCATACCGACAGAATAGAACCGCTTTTAGGAGCGGCCCACTCCGCCGAGCGGGCAGGGCGCGTAGACGAAGCAATCGCGGCTTACCGTCTGTCTTTAGATCGCCTCCCGGCAGGTTCCGCGCATTTAAGATCCCAAACTTTTTACGAAATTGGACGCCTCTACTCTGTATTGAGAGAATGGGGAAACGCTCAGGAGAGTTTCGAGCAGGCCATTGCGGCTGACGTAACAAATTTCAACGCACGCTTTTCCCTGGGTAACTCGCTTAAAGAACAGGGCAAACTTGACGAGGCGCTTCTGGTATACCAGCAGGCTCTGAGTCTGAGCCCGTCGTCCGCCGCAGCCAGGGAGGCTATAGACCAGGTGAGCCTTGCCATGTTCGCCAGGGAAGAAGCGGAAAGGCTCGCGCAGCTTGAAGAGCGCTTCCAGCAAGCCGCACAGTCTGGCAGAGCTGCACTGGAAGAGGAGCGGTTCCGCGAAGCATCTGATTATTTCGCGGAAGCTCTGGCCATACGCAGCAATGACGCGAGCGCCTGGGTAGGTTTTGGAGAAGCACGTTTCAGATTGGGAGACACGGCAGGGGCGGTCACTTCTATGGAAAGAGCTATAGAAAGAGACCCGGAATACGAGCGGGCGAAATTGAGGCTTGCCGAAATAAGAGAAATAATAGAGGAACAAAACAGAAGAGAAGCGCCTCAACCCCGCCGTCAGAGGCGATCTTCGCGAAGCCCGGCAAGAAATATAGCGCCGACCGCCGCAGTTACCCAGACTGCTCAAATTAGCCAAGCTGACCAGAGAACGCAGTCGAGAGTCGCCTTGTTCGACAGAGGAGTGGAGCTGTTCCATATGGGAGAGTACGAGGCGTCATTCAACTATTTTGTAGCCAGTATGCGTTCCTCCGAAAGGGGACTCCTTCCACAAATGTCATTGGCTGGTTTTCATGGGGTTGCGAGGTTTGGGCAGGGGTTTCAACCCAGGCTGAACGTGCCTTTGGAGGCTAGATTGCTGGCGGAGGCTGTGCAATTGAACCCGCTGGACAGAGATCTTTATATCAACCTTGCAATGGCCGCTACAAAAATGGGGTTGGACAGGCAAGCTATGCGTTCTGTCTTAAGCGAGGTTCATTCTCACGCGACGAGAGCAAGCAGCTAATAACAGCGGCAATTACAGGATTTGACAAGACTTGGTTATATCTTCGCGCAGGTTTACCTGGAATAAAGCGTAGATTTTTTTGGTTTTCTACTTTTTGCACACAGGAGGTTTTTCAAAATGAGCGATGTTTTCAAAAATGCTCGCAGCAAAGCGAGAGAGGTTTTAGGGGAATCCGTCGTCAAGGAACTGAAAAAGAAGGAATACGAAGCGGTATACGTTCCCACGAAAGAAGCAGCGCTGGAAGAGGTCTTGAAAATTATTCCTGAAAAAGTATCCGTAGGCGTGCCCGGCTCCGTAACGATTCGGGAGATAGGCGCTATGGAAAAACTGAAGGAACGCGGCTGCACCGTTTACCAGCACTGGGATCCAAGCCTTACACCGGAAACCCGCGCTCAGAGGTTGATGGACGAAAACTGCGCGGAATATTTCCTGACCAGCGCCAACGCGATAACCCGCGATGGCAAAATAGTAAATATCGACGGCAACGGCAACCGGGTCAGCGCAATGGCGTGGGGTCGTAACACGCTGATTTTCGTCATAAGCGTCAATAAGGTGGCTCCAAATATTGAGGCCGCCATAACGCGGAGCAGAACTGCTTCGCCTCCAAACGCGGCTAGGCTGAGTTACAACACTTCTTGCGTCCAAACCGGCTACTGCGTGGATTGCGATTCCAAATCCCGCATTTGCAGGGCTCTTTTGATTCTGGAACGGGCTACAAGCGGACGAAAAACCCACGTCATAATGGTGGGAGAGGATTTGGGATTCTAATATTCCATATCTGAAATTGAAATCTGAAAATCGAATGAACGTTTGAACAGGAAAATAAAGGAAAAATATGACACAGAGAGATAAGATTGCCCTGATTCTGGCCGGAGGGCGGATAATTAACAAAGCCGGGCCTGATTTATTGGAGACTACCGGGCTTGCAGAAGAGGAATTGCTCGCGTATTTCCAGGATAAAATCAGGGAAAAATTTTACACTGTAAGCTGGAGTTACCAGCCTGTCACGCACTATACGCTCAGGATGTGTGGCGACTTAATTCGACTTGCGGCTGCTCAGGTGGAAGCCGGCGCGTCCGGCGTGGTTATCACGTGCGGGGCGCAGGCCATGGCGGAGGCAGCTTATTTTGCCGATCTTATATGGACGTACCCACAGCCGCTCGTTGTAACGTCCTCGATATACCACGCGGATATGCCGGGTTCAGAAACCGCGCTTCATATTTCGCAGTCGGTACGCGCCGCAGAATCGCAGTCCTGCTGGGGGCAGGGGGTTCTTGTGTGCGTGCAGGATCAAATTTACGCCGCGTCGGAAATTTGCCAGTTGTCGAGTTATGGCCGCTTTGGGTATTCTTCTTTTTCCAATGGGCCGGTTGCGGCTTTTACAGGGCATAGCGATGAAATTGTCTGCTTCAGGCAGGTTCGGCGCGGAAAAATCATGGATATAGATATCTCGCCGGCGCGTAATGTAGAAATTTTGGACGTTTCCCTGGGCTCTGGAGACGTGCTGCTGAGCGCGCTTCTTGACGGGCGTGTGTCAGATTTGGACGGGCTGGTTATATCGGCTTTCGGGGACGGAGACGTTCCCCCTCTATGGGGGCCGCTTCTGCGTAAAATATTGCGCGCTGAGACTCCGGTCGTACTGGCTTCACGCTGTCCGATAGGTTGCGTGCGTTCGGGGATTGACTTCGAGGGTAGCGCCAAACGTCTTCTGGAAATGGGATTGATCAGCGCCGGAACCCTTACGCCGCTGCAAGCTCGTATACGACTGGCCGTGGGGCTTGGAGCCTCGCTTAAAGACCAGGAATTACGCGCCTATATGTTGGATAAATTATGCCGATAGTAGCCATAGTTGGACGCCCCAATGTGGGTAAATCTTCCCTTTTCAACCGCATGGTTGGCCGCCGTGAGGCCATAGTTGACGACATGCCGGGGGCTACCCGCGATCGCCTTTACGGTGAGGTTGAATGGAATGGGCAGGCGTTTTACGCGGTGGACACGGGCGGCATTCTCGGCGAAGAGTCATCTTTCAGCGCCGGAATAGAATCTCAGGTGCAGGTGGCGTTGAGCGAATGCGACGTCGCTCTGCTTGTCATTGACGGAACAGTTGGAGTTACAGCCTCAGACGAAGCTGTGGCCCTTCTTTTACGGCGCAGTATGCGCCCAGTGGTGGTGGCCGTAAACAAAACGGATGACCCAAAACACGAAACAAGAATATCCGACGCCTATTCGCTCGGCTTCGGCGATGTAGTAGGGGTCAGCGCCGTTCATAAGCGCAACATTGACGAACTTCTGGACAAAATCGTTGAAAAACTGCCCCCCTCCGATGACGAGCGCGACGAGGACGAAATACGCATAGCCATAGTCGGGCGACCCAACGTAGGTAAATCCAGCCTTTTGAATAAACTGGCAGGGGAGGAGCGCTCCCTTGTCACGCCAATAGCGGGGACTACCCGCGACCCGGTGGACACCTCGGTCGTAATGGACGGGCGCAGGTTCAGGCTTGTGGACACAGCGGGGCTGCGCAAAAAAAGCCGTATGGATTCCAACCTGGAATATTACTCTTTCGTGCGCACTTTGGCGGCAGTTGATCGCTCCGATGTTGTGCTTCTGATTATGGAAGCGGACGAGCCGTGCACCGATATGGACAAAAAAATTGCGGCTCACGTGCTTGACAAAGGCAGGGGCCTTATCCTCCTGCTAAACAAATGGGACCTCCTGCCCAAAAAAGAAAAGCTTGGCGATAAGATGACGGAGAAAATACGCGAGGAAATGCCTTTCCTGCAATGGGCGCCGATTCTTTTCACCTCGGCCCTGAACGGGCGCGGCGTGTCTAAAATCGCCTCGGCTGCCGTTGGAATTTTTGAAAACCGCCGCCGCCGTATTCCTACCAATTTGCTGAACCGGCTGATGCGCGACGTACTTGCGTTCGACAGACTGCCGTCAAACAAGCGTGGGAAATCCCTGAAAATTTATTATTGCAGCCAGTCCGGTACAGAGCCTCCAACTTTTGTGTTTTTTGTAAACGACCCCGAAATCGTTGATGACGCGTTTCAAAACCATGTTCAAAAAGAGCTGAGGGAACTTGCCGCCGTTGGCGGAAAAGACGCTCCTGCTATAGGTGGAGGATTCACTGGAAGCCCGATACGGACATATTGGCGGGGTAAAGACGAAGAAGCATAAACATCGGGATTGCGGTTGATTACTGATGTTTTACTTCGGTTTAGACGAAATGTTTATGCAAACTGCTCTAATATCAGGAGGCGGCGCATAATGCTTTTGCGGGAAATCAGGGAAGAAATCATAGAATACGGCAAAAAAACTTCCCAATCCGGCCTGACGAAAGGCACCGGAGGCAACTTGAGCGTTTTCGACCGCGCCAGCGGCACAATGGCTATTACACCAAGCGGCATTGATTATTTTAAAATCAAACCGGAACAAGTTGTGCTCATCGATGTGCAGAGCGGAAAAATCACTGATGGCGACGCGGTTCCTTCCAGCGAGCGCGACATGCACCGCATTTTTTATAAATATAGAAGCGATATCGACGCCATCATTCACACACACTCCGTTTTCGCCACCACTCTTGCAACTCTGAACCAGGCGCTTCCACCCCTGCATTACCTTGTCGCTTATGCCGGAATAGACGTGCGCTGCGCCAAATACGCGACA
>Ga0131853_10024395_pt1 | contig 10915 bp, 4 predicted proteins | sample TergutLab28metaG_FD_92764 | JGI IMG/M metagenome (GOLD analysis project Ga0131853, IMG submission 92764) | Labiotermes labralis P1 segment gut microbial communities from Petit-Saut dam, French Guiana - Lab288 P1 (version 2) (version 2) | ecosystem: Host-associated > Arthropoda: Insects >...
CGCACCGCTAACCTCTAAAGTTGCATTTTATATATTTATTCAACAAATATAGATACTGAATATTTTAAACATGGTATATATTCTCCGTTTTTTTCTCTTCAAAATGCAGTTTGTTTCATAATTATAATGTATTTGGTTCCTGTATTATTCACATTTTATTCACATTTTATATACAGGGTGTGCTACAATTTAAAAAAATAATTCCGGCGCCAAAAGGTTAAGTCACCTGTTTCCACAGTTAGCTGACCAACAGATTATCCCTTGTTCGTCACCGTGGCGCAATTTCGACGCCGTATAAGGTGTTATCAGGTTTGCCACAACGACCACTTCTTTTAATAATTTTCATAAACGTCTTGCCGAATGTGGTTAAATATACAAATTGCCTTCTCTTGGCATACAACGTCAAAATATATCGAGATATAAATTCCTCCATGGCAGTTGGTTATTGAAGTCTGATAAAAACAGTGTTCGAGTGTGGTGCATTTCCATTTACATGCAACTAAAAGTCAACAAAACCACAGTAATTTCGTTTGGTAGAAAAATAAGCTCACTTGTTTATTATTACAAACTGTGCGAATCTTCAGTCATATGCTCGGACTGCATAAAGAGTCTGGGTGTGTTTACAGACACGAAGCTTCATTTTTACTACCACGTAGATAACATTTTCTCTCAGATTATAGGGCTGTTGGCGTTAATTCGAACTGAGACTTTCTCCTTTTCCCCACTGCACAGCGTTCTGGTGCTATATTTCACACTAGTCAGATCCAAGGTGTATTACACCTCTGTCGCGTGGAATTCTTTCACTTTTAATGTTTTTAACCTTGAGGGCGTCAAGCGGACTTTTGTATCTTGTTCTCGTCGTCGGCGTTTTTTTCAGTCACGTAGATTACAACTATAGCAAATTGCAAATTTCTTTATAATTTTACAAATTAATTGACATAGGTCCAATTCATTTCTTGAAATTACGAATTGATTTTCAGTAAGCAGTTACGTTATTTCACTAAATAAGGAAACTGGCTATGGAATCGATGACCGGATTTCGATACCCGGTAAAGACTGTCACATTATCCTACACTGAATGACGCTTTCGATACAAGTAAGGCAACTGGAGCGTGAAGTTAGTCACCCGTTCCATCTAGTGCACTTCCTTGAATTTCGTGAAGCTTTATATTCGCTCTTCTCTTATGTCTCGGCTCACTGCTTCTGTATAAAGACAATTCTGTCTTTACATTTAATAGACTGTAACACATTCACTGCATCTTTACTTCTATTTGTTTATGTAGTTGTCTTTTAATGTAATGACGCTTCAATTTGTGAGATTGTGAAAGTCTTATTGTAGGGTAATTAGTGAATGAATAATTAATTTTATAGGATGTAAAAGAAAGCTCTCACGGCCTCAATTGAAGTATTGTGTTGACAGATATATTAGCCCAAGCTGGCTATTTAATTTAAGGACTGAGATATGAACCGGGGGATTCCCGATTGCGCAACAGGAGTGCTGAGCATTCGACGGAACGTGAGGAGTTATTGTTCAAGCACAAAATTCACTTGCTTTTACAGATGAGTTAAAAATTAAAAGTTGAATAACCTCTTACTTTTCACACACTGGAAATTAATTTTCTTCTAGTGCAGTCACGTAACTGACTTAAGAACAACTGCGCTCCCACATTTCCAGAACATAGAAAAATAAACTTGTTGATCACTTTTTATGTTTACGGTTCCGTGCATCTCTGATCTACATTAATAATTGTCCAACGAGATGCAACACAAAGCTGTCTATTTATTATTCTGCAAGTTCACTCTACATCTTTTGGGTGTCAACAACACCCATCATCAGGGGTATACAAAACTGTAACTACAGCCTCCGGTACTGGTCATATTTTTTGTGCGTTATCTCCTTCCAATGTAGCCAAGCTAGCTTAGCCACGTTGAAGGGAGATGGGTGTGGTTGACACCCGAAACATGAAGAGTGAACTTGTAGAATAATCAGTAGACTGTTTTGTGTTGCATCTCGTTGGACAATTATTAGTATTGTTGAGACTGTTGGATGATAGCAGAGTGTAACTTAATTTAAATTTCACTTCAAATGATCCAGAGAAGATGTATCTGCGAAAGTACTGGGCTCTGCGTAGTCTGCTCCGTTTACTGTCACTAAGACTTAGCAACCTTCAAGTATGTGAGGAAAAAATTACGCGTCAGAATGTTATTTAACGTTGCTATCACTTTTTGGGTTTGTATAGAGAAGGAGGAAGTAACGGAACGGAATTCTATGCTTCGATTTTAATTAAACTCCAAGGGCCAATTACAGAAATGTACAGAGCAGAATCCTGCCTTAGAAGCTAACATTTGCTTAGCTAGCCAAGAAATTGCCCACATTTTACGAAACCAGAAGTTTCATTACCGTTCCCAAAACCAAGGGCCACGTTTTCCTATCCTGAACCAGATCAATCCAGTTCACAAGCTTTATCCTTTACCTTAGATGTACTGTTAATATTCTTCCATCTCCGCCTCGTTCACCCGAGTGGCCTCTTCTCGTCTTCCCGCTAAACATTGTATGCAACTTTCCTCACTCTATATGTGCCTCATTCCCCGAAAAAATTCTTTCTTCTTGAATTAAACGCAGGAATACTTGGTGAAGAGCACACGTTACGAAGCTTCTCCTATTGCTGTCTCATCCAGTCCTGTTGTTTCCTCATCCTCTTATGCCCAAATATCTTCCTAAGCTTTTTATTTTCAAAAAACCACAGCTTATGTTCTCCTGTTAAAGTAAAAGAGCAAGTTTCACATTCTCCTCTCCCTCAAACCCGTGCATAAAATAACAAGCAAAATAACATTTACGTACTTTAATCTTTACGTTTTACATAGCAAACTAGAAGCCAAAAGATTCTGGGCCAAATGGTAGCAGGCATTCTCTGTATTAAATGTGCTCTTAATTCTTCATTATTGAAATTTTTTGCGTAGGGTTGTTCCACAGTTTCGAGATTGTACTGGAAAGGACTTACCGCTTATCTTTATGTGATCTGTCCTGCATTATGCTCCTTAGAAATGATTTAACAAGAATTTATTTCTTATAAAAATTACAGTAAAGTAATCAAGACTTTCTCCTCAGTAAACTGTAACTCATTTTCTTTCCCATATCACATTTCTTAAACTTTACTTTGCTGAAGTCTCTTGAAATACGAGAACAAGCCGCATTCACAAGTGCCCGTCAACTGTCCCTATCCTAAGCCAGATCGATCCAGTCCATCCCCCCCACATGCCATTTCCATAAGATCCATCTTAATATTATCCTCTCACTTACACCTAGATCAACCAAGTATACATTAAAAAACACGACTATAATGTATAACTTGCAATTAAATCAAAATTTATTAATTGAATTATAAGTTCAAATTTATTCTAATTTTAGAGTCAAAGAATCACTCGTCATCTCTCAGTAATGACATCATTCATTGTAATAGGTACGTATTGTAAATTTCCTCCATATTTACAATAGTTAAAATAAATGTCACTCTCAGCCCAAACACCAGTCCAAGCAGAGCTCGCTCTCAAATAACTTACGTTACCGTCTTCACTTCTTAGACCAGCAGTTAAATTAGAGTAACTCTCTAAGGTTTGTTTGATTGTCGACAAAATAAAACAAAATTTAAGGAGTTTCACGAGCTTTTGTAACTTCAAATCGACACGCTGCCTAAATACCACTTCAGCCTGTGTATATATTTGCCTGTCTGTGGCGGTGACCTACTAGCGGAGACGAACATTTTGTTTAAACTTTTAACAAATTCAGTGGGGTTTATTTTTACAAGAAGTTGTCAAGCTAACGTGAGTTTTGTGAAAATCGGCTCCGTGAGAGCCACGCTTTACATAAGCATACAAATGGAATTGTGTCCGTAATTTCCATATCTTTTGATATGTTTTAGTTGAATTCGGTATAAAGAATCTCCATTTCCTACCACGTAGTTTTTAAGAAATCAGTGTCCTGATTCATACTTTATTGAATGTCATAAATACAATTTTAACATATTTTCCTTTCTTTCCGCCCAATACGGATGAAATTCGCTACAAGATTTGTCAATGAATACTTATTGGTGAATGTGAGTTTCGTAAAATACACTTTAATGAGGACCAAAAACAAATTCTTTATTTGTAATTATAACATTTATTGTCCAATTTGGAAGAAAATCTGTCTCAATATTTCGCTATATAATGCGACTGAGAGTGATTAATTTTTTCGTAAATCGTAACAAGAAGGGCCGAAATCCTAGTTTAGCTTATATAAATCATACGTACGTGTACGTGGCAAAATCGTAAAGTGGTCTGAAACGAAAAAGGCCTTGTAAATTCTGCATACTATATGGCAGAGTACACAATTAGTAATTATTTTATTCGCCAAACTTTAAACAATAAATTACAGAAGCAATTGTTTTTAGAATTATAATTTGTGCTGTGTTTGGGGGTGGCAAAAGGAGAGTTCTAAAAATGTCATATCAAGTATCCTTATTCTTCAGGCAACTATTTTTTTTTATTTTCGGCCACTGCAGTGCTTACAGTAAGCAGTAAAGGAAGATAACTTCAAGTGTGTATTGCCTTGCATTTCTCTCGAAAGTACTCACTTAGATTTTCCGACAAAACACAAGTTCAGCAAAATAAGTATTTTTCGCTTGCAATTACAAGATGTTTCCATAAAATAATTCACAACGCACTGTAACTTCACCCTTTGATGTATCCATTCCAGTTTATTTCCATACATAAATGTTTCTACTGTTTACTTTTCATCCAACGATAAAGATCCTGTAGTCATTACAGGATCAATGGCACTTTAATATCGACGTTTATCTAAATTATTTATAACTCTTAATTTCCCATCTCACAGAGAACACGCTCCGTCTCCCTTATAAAGCAAAGTCGGTTAATAATGCTTAAAAAATAGGTTTTTGGTTACGAAAATACGAAACACTTAAATGAATTGAGCACAAAGTGCAGATTTTCGTAGTATTGCAGAAGATAATACACGTAATTACCACTGAACTGAAACAATTAATCCGGCAAACAACTTTGACTTTCCCACTTAACCGTTTTATTTTAAAAGAATGTCAAGATAAATAATTAATGACGTTGCTTCGTGTTGGGAAATCACAGGTTTCGAAAATCACCTCAGACGACGGCTTTTCTGTCTGTCCGCTTTGGCTCATTCCCCAATGGGGAGATACGGGTACATAGTCCGACGTTGCTTCCTTCCACATCTCTTGCAATTCACAAACCATTCTACCACTTAGACACTACATTACTTGAACACATATCAAAAAGCATGGTTAATTACCCAGATGTTGTCACTCATGCGGTTTAAAATATCTTAATTCCTCTGTCCATGTTAACAAGGTGGCAAAGGAACTGAGCTTTACTGCGAAAATAAATCTTCCGTTTTTTTGGATAACCGTATTCTGTTTGATTTGTCATGAAGGATGTCTGGCTTCGGGCTGATCACTCGTCCAGAGGTGTCCTACAGAGTGTAATCTGTCGATAATGAAAATAAAATAAGAATGACGTGTGTATGTGGTTTCCTAATTTTAATTTACAAATTTAAATTGGCTGTGTTATGTAACTTGGCATTAGAGCAGTAAGAAATGTATATTAAGAAGGATAACTCAAGCATCTGGAAGAATATTATAGAGCAAGAAACCACTCAGTGACTTGAAAATAATGCAACAAATGTTATCTAAATTCATCACGTCTGCTTTTTGTGCTATAAAATTTTAAGTAATTTTTTAATATTCATTGCTATATATTATACTGTGAAGAAGATGCTGGATGCCTAAAGTTGTGCGGTTTTCGTAGGATCGCAGGATATTCAGTTCATGCAGTGCAGAGCTCTTGAATCCTCTTAAAATTTCGACTATGGGCGAATTCATGTCGCAGAACTGAAGATAAAATTACCACATTCTTTTTACCATAAACCATTGTATTTTCCGACATAAATGGCAATCTTAGTAATTAAGCAACTTAATGCACAAATTCTTGTTTTATAATAAATTTATTATATGCTTCTACATGTTTCGAGCCCTATGTTCTCATCATCAGAAGGTCAAAATTGTATTATATATCAGCTGGTATCATCACAACTGAAGGTGGCCGTCCCGTGCATAGGTTGAGAGAGGACTCTCTCGACCTGTGCACGAGACGGCCACCTATAGGTGTGATGATAGCAGCTGCTGTATAATACAATTTTGACCTCCTGATGATGAGAACATAGGGGTCGAAACATGTAGAAGCATATAATAAACTTATTATAAAAGAAGAATTTGTGCATTCAGTTGGTTAATTACTAAGATTATACTAAGATGCACGGTCAGAAAAATATAAAAAATAAATGGCAATATTGTGCGAAAGTTAGGGAGAAAGAGATTACTTACATCTTTATTTTCTATGCTATTTATAAATTATATTAAAAATAATTTCACGACAACATTGCTGAAGTTACAGTTACTTTCCAAATCAGTCTCCATCCTTTTCAGCTGCCTTATTCCAAAGTTAAAGATGAGAATGTTTTTCCGGTCTAAGAACTTCTTTCCTTGTTATGCAACCACCAAGATACGGCATTCTTCAGTGCCTGGCCATCAGCATGACTGTGTCATTTCAAGCTGCAATTTGAAGAATCAACGGGTGAACAAGTGCTCTATGTTTTGTGCAGGAATAACTTTCATGGTTTCAGCGGTTTGCGCACTCCTGTATATCCTGCCGTTGTCATGGAGAAACAGCAGGTCTGAAATTTTCCTTCTGGGACGATCTCAAGAAAAGCGTGCCATCAGAATTCTTTGTGTTGAAAGATAGCTTTTGGAATTCAATTCTCTCGTGCTAAGTTATGAGTAATAATGAAAAACAGGCTTGTCATCTCAGCAGAATGTAGCTATGATAATGCTGCTAAAGCCATACTCTTTAATTTCTTCTTCTTAACAAATTCTGTCTAGCGCCTTAACGTCTATTGCTGCTTTGATTGGCTTCAGAACAGAGAAACCAAGTTTTATCCTTTGCGAAAATTTTCGAAAGTAAACCGTCATTTGCTACCTCGTTGCCACGATCTCATACCTTCTCGATGTGTATCATTAAGCATTTGCGGCAGCAATCAAGCGCAGGTCTTCGAATATTCAGGCTATTATACCACTATCATTGCACAGCTATGGCAAATAGGTTCAGGATAAGCCAGTCGTTTGTGTCCAAGAGTTACCGCTTGTTAGATGATCAAACCAGGGGACTCAAACTGGTCGAATTTGCCTTTCAGTACTGTAATACAAAGGCGACCATTCTGCAGTCTGTCCTAACGCTTGTCCCTCTGCATATTTAATGTGCCTTACATGCTGTTATGATTAGATATGGTATAATACTTATTTATTGCAGTTGGGTTTCCATCTGGTGGCAGTGATCGGTAAACTTGCACAAAACAGGACAGAGACACCTATATACACAAAGAGAAACAATAAACATACACAGAATACACAAAATATGAAACAAATATAAAAAAACAAGAATACAAACATAAAAAGAATATCAAATACACAAGTCGAGTAATTATAAAGTAACCAACAGAAATAAATATTAATGACACAACGTACTGCACATAACCTACATACAGCTACAAAAATATAAATACATTATAATACACACATTTTATCCAAGATCATCACTTCACTTTACTTCCCTTCACTTCACATCACCTTACTTCAGTACACTTCACTCCCCATTTTTGTCTCTGCATTTGGACTTTTCGTCTCCAAGCTTCAATAACCCTTCGCTTCTCCTCACTAACCGTCTTTCTAAAAATATGTGTTTTACAGGACACAGTCACTAGTCCCTCTGCAGGCAGTTGATTCCAAAATTTTATTGTCCTGTTTACAAAGAGTATTTACCAATATCTGTTCTTTGTTTCCCGGTCCTAAATTTACGATCATGTTCAACCCTGCTCAGGTAGCATGGACCTTTTAACCTGTTCTCTGTAGATTTCCATGCCCGTTCTCCAGTTATGCTTTGAAAAGTGCTCATATGTCAGCTATCTTGCTACGATACACCAAGTTTTCCCATCCCGAATCGTTCGTATGATTTGCAAAATTAGCCGCTTACTTTTGCACACGGTCTAACGCGTTTATCTGACCTTCCCTGTACGGGTCCCAGTACAGAGCCCCATATTCAAGAAACGGACGCACTAGTGACATGAACAGAACCCATTCCCACAGTCGCTTCTTCATACAGTTTGAACTAACCTTCCTCAATAGAAATCCACTTCTCAGTTTCAGCTTCTAAATACTCGACATCTTTTAGATGGTTAAAATGCACTTCATCTTCTAACACTTTAAAATCCACCATATAATTGCCAAATGTCGACCAAAGCAGTTGCTTCTACTCAAAAGCGACTGAAAATCTTAAGGCACATTCATGTAGTATTTATTTACATAAACAAGACACGCAATGAACGTATAAACGTAGCATTCTGGTGCGTCCGCGATACAAGAGCTGCCGTGGGAAAGCAATAAGTATTACACACTCTCGAGTGTGTGAGTGTGTGTGTGTGTGTGTGTGTAGCCTTAGTTACCCAGCATGCAAGGCGCATGCGCCATATTATATCGCCATTTTTTATGTGTGTGGCTCTACCAGTGAAAGCTAGTCATGCGTTTTATCCACTGCACACCACAAGATGGACCTTGTTTGGTCTGAGGGCAGTCTGAGCAATGCAAATATATGGGAAAAAGGACTCAGCGCACACGTTTTACTGTAACCAGTTTTTAACTTTTCTCTTATTTCAATGTTATTTAGTTACTTGGAGTAATAATTTCAATGTTGATTTTGGTATCCGCTGATTGTAAAGCAGAGAACTCTGCCTGATGCAGTTTCTTTTTACGTACACTGAAAAAATGTGTGATGATGCAATAAATATCGGCCGATAAAGTTTGGGTGAACAAAAAGAATGTATAGTATTCTTCTTGTTGTCAGTCTGAATATACGAATAATTTCGATGGAAACACAGCGAGACGATGATGCACAAAAATTAAAGAAAACGAATAGTGAGAGATTACCGTGGCGTCTATCGCTGCCCAGCTGCCTGCAGTACTGGGTGTAAATTGGTCAGACGTGTATGGAATTTGTTTTTTTTGGTGTGAAGTAATGGAATAAACTGCATTACAGGCATTCCATTAACTACAAGACATCATCTGCAATCTGTCACTCTAAGGACACTCAAAGAGTTTGTTCAAAGAAACATTCTCGTATATGCATTTTGAAAGGCAGAAATTTATTTCAAATATTTAGTGTGCTCTAACGGAAATTTGCATGTATTTATTATTAAATTATTTAAAATTGGTTGTCTGTGCGCTTAACACTGAAAAGATGCAGGCCAAATTAAAAGTGTCTTCATCATTCTCGTCTCTCTTTAAAAATGTCATACAACTTTTAGGCTGCTATGCATATCTGTATGTCTTGTCTTTCATTATTTTAAAAAGGTGTCTTGCTAAAGAATGTTAAATTTCTAAATAAGTAACACTAAGTTTTTTCAGTATAAGTGAAATCCTTTTTTAAGGGAAATGTTGTTTATAGACAATTAAAATTTTCTATCGGTAATGGAAATTTTCTTATATAACTAATAAACGATGCCCAAAAGTATTATTATTATTATTATTATTATAGGTTTATTATCATTACCATCATCATGTTTTCCTTATTCTTTTTAATCGTCCCCTTCTTTATCGTTGTTATTTTTCTGAGAGAATACATAAAGCAGGTACGTTCCACCGTTAAACTGCCTCGTGTAATAATCAAATTTAACACTTTGTTGGACTCCTTACGTACGGGATTATTTTAATGCAGGGCCCCTGCTACTGTAGTACTTTTATAGAAACTTGGAAAAATACATCCAAAATTAATAACAATTACTCGAAGCTGAAGAGATGCAAGGCCTCCTCAAAACGCAGTCCTCTTTCTTTAACACCATCACTGTCTTTCTGAGAAGGATTTGTACCATTCCTTGACCACCTGTATTGACGTTTTTTAATAATATCTAAAATTTCCACCTTATAAGTTTGTCCCATAGAGTCTTCATTTTATCTCTTTTGTTATTCTGTCAACGGAGCAAATATATTTCTTTCTGGGACACAAATCTAGTAAAGGATGTTTCGGTATTTACTTAATCCAATGCATTCCTTTTGTAGTTTTCCCATGTTTGTTTTGTGGTCCCCTCTTGATTTAATTTTAGCAGTCGTTATTCCTTATTTGCTTTCGGCCTTTTTCTCATTATCATATTCCTGACTCGGAAGAAAAGTGATTGTGCGTTCTTATGATTGCTTCAGAGACAAGAGGGTCCAGGGAATTCAAAACATGGAGTCGAATGCAAGCAAAATAACAAAACTAAATGCACTTACAATGAAGGAAAATTTCATCACCGTCAGCATCATTTTCCTTAGAATTCTCCAATATTTCATCCAACGTTGCTTATATTACCTCCCTGTGGATTTGTACAGACAGATGATTTCAACTCCTAAGTTTTCACGTTTCATTTGCAAATCATTATTCAGTATATGATTTGTCGTGCTGACAGTCCGAATCCATGTTCCTAGTTTGCTAATACCTTCATTGGATTTTGTTACGTTGTTTTGTGCCTTGCGATCACTCAGGGAAAACTTTTTTGCTTTGTTCCTTATATTGCTTTTATTTCTTTATCATATTACAAGGAAATCGATGTAAACCCAAATATTCATACTTTTCTAAAATGTACATTTCTACTAATATTTTTTTCTGTTGTGCTGTAGGAAGACACACATGGTAGGTCTATATCTAGGGTAGAATTACAGCTGTTTGGAAGAGATAAAGCTACCATTACGTCTTTGGTTCCGGGTCATGTCAGGTTGAAGTTGTCAGATATATATATATATATATA
>Ga0131853_10024396_pt1 | contig 10915 bp, 7 predicted proteins | sample TergutLab28metaG_FD_92764 | JGI IMG/M metagenome (GOLD analysis project Ga0131853, IMG submission 92764) | Labiotermes labralis P1 segment gut microbial communities from Petit-Saut dam, French Guiana - Lab288 P1 (version 2) (version 2) | ecosystem: Host-associated > Arthropoda: Insects >...
CATCAGCGGTAGTAATGCTGGATACACCATGTTCCGAGGTAGTGTGAAGGGTACTGGCTACCCACTGCATTCGCCAGTTTCCCCTTCACTTCCCCTCCCGTGCGTCACCGTGTGCCATCACATGTCAAATGGAGTCTGCCTCTTTGTTATCTGACGCCTTCGCCTGGGTAGATAAGAAAGCATACGCATTTTCGTATGAAGGGGACAAAAACTGCAGTAACTGTGCTGAAAATTTAGCCGCCCGGGGAATTGTGCAGCCCTGATATTTACCTTTTGTCAAAATCCTTTAAAATTTCTTAAAATAAAACCAACTAGACGCACTAATTTCTGAAATTTATTTTTGGAATAAAACTCTTACATGTTTCGGACAGTTCCTCTGTCCATCATCAGGAGTTTTTCACTGTACACACAGCAGTGGTATATGTCATACAGCTTGCGAGCAGGATCAGCAAACCTGTATGACACATACCACTGCTGTGTGTAAAGTGAAAAACTCCTGATGATGGACAGAGGAACTGCCCGAAACACGTAGAGTTTTATACCAAAAATAAATTTGAGAAATTAGTGCAACTGGTTGGTTTTATAATAAGAATTTATCACGATGCACGGTCACCTGAACGTCAAATTCCTTTAAAATTTGTTCGCCACTGGATAAAACTGAATTTTCAGAACAAAGTTTACAACAGACCAAAGCAATTAACCAGCATAGTGGCGAAATCTGGGTCTCCGGCCAACTATGCTTTCTGAGGGGTAGTCCATTTCCCCAGCGTTTATTGGGTTAAGTCATTATGCTTTTTTCCTGCTTCTTATTTGGACGTTTGGTCCGCTTTCAGGTCATGACTTCCCGTTACTGGGGTTACGAGAGAATTTTTACGAGGTAAGAAAGTCAGCCCCATTCCCAGCCCCCATACTGGAGGGTCAGATATCTCTCTGTCCGGCAAGGATGGCCCTGACATCAACCAGGCTGCTGCCGGCAGAGAACTCATCACTGCCACACAGCTTAGACTTTGTAACTGATAAATCGTTGAATAAAAAAAAAAAACCTATTACTGTGTGCTGCTGTTCTTCATTCAAAATCCTTAACAAGCAAACAAACAGAGAGCGCCTGAAGGTTATACTTTCTTTGTAACATTTGCACTTCAGCTAATGAAGCCGACAGCTTGTGGTTGGAGACACAAAGGACAGCTTTCTGTTACCGGGGAGACAGCAACCATTAGGACTGTCCATTATATCTGCTTTGTACTGTTTGTAGATCGGTTTGCTGTATGAGGTTTCATCAGCTGATTAGTTGGGCGGCATCGATACTCCCTCCTTTGTTCGTGGCGATCGGAATATTGCGCCCACATACTGCGTGACTGAGTCACTGGCCTAATGGGCATCTCAATCGCCGGATTACGCCAGTGTCTGTGCGAATTAGCGGGAACTAGGCAGTTCTACGATCACTTCCATGCAGTACTTCGCAAATTTATTACACCGATATTGTGTAATATTGTGTGAAAACGATGGTCATTGTTTTTTTTTCGATGTTCGAGGTATCGTGCACCGGGAATTCGTTCCTCCTGGACAGATTGTCAATCAGAAATTTTACTTGGAGGTTTTGAGGCGATTGAGAGAGAATGTGCGAAGAAAACGCCAAGAATTGTGGAGATCGGGTGTAATATTATGTGTAATATTTACACAATGTGCCATACACAATTTAGGTGAAAGAAACGTTGTCCAGTATACGAAGGGCCCCCCCCCCCAAAAAAAAATAGGATTTTCTTTAAAAAAGATTTATTTACATTTCGAACAAAAAACACTTAATCCCCTTCAAAATACTCTACATTGGAGGCAATACACTTGTCTAATCTTTTTCCCCACTGTGTGAAGCATCTCTGGAACTGCTGAAGCTTGATGTTGTTGAGTGCCTCCTGCGAAGCTGTTTTCACCTCTCCACGGTGGCAAATCGCATTCCTTTCAACTTTTTTTTTATTGTCGGGAATAAAAAGAAATCACAGGGGGCTAGGTCCGGTGAATAGGGTGGGTGGGGAACGACGGTCCACCCAAGAGAGGCCAAACACCGGGTCACAGACAAAGATGTGTGAGCTGGGGCGTTGTCATGAAGCAGAAACCAATCACCCGATCTCCACAATTCTGGGCGTTTTCTTCGCACATTCTCTCTCAATCGCCTCCAAACCTCGAAGTAAAATTCCTGATTAACGGTCTGTTCAGGAGGAACGAATTCCCGATGCACGATTCCTCCAACATTGGGGAAAAAAACAATTAGCATCATTTTCACATTTGACCTCACTTGGCTGGCTTTTTCGGTCTCGGTGAGGTTGGCGTCTTCCGTTGGCTCGAAGCTTGTTTGGTCTCAGGGTCGTACCCATAGCACCAACTTTCGTCGCCTGTGATGACCTTAGAAAGAAAGTTTGGGTCACTTTCAATCTGATTTTTCAACTCCTGGCACAAAGTCAAACGAGTGATTTTTTTTTTGGTCCTGTGTGAGCAGGCGGGAACGAACTTCGCGGCAACGCGTCTGATGTTCAAATCCGCTGACAGGAACTCCAACTCAAAAATGTAGCTTCTGAGATCTCGTCAATTGTGTACCGACGATCTTCGTTGATTTGTTCTCGAATTTTTTCGACATTCTCGTCGGTACGACTTGTTGATGGGTGCCAAGAATGAGGATGATATTCAATGCTCATTTCTCCTCTTTTGAACCGCGCAAACCACTCGAAAACTTGTGTACGGTTCAGTGCTTCCTCCTTAAAGACCTTTTGAAGCATTCGATGTGTTTCTGTGGCCGTTTTTCCGAGACAGAAACAGAATCTCAATCAGATTCGCTGTTCGGTACGGTCAGACATCACGATTTCGCGAGAGAAGCTTCTGCACTTGAGAGAATTGACAACACAAGCCCGTACAACTTTGTACGGCGACGTCCGCCTGGCTACTGACTCGTGAAGGGTGCAACTACACTCACCTCGCGGGGGAACACTCAACTATGACTAGGAAGAGCTCCTCGAAGCCAGTCCGGTTTTTTTTGGGTCCGCCTTCGTATGCCATGAGGACACAGAGCGGGCGCAGAGGTATAGCTCCACTCAGTTTGGATTCCGAGTTAGATGGAGATGGGGTGATCGTCACAGGCCTGCCTCTTTGCACCCTGGGCAAGAACCCCGGTATCGATCGGAGACATCGGGTGGGCCACAGAGCCGGTCTCGACGTGTTTCGACATAAGAAACTCCTGATCTCAGGGGAATTCGAATTCCGGTCTGTACAACCCGTATCCTAGTCGTGTAACTACGCTAACGGCAACAATTATCACAGTACTTCACATAAGTTCAAAGCAACGTAATCCCCAAACAGTCTAGAAACAAAGAGCAATAAACTTTACATGGTCATTTTGACCATGTAAAATTGACCACGTTGATTTTGGTATTCCGTGTATTGTTGTAGGCAGGGAAACAGGCATACATCGGGGCACCACCTGTAAGTTATGTAACAAAAACTTGCAGTATTGTGTATGACAAGGTGTTAAAACCCCGACAACCATTTCGAATAACCCTGTAGAATCACAAAAGGTGCACATACAGAGCACCACCTGTAAGTTATGTAACAAAAACTTGGAGTGTTGTTCTATTAAATAAAAAAAAAATACATATACTGCTATCTCAAGTGTATTGTGTATGACAAGCAGTTAAAACCCCGACAATCATTTCGAATAACCCTGTAGAATCACAAAAGGTGCACATACAGAGCACCACCTGTAAGTTATGTAACAAAAACTTGGAGTGTTGTTCTATTAAATAAAAAAAAATACATATACTGCTATCTCAAGTGTATTGTGTATGACAAGCAGTTAAAACCCCGACAATCATTTTGAATAACCCTGTATTTCGAATTCGCTAAACGCATGTAACTTAAAAATAACATTACTGCTTGAGCAGTAAGCAGTCTTGCATATACGGCCAAGTTGTTTTCAAGAACAGTTGTGTTCAATTCAGCAAGAGTTATGTCTATAGGAGCGAGTTATGTCTATAGGAGCGAGTTAACCATTCAAACGTCGATTAGCAGGCAAGTGCCGGTCAGTTCTGTCTCTATGCACTAGAGACCATAAAAACTCCTGCTTTCTTTCCGTACATCCCTTTGTCTGTCAGTTTTGTGTAACTAAAATTAAATTCTTTTCAAAATCTGACACCCGTATTTCTTGCCAATTAGCTCCCCAGCCACGTATTTCAATATACGCAGCGATGATCCAAATAAACGTACACACCTGGGCCTTGATTTCACAGGCCCAATAACGTCTGTTGAAGGGCACTTCAGCTATAAATCATGAACTCCTCATTATGCTATTCGTTCCAGCCCCCTATTATTTCCTTTTCTCCTCAGCACCCTGTTTTCAAACGTCACAGTTATCAAGTACACACTGTTCTCGGGTTGTGACGTCGCTAACTATTCCCACGCTCCAATGTTCCAGGCTGTGTTGGTAGGAAATGGTGTAATGCGACAGCAGCTGCTGTCTCTATACGGAAATTATGCACGTACGACGGACAGAGCTACGTCGTGTTTGATTCCCTGTAAGGCCACGTGATCACACATCGAATTACACGCAACTGGGGGATTCCCTGGAGATGTAACGAATACGATTGTGTTGGTACCGTGTATGGCCACGTGATCACACATCAAATTACACGCAACTAGGGGCTTCCCCGGAGATGTAACGAAAATTACTGCCAGTACCTTGTATGACCACGTGATGACACATCAAATTACCCGCAAATAGGGGCTTCCCCGGAGATGTAACGAAAATGACTGCCAGTACCTTGTGTGGCCACGTGATCACACATCAAATTACACGCAACTAGGGGATTCCCTGCAATATGATGAGACCTTTTTTTTTGTCTTGTGTGTATTGTAGTAACTGTTAACATACAGAAACGACAAAGCACTGACTTCGCAATACTTGACTGGTTAGCTTCACGTCCCGGCCGCTTTAACCCCAGTAGCCCCAGAGCCGGTTTCAACGTTTCGGTCGGAGGTGGAACTCTTTCCTAACCCCCGCCTGGGTCCATCCTGTAGCCTAGTGATAATACACATGTAGAAATGCTATTCCGGCTACGAACATAAATTGCCAAGAACAATTTCTCATATTTGGCGGACGACATGGCAGTTTCATAAGTACGAAACACGGTGACTACGAAGCGGGTGCTTTTAGAACTTCACTGAAGTACTACTGTGACACAGGGTGCATCCAGCAAGTTAACCTATTAACGCCTAATGTCAACTATAGTGGTCGTACCGCACCGCTAACCTCTAAATTTGTATTTTATATATTTATTCAACAAATACAGGTACTGAATATTTTAACCATGGTGTATACTCTCCGTTTTTTTCTCTTAAAAATGCAGTTTGTTTCATAATTCTAACGTATTTGGTTCCTGTATTATTAACATTTTATATACAGAGTGTGCTAAAATTTAAAAAAATAATTCCAGCGCCAAAAGGTTAAATCAAAGTGTTAATGTGAGATGTCGGCACCAATGTAACTCTTAACCAGATTGTGTCTTCAAGTCAGTACAAGTCTCAGCAAACATACGCTCATGTAATCCACTACACAGCAGTACAGCAGGGCGCAACACACATCGGCGATATATGATAGAAACCGACAAGCCGTAACCACATTACGTGGCAGTTAAATTGGACGGGGGCGCGCCGTGCCGTGTGTAATTAAAGGCTTATATGATCTGATAAAGACAGCACAAGCACGCTGGAAGAGAAACTGTCAGGATACCTTACTGCTGTAGGCAGAGCACCATGCTCTGTACACAGGAAGGTGAAAGGTCAAGTTCACATTCCATACAGCTTCGGCTCACCCACGTCAAGTCATTTTAAGTTGAGAGATAGGCGGACAGAATTAGCAACAGACGTAATGAAACCTTCGGTCAACCAAGGATTCAAGTAACCGCGTCTAACTTTGGCAACGGCCATATTTTGTTACTACGTATCTGCGGGTTCTAATCTGTTTAGGACTCTCGCGATGAATATATCTGAGAACCCCGACATACAGGTTTGATGGTATTTAACCCTTATCTTGCTAACGTGGAGAATATGGTGAGCTCATAATAATGCCAGCAAATGACAGATGAGATTTAATTCGGCGATTGAAGGATCAAGCCACTTTCAAAGGCCACAAAATTTTCGCGATGTATTTTTGTGGCAATTTTTGTTAACATTCGTTTTTTAAGTTGTTATTATGGAGCTATTTGCTTTTGGTAAGAGAACAGTAGGAGGATAATATTAAAACGGAATATCCAAGAAACATTATGAGGGAAACATGGACTGGGCTGATATATATCAGGATATGGAAACGTTTTGGACTCTTGTGCGCTCAGTAAGCAAATTTCGGTTTCCACAGAATGCTGGAAAATTCTTGACTAGCTGAGGAAACATATTTTTTTTAACGACTGTGTTTCAGGGAGTTGGTTACCGGTACAGGAACAGAAGACTTTAGTAATTAAAGAATGTGGTCGCGTGGCCACAGTTCCCGTATCTCTAGACCTCCCACAGTGACCAAGTCTCAGCACGCACGAGTCTGGCAACTTCGGTGTCTTCCGTAAACGTACGCTCCGAGGTCTGCGTAAGGACTGTTGTGTCTCTGTAGAGATTCAATTCACCGTCTTGCAGGCCGAAGAAAAATGCGTGTGAAAAACATAATAGAGCAGAAAAACTGCAACAAATAAACGTGCAGATTTAACTAAATAATATACCACAAAAGGGAATGATACAACAACTGTAGCAATTTTGACGTTCACGTGACCGTACATCGTGATAAATTCTTATAATAAAACCAATCAGATGCACTAATTTCTCAAATTTATTTTTGGAATAAAACTCTTCATGTTTCGGACAGTTCCTCTGTCCACCATCAGGAGTTTTTCACTGTACACACAGCAATACATACAGGTTCCAAGTAGAGAAGTCTTTTGTAGTGAATCGATCGAATGTTTTCCTGGTACAGTTTTCAAATTTTTCCTTAAACTTCTCGTTTCTATTCCAGTGGCACCAATTATTACTGGTACAATCGTACATTTCAGATTCCACATTCGCTGTATCTCTATACATAAACTCTTGTATTTTAACTTCTTTTCCGCTTCCTTTTGCACAATCTATCAGTGTGCATGTTTTCTCTTTTTTGTTTTTAATTATTATATCTGGCCTATTTGCTGTAACTTCTCTGTCTGTGTATATTGCTTGATTCCACAACATTGTGACATCTCCGTCTACATATTATTATTATTAATTAATACGGGTTTGCTGACAACTTGCTCGCAAGCTGTCAGCAAACCCGTACGACATATACCATTGCTGCTGACAGCTGTCAGCAAACCTGTATGTATTGCTGTGTGTACAGTGAAAAACTCCTGATGATGGACAGAGGAACTGTTCGAAACATGCAGTGTTTTAATTCAAAAATAAATTTGAAAAATTAGTGCATCTAGTTGGTTTTATTATAAGAAGCTGCAGCAAATCATTGTGACTAACGAGTTCAGACCTAAAAGACACGAAATTTATCATCACATTTTGACAGCTTTACTGAAGACATCTGACAGTTTCTCTGACAGCTGCACTGACACATTTGGTTTGCTTGCATATTTCCTCAGGGCTACCAAATTTCAGAGTTCACTGATTGCCTACATCCATTTGCGTTCCGCGCCATAAACAATGCAAACTATAACAGGACACTTTAGCATTTTAAATGATCCGTTAAGTTTACTGCAGTGCAAGAAACAGACCCTAATCATTAATTCAGGGTCTAAAAGCGAAACGATGTGACATCAAAACCTCCTGTATTATTCATGGAGTGGTGAGGCACGATGATGTCTTGTATATACCAAATGGGTTGCTTTTTATGCATTAGAAAGAATTATGTGGGGACTTGGTGACGAAACAGCGGTGGCCTTCAGTAAACAACCTCCAAGGAGATATAACCGAACAGTCGGTCAGTTACTCAAAGAAATTAGTCTTTTCTTGTGTGGCTCTCTTGGGGATGCAGAGATTCTTTTACAGGGGCGCGCTGATAAGTCCTTAGCCCGACCAGTAAGGAAACAAGCTACTGTTTTTGTCAGAATGGCGTGAATTTCTTTCGGCGCCTTGTCTTGCAGGAAAAGAAACTTGATGACAGCTCGCGTCTCGATTTTGTTGAAATCGCGCGCGTCCCTGACATGCTTCCGAGCTTGTTTCCTTCCTGGTCGGGCCAAGGATTTATCAGCACCCCGGTATGCAATAAGCTGTACATAGGGCCGTAGTGATTAACCCTGTAAAGACGAAACTTGTCTGTTTAATGTATAAGGACTCACTGCGTACCGCGCAGTAAACACTCTCCACCTCGGTTATACAAAACCGGAATGTTAACACTGTGTGAGGTAAAAGTCGCTGTTTGTTCTGAGGTCCGTACACAACACATACGCGCAGTGTCAATACCGTGCAGAATTTTTAATGTCGACGTTGGTGGTACATAAAGTAATCGCTAGGCTTTATGAGGTTAAGCATATGTGTGAGTCGATCGCGTTATACATTACAGGCACTGCTGAATCACAGGGGGGGGGGGGAGAAAACCTCACTCCATGCAGCAGAGTCCTTCTTGAGAAGCTAACCGATTTTCAGCTAGTCAAGAAACTCCCCGCATTTTACGGAACCCGAAGGTTCATTACCTCATTCACAAGTGCCCTCCACCTGTCCCTATCCTGAGCCAGCTCGATCCACAACCTACTTCCTGAAGATCCACCTTAATATTATCCTCCTATCTACGCCTGTGTCTCCCAAGTGGTCTCTTTCCCTCAGGCTTCTCCCCCAAAACCCTGTATACACCTCTCGTCTCCTCCATACGTGCTACATGCCCCGTCCATCTCATTCTTCTCCATTTTATCACCCGAACGATACTGGGTGAGCAGTACAGATCATTAAGCTCCTCATTATGTAGTTTTCTCCAATCCCCTGTTCCCTCGTTCCTCTTAGGCCCAAATACTCTCCTCAAAACCCTATTCTCAAACACCCTCAGCCTGCGCTCCTCCCTCAATGTCAGCGACCAAGTTTCACACACATACAACACAACAGGCAGAATTATAGTTCTGTATACCTTATCTTACAGTAACTTCATCTTGGTTTTCTATAAAACCAGCTTCACTTAATTACAGTGGGCCGGGTAGCGTAGTCGGTATAGCGACTGGCTAAGGGCTGGACGGTCCAGGAATTGAATCCCGGTGAGGACGAGATTTTCCGCACCTGTCCAGACCGGCCCTGGGGCCCACCCAGCCTCCTTCACAATGGGTACCGGGTCTTTACTGGGGGTAAAGAGCGGCCGGGGCGTGACTCTGACCATTCACCCCCTTCTAGTGCCGTGGTCAAGAAAGAGTATAGCTATACCTCTACTCCCCCTTTGGGCCGTTCGGCCTGTACAGAGCCTCAGTGCCTGTACAAGGGTGCCCTTTACCTTTACACTTTAATACTCATACAGGTTATTTCTTATCGGCTATTGACCATGTTGAATGAAGCCCTCACATCATAATTGCGGTTCGAATTCAGGCAGGGAAAATAGATTTTTCTATTCCCCAGAACGGCCAGACCGAATTTGGTGACCAACCAGCATCATAGTCAATGGGTATCACTAATCTTTCCGGGGGTTGAAGCTGACCAATCACCTCTATTTATGCCGAGGTTAAGAATGAGTGGAGCCATACCTCCGCTCCCCATACAAGCTTTCATGCCTTGCCCAGGTACAACTTTACCTTGATAACTGTACGGTTAACTGCACGTAGGATTATCACAGTACACCGTTTATTGCACTAGCTAAATACAGAATTTTGAAGGCGTATCTCAGAAATGTTCCAGCAAAACTGTTCAGCGCCTTCTTCATGAGGAATATAACGCCAGTTTTAAAAACCAACGACTATTGGGAAATTGTTATTTGTAAGTTTGTTCGGCCTGTAACACTTCAGTTGTTGAAGTTAGTCAAGTATAAAAGGGACGACTGTACAGATTTTTGAAACGTATCTTTAAATTATACCAAATTAACCCCAAAAAACGAAGCCGCTACACACCGAAGAACCTTATAAATAACTTTTTTTTTGACAGAAGCCATCCCGTTGTGCAATAACAACTGTACAATATATTATATACCGTCAGTACACAACAACATCAATACAGTGATATAATGTATGCAATAGGTTACACTGTGGCTACATGTTTCGACCGTAAACGGTCATCATCAGGCCAATACAGAACATTTTGTTAAAGGTACAAAAAGGTATTACTCAATGGGATCCCATTTCTTTTACAGTGGAATATAAAATAATGTAATGTATGAATTTTATATACATTATTTTATATTCCAAATGTAAACGAAATTGGATCGCAATCAGTACTACCTTTCTGTACCTTAAACAAAATGTTCTGTATTGGCCTGATGATGACCGTTTACGGTCGAAACATGTAGCCACAGTGTAACCTACTGCATACATGATATCACTGTATTGATGTTGTGTACTGACGGTATATAACATATTGTACAATTATAAATAACAGTTTTCCAGAGGCAATTGTTTCTTAAAACCGCCATTTTGCTATCACTGATGATGGCGCACGTGTACCGAAACGTGTTGGAGACGCTCATTTAACATCGTATTAATGAATAATAATAATAATAATAATGATAATAATAATATGCAGAGGGAGATGTCACAATGTTGTGGAATCAAGCAGTACATACAGACAGAGAAGTTACAGCAAATAGGGCAGATATAATAATTAAAAACAGAAAAGAGAAAACATGCACACTGATAGATGTGGCAATACCCGCAGACAGAAATGTTGTGCAAAAGGAAGCAGAAAAGAAGTTAAAATACAAGAGTTTGTGTATAGAGATACAACGAATGTGGAA
>Ga0131853_10024397_pt1 | contig 10915 bp, 10 predicted proteins | sample TergutLab28metaG_FD_92764 | JGI IMG/M metagenome (GOLD analysis project Ga0131853, IMG submission 92764) | Labiotermes labralis P1 segment gut microbial communities from Petit-Saut dam, French Guiana - Lab288 P1 (version 2) (version 2) | ecosystem: Host-associated > Arthropoda: Insects >...
TACTGCTCAACATGTTTCGGATGTTAATACATCCATCTTCAGGAGCTTGCGACTACTTGGTGCTTTATTGTGTAGGCTGTATTGTGCTGACTTGAGGCGTGTTGGTGTTATGTAGCGGGATTGTCTGTTGGTGATGTGGTATCCAAGTACAGGCTGAACCACTACTACAGCCTGCACTCGGATACCACATCACCAACAGCCAATCCCGCTACATAACACTAACACGCCTCAAGTCAGCACAATACAGCCTACACAATAACGCACCAAGTAGTTACAAGCTCCTGAAGATGGATGTATTAACATCCGAAACATGTTGAGCAGTAGATAATAAAGCAAGTGTCATCAAGCTGGTCAACCTTTATCCAAGTATTAGGACAATTTTACCTTTCATATCAAGTAAAGAAGTCAGACGTGTTGAATCAAGTACAGGTAGTGTGAATGTGTACGGTAGATAAGAAGGATAAACATGGAGCAGTTGTGGCGTATTTTGTAGCAGTGTCTTGACCAGAGTCACTCTAAAAATATTTTCAAATAATACTATGATGATGGCATAAGGGTCCTCAATAAACATAAAGTAGGCAGCAGTAAAAATGCAATGTAACAAAACAAAATGAAAATCCACAGTAATATCATATTATTGGAAATAATTATTTTTTCACATATAATGTAATATGAACAGCACAGCAGCATACTTCCTACAGCACATCAAATCAAATTTAAACTACTGCTCTGTAAACATGCAGTTTAAAAATGACACACCATCCTTTTTGATGTAACTCTTGCATTTAGTAAGCATTTATATGCCACCAGTACTATCCAATTTAACATAATTACTGAATTTACCTCAAAACCAAACTTGTATCCTTGATGCAGTACTTCTCTACAACGTGACAACAACGCACTCTTCTCCATGTCATCCACCTCACACATATCTCGTACATCACAGGTTTCTTCTGCGGTCCTTAGAGTTGAAGTTATGGCACCTCGAAATGCGAAAGTTTCTTCCTACAGAAACAAATAAAAGGCTCTCTTTGTTGTCTTTCACAGTTACACTGCTGTACCTCACCTCAATATCACCAAAAGATCTCTCTCTCTCTCTCATGCAAGAGTGTGCGTGTGTGCATGCACACACACAATTATCCCACAGATCCAGATTTACAGAGTGACAACAGGATGTGAAATAACTCATAAAAGCAACAAATATATACAACCAGCACAATACACAAATATTAAAAGTATTTCACATAAAGCATTCAAATGTTACACTAAGGCTGTTACATACATCAGATAATAAACAAGATTATGAGTCATTTCGAAATATTATAAATTTATTGACAGGAAATTACAAGAACAGAAAACTGTAATGGATTAGCTACAGTCATTGCTGTGAATGTTTTATATGTAATCCATTCCCAAATGAATTGAATTTAAGAAATGTTGGAAAATAATGCATATTTGTTAAGTCTTGAAGCTTTCGCAAAGACTAAATTCAGTAAAATCCTCTTGGGCAAATGAGCACTTGAGGTGGTTAAAGCAGACCAACCTTTCCAGAGACCAATTCGACTGATACGACTCAATACCCAGCCCTCTCAAGTTATATGTGCACACAATGACCAGATCTCTGGCCTAGATTATTAATTTGAGAAGGCTGGATATTGAGTCATATCAGAACCCTTATGACAGACATCGAGCCAGGAACTGAAAAGCTGTTTTGTTTTACCACCTGCTGTGCTGTTAGCCCAAGAGGAATTTAGTGCATAACTGCAAGGTTGCAGAGACAGTAAGCCACTTACCCTAAGTTCTTCTAAAGCTTCAGCAATTATAGCACTGCACTGTGGGCTAATTCCTTCTTTCATAACTCCATTCTCTAGATCTTTTCTAAGAGTTTTTGAAAAAGCGATGGCTTTCACCGCTTTATCCCGGGTTTCATTGAATAGAATTTGAAATTCTCGGCATACCGCTAACATTGCTTGCCTGCAACAAAAGATTAAAATAGGCTTTATACTGAACATTTAAGTGTGGCTATGAAATGAGATGAATGCTCATATGATCATGAATCAGCCACCAAACAGGTCAATTACACATTAATGGTGTACTAGTGAATGGACATACACCAGGGTTACTGAATAAATGATAAAAAGACAGGACATGTATGTACATTTTAACACATGAGACACATCAGATCACTGCATCCTGGACCCTTCTCATGAGGGCATACCATTTATTCCACTGTCATCACGCTTTTTGTTATTGTTCACAACTACGCACATATCATAAAATGTTATTACTATTCTTAGGGTCAGTTCTTACATGTCTTTGCAGAAACAAAATGTCTACATTGATTTTGTTAAATTTTTCAGTTTACATACCCTCCAATCTTCACCATCTCAAAATATTTTGTATCTGCTGACTTTAGAACACTATTTTGTACATAATTTGTTGGTATATTCATTACCTATCTAGACACCATCTTATTCCTGGACATAATCAAGAAGTATCAAAACATTATGACTGCATGGTTTTATTTACTTTAAACATGCATCATGTAAATCATATGAAGAAATACGTCATAGTAGTACTTATTACTATTGTAACCAACTACCAACCAATGACATCCATGGTAACACTAGTAATGAAAGTAGGAATTCATAGGTCTTCATGTAAACGGTATGTTATTTTTGTCTGATTTTAACCACATACGAATTTTCTCAAAATATTTTAGTAAAACCTGCCAATAAAATTTTTATGAAAATCCATCCAGCAGGAGTCAAGTTGCTCTGTGCGGACAGGAGGACGGACAGACATGAAAAGCTAATACAGTACAATCAAGTCATTGTAATATCAGTTAATTCAAAACATCCATTATTTCAAACCAAATACTATTCCCCTGCTTTAAATATAACATTTTTTAAATAACTTTAAAATGGTTAATTCAAAATATGGTTGAGTTTTAATTTGAAGCAGTTTTCCATCCTAACAGTGACTAAAATTTGGATTATTCAAAATTATTTTAGCATGAACACCCAGTACATAAACAAAAATCTCAGTAAGTATACACTTTGTACACCCTCAAACTCCTTTGATCTCCTTCCCTGGCTTTGTTTCCATTCATGATGCCAGTATTGCATGCTTGGTCACTCAACCATGTTCTCTGCGCTATAATACACCTGCTCCAAAATGAGCATCCGCTTATGCAATCACCTGTTCAAAAATGAGCACCCACTCATACAATCACAGACTACATTACTTCACAGTTTTAACTACGTCATACCAGCTAAGCTGAGGAACTCATATACATGGACAAAAATGATGGCAATTCACTGAAGGGAGAAAATGAAATAAACTAGGGTAATCAACAAACTTACTTGGGTGAAGATTCATCATTGGATGTATCACAACTGCACATACTCTGCTGAAGTTGTTCAGCTTTTAACACGAAATGATCTCCAATTGCACCCACCATCCTGCTGGCTATATGACTGTAAAAACAACAAGTAATAAATATTTCTATTATTAGGGACATTGTACTTCATCTTGGGACTTTTTAAACAACATGCTGGACACTGGATTATTTTCCATAACGCTGTGTTTAAGAAACCCAAGATACTGGACAACGCACACTCTTCTACCCTTGGCAAGAAGAGGACAGCAATATTACTTGAAAAGAAACACCATATGTTTTATGACATCCCTGTCTACAATGCTAACAAAGAGTTTCCATGGCCCAGTCCAGCACGTGATTATGATGCTACCATCACCATCACAGAACACCATTTCATGGTATGTCTGAACACCAGGAACATTTAGACATGACTACAAATATAAACTGTAATGAAGACTAAATATAACAAACATTCTCCAAATGATCTTCCAACAATATGGTTTACACAGCATTAAATTATACATCTAAGGAACAGGAAGGAGACACTTGTGGTTACGAGGTTTTCCCTTAAATTTGGTGCTTAAATATGTGAGGTTGTTGTAAATGTGATTATGAAGCACTGAAGCAAACCACACCAAACCGCATCGCTCTGAACCAGACAATGCAGAGTCAAACTGTGGGCTGCATCACCTAATAATCATGTGAGATCTGTGTTCTGGGATATTATGCAGCATAGAGTGGTAATTCCTTACCAGTGTTTCTGGACTACCTATCAGCCCCACCTTCAAACATAAAGTAACCCAAAAGAGAGAACATAGGATGACTGAAGTTAAATGACAAAGTCTTTTCTTTTTTGAGGACTTGGTCGATCGTCTAATTTTTTAAAGAAGCACAACATTTCCATTTTCAAGCAAAGAAACACCTAACCTGGTGTACCCACAGATGAGCTATTCTCAATCAATGTGCACAACAGAAACAGCTACTTGTTAGGACATGCACCTGAGAACAACTTCTGTCCATAGGCAGTAACAGGAAAATGGCTATTGAAAAATTAAAAATTAACAACAAGGCTCAAAAATAAAACCTGGACCAATACACAAATTAAAAACCATAAAAACAGCCATGAATTCAGACTGACCAGAACACATGTATTTAAAATTCTTAACACCATTCACACCCTCTGTGGAGAAAAATGTTAATCTTCATGGGTTCAAGTACGTTTATAAACCAAGAAATAAAAATATATTACTTAGCCAACATGATTCATAACTGAATGGCAGTGCCTCTCACCAGAAGTGACTGTGAAGGGTTTTAAGAAGTGCTGTATATCCACTGCAATGGACAGGACTCAAGTTGTAGAATGGCAGTGAAGAGTTAGTGTGAGGAAGATAAAGGCACTGAATGTGAAGATGGAGACAGTGACACTGATTGATAAAGGCAGATAGAATCTGGCACGCTTTGTGTATCAAGTGTATGCAATTAATAGTAAAATATTTTTCTTAGCAGATGTATTATTTTTGGAAGGTCATCATAGATTTGGTTAAATACATTCTTCCTTGGCAGGCATGTTTTATTTGGGGGGGGGGGGGGTCATCTTAGAATAGAGTCTCCTTGCATTCGGGTAAATACAGTATTTCAACACTTACCTAAAAGAGATGCAGAAAACCACACAATACAATACCTGTCATGATAGTTAGTCACTTGTCTCATTTGAAATGGGCTCCCACCAACTACAAACCACACGATTACCACTACACTATCCCAAACATGTCAACACAGTTTGATTCCTCAGAACCGGACTGGAAGTGATTTCCAGCATGAAGCAAGGAATTACATTCCAAAAGAAAAAGGTTTCTTGGTCCAAAAGAAAACGTTTCTTACCAGAATGTGTTGCTTGCCATTCCTCCCCCACCAGAAATTTTTGGGCAAGTTGTTTTGACAAAGGACCACTCCTCCTCTAAGAGATTCTTCTGGTAACCTTCCTGCTGTACCATGAATGCCCACTGTTGTACATACTCAAGATAAACCTGAACACAAAATGAGGTACTTCTGTTTAGTTGTCACTTCATAAACTACCATTCTAAACATAAATACTGATTACAAATCACGCTTACGTCAAAGTAATGATAAAGTTGTCCCCATGCATGCCATGAAAGCAAATGGAGACATTACAGTATGGCTCCACTCATTCTTAACCTTGGCACTAGATGGAGCTAAGGGCTTAGCTTCAAGAGTTCACTGCTTCCCCCCCCCCCTCCTTGGAGAAAGCCCCAGTACCCACCCCATAGGAAAATATGCGAGCTCCAGAGGCAGAAATGGTCTGGATGATTTGGTGAGAAAAAAATCTCTTGTGCCTGTCAGGAATTGAACTGTCCAGTCTGTAGCCTTGTCACTGCACTACACCATGTATGCTATCCTGGCACGTTGATATCAGTGACCATAATACACACACTCATACACAAATAGTAGAATCCCTTTAATCCGGATGCTAATACTCTGGAATTCCTGATATTTTGGCTGTTGAGGAGAACAGTCCCAATCTTGGAAGTTCTCCCAAAAGACATCCAAGAGTGTCTCTACACTATTGTGGTATCTCCTGACCATGTGATTCCTATTTCATCAACTTCTTTAGCTATGAAGACCACCATAAAACAGAGAACAGGACCCTGCTGCCCCTGAACCAGCAGCTGAAGGAGACATCCACAGGAATACTCTTCTGATTAGTTGTGCAGCCCAAGTATAGGAAAAGTAACAAAATTACCTGTAAGAACTTACATCACTAGAGGTACCATTCAATAATACACAAAATTTGATCGGTAATTACCATTTTATGATGCATAATATCCCAGAAAAGCACAGACCTCCTGTGCCAGTTTATCAAATACTGTGTATTATCAAACAATACCTTTAGTGACGTAAGTTCTTACAAGTAATTTTCTGTTACTGCAGCATATAGTGGTAATTACCACTACAAGCCATGTAATATCTCAGAAGAGAGCAATCTCAGTTACATCGCAGTAGAAGCCTGAAATCATGCAAACTGGCACCTATCCGGTCCTATAGGTGCTCGATTTAAAGAATTCTACTCCACATATACAACTCTGTCTAGCATACGGGAAAAGAGTGTATTATATACACTTGCATTCATAATGTGCTGCATATGAAAGTGGCCTGGGCCAGGCACATGCTGCACCTCTACTTTGGCAATACACTTTTGGAACATGAATTGTGAGTACAGTATTTGAAATCATTCAGTATTTTGACTCTGTCTATAGCTCAGTATTTAAAATAAAAATTAAAACACAATATTCTGTGGACAGGACTGGTCTCTGTCCTTGGGCAAAAGGGTAAAGGAAGACCTACTCACTTAGGCATGAATGAAAGAGCCATTTTAAGCCTCTGGGTTTTGCCTGCTGTGCCCTATTATGCAAGATCTTCCCTAACCTTCTATCTGAGGATGAAGACCAATACTGTCCATGAAACATGTCATTTTAGTTTTTATTTAAAAAACTGGATGATGGGGAAGTCCAAACAGTGAATGATTCCAAATCCTGCATACCGTCATCTGAATCCTACAGAAGTCAGGATAGCAGTTACACAATGAACAGGCCATGAGATGGCTAACCATCCACAGTGAACAGAGCAGAAATAAGAAACACATATAACCTATTGGGTGCAAAACTTCAAGGTACGTTAAGAGATCATGTGGCAGAACTACCAACAAATTACAGCATAATATTACAAAGGATCTTAAATGAAGTAGGAAAAAAAGAATGTTCAGAAAGATATGGGTTGGAATAAACTCGCTCAGCATAAGATTCAATGGCAGGCTTCAACGAACATTGTGATGAACATCCGAGGTACATAACAACAGCTAATTTCTTAAATAACTGCAAACTCCTCAAGGAAGATATTCTACCATAGAATTTGTGTTAGTTTACTCGACACTGCTGTTGGAATATTACATAATACAGCATCAAATGTTCAGATCATCAGTGAAAAATGTGGATGTGGAAAGACACAGTTGTGGCATCACTGAGGTCCATCCCAGCACCTGCCTGGAGAGACTGAGAATACCATGAAAAACACCAGTCAAAATACTGTGACCTGAACAAGATTTGAAGTGAGCATCTCCTGAACAGAAGTCACCGGCATTACCACCTAACTAATGCGATCTTTGTTAGTATCTATCAAATTCTCCATGTGCAGTTTCCCTGTTTATTTGATAAAACCAAACACACAAAAATATAACTGGACTTTTGTTAAAAAAAATAAGGCATTATATGGCTTACCTGAAGAACAGCTTTCACACTGTGATCAAATTCAGAAACAACAGATTCATACAAATCTAGTGTTTCTTTTTCCTTGTCCCACAGAACTGTATGGATTATAGTCAGATACCTCTGTCTGTGTAGCACAGCAATTCGGAGTCCTTCCTTCAACTCTCTCATTAACTGCCAACAAAACACGGGCACATGCAGGTAGTAACATTCACTAATAACTTCAGCCACAAAACACAGAAAATACAAAAAGTTATACAGATTCTTTCATTTTGTTACACATATTGCACATATACAAAAACTTCAATTACACTGTACTTTATTTACTTAAGGTATAAACCTGAAATACAGAAATGTCTCGCTTACCTGACGAATGCTCAACACCGATGGCTGGTTTGGTTTTTGTTCAAGCCGCAAACGAAGATATTCATGAATCATCTCAAGTGGAATACGTGATAGGAACAGAAAAGCTGCACGGTATGAGGGCAGACCAAGAGACTGTGTCTCAGGGCTCCAAAAACCATAACGGTGTAATTCCTCTTCTTCATCACCTTCAGTATTTTCAGAAGTCTCAACTAATGTGATCTCTTGTTCTATTGGTGAATGATTATGTTTTGAATTACCAGACTGTTAAAAAAAATCATAATTGTAAAAATCTAAATCAGTGAAACAAAGTCACATTTTCAATAGATGATTAAATGACTTTTAATCCCACACTGGGAAAGGAGAAGGGACAGAGTAAAAAATCTGCATGATTTTGCACAAAGTCATGAAAAATTTAAATCCAATTAAATACATCACAACTTAATGCTATGGGGCTTAAATTAAACTCCAGTTGCAACATGCAGAATGCCAGGATTTAAATTACAGGAAATTACAGGATTTAAATTTTTGGACAGAACCACAAATAAAATTTGGCTGTGGCAGGAAAAAAACCCAACTGGGCTGTACAAAAACAGCCATAATTAGCCAATGCATATGCTGTGTCATAAGGAAATTTAAACCCCACCCTATGCAATGCAGTGTATGCATCACTTGGTGTAGAAGGGTTTATACCACTTAACAATGCTGCCTCAAGCACCAACACACAAATTACAGACAGTACTAAACAAAAACTGCAGTTTGCTGAAATCAAAACGTATGTGCAGTACACAAAGCACCACCAGAGAAACTTAATCCACAGCAATGTTACATCACACAGGGTATCAGCCGATCTCAAACTATTACAGCTTCGGACATACAGTGACAACCTTATCACACACTATGTGCTAAGTTATTGCATAAAATTTTCGTAAATCTGTAATTACTAAGAACCAGTGGTACAATCACAACATTACAGAAATGTTGTGATTGTACCACACAGCACAGCAGAAAGCAGTTGATTAATATAAATATTCTGAACGTGTACAAGGCGTGAGCCAAAAGCTTCTGGAATGTGGCAACCTATATTACGAGTCGGTACTGTTCACTTCAGGGTTTAAATACCAGGCCCAGTGCCTCTCACACTGTCAGAAGCATCTCCGAGACTCCTGCATCGTGGTGCTGTCTAGCACTGCCTGCATTTCTACATGAATCTCGGCGATATACTTGAACCTTCGTCACTTTAACTGGATTTTTGTCTTGAAGAAGAAAAAGACCTTACAAAGGAATCTTCTGTCCTTTCTTGGCACAATCTTGCAGGTCCTTGAGTATGTCAGTTTTGTTACTGGTCATCATTCAGCAGACAGAGCACAAATTTTTCAACCAGCTGCCTCACATTTAAAACCACAGTTAAAATGCATTAGCATGCTCTGTATGATAGGCCTAACCAACATCATGGATGACTTGATGCACTTCTTCCACATTTTAACCTCTCCAACTTCACAACTGGTGGCCTGAACGTTCCAAACCCTCAAATGAATTTTGGCAAATTTTGGCATGTGGCTAGCATTCGAAGGAGGTTTCTCAAGGTCATAATTGGACTCATGCAAATTCTCTGTTCCTTAATGTCTTTCATTTCACCGGGTTACAACAATCACAGAAGACATTCAACATAAACACACCTGAATGTTAAATGCAGTGACACTCACCACACCAATTCACAGGAAATTAAGTCAGCAGTACCTAGCAGCATATAGATGCATTACAGCTGTATGTGCCCAGTCCAGGAACTTCTGGCTCAAACTGTGTAATTTGATGAATCACAAAAACATGGCATCCTCCACAGTTTCACAATTACCACCCCAAATACCTTCATTTATGGCTCTAAACTTTCACACTGCAATCTATGACATAAATTCCTGCACTAATTTATATAGGAAAATCCTTCTGGTATACTAACACCTTTGGTTGTTTCTGTACATATATTTAGGATTTACAGGTTCTGTTGTAAACAAAACTGATTCCACTTACTGACATATTTGAATATCACACATAGCAGTTTCAAGAAAATATTCAGATATGTTAGTAAAATACTCATTAAATGAGGCACAACTCAAATCATTTTTCATATTAATTGCATACGTTATCACTAAGACAGTATGGACACACACCATCATGTCAGAATTTCTGTTACAATGAAAGAGACAATAATGAAGTCATCAACATGTTTTCAAAGTTAAGGAACTTTGGGCAACTCAAATGTTCTTTACCCCAACATTTCTTATGCTAACTTCTTATTGTGCTCTATATTAGTTCATAGTATCTTCCCACAGTTCAAATAATATGCATCACACATACCACTTACCTTCTCACTGGTATCATTATTATCTACAACATGATGGGCCAATTCAGCAGGTTTTGCCAAAGTTATCATTGCCTTTCGCAGGACATAATGATGTAGCCTATCTAAAAAGTTCAGTGCTTTCCTCAAACCTGTAGTTTTTAGAACTTCTTCCATGTATTTCCTGTATATAAAAAAACCCATTTAATGATGAAGGTACAGTTCTTAAAATATTTATGGCAATCTTTTAACCTTTTGGCGCCGGAATTATTTTTTAAATTTTAGCACACCCTGTATATAAAATGTGAATAATACAAGAACCAAATATATTACAATTATGAAACAAACTGCAATTTGAAGAGAAAAAAATGGAGAGTATATACCATAAATTTTAAATTCATTGTTCCGTGCATCATTGTAATTGTTTCAAAAAATAACCAACACGATGTCACTTGTGGACTATCCTTTATTTTCATGGGTAGTCGTCATTCATTCTCTACATGTTTCAAGCTTTCGGGAAGCTCATCATCAGGAGATCATTTTTCCTGTACA
>Ga0131853_10024398_pt1 | contig 10915 bp, 10 predicted proteins | sample TergutLab28metaG_FD_92764 | JGI IMG/M metagenome (GOLD analysis project Ga0131853, IMG submission 92764) | Labiotermes labralis P1 segment gut microbial communities from Petit-Saut dam, French Guiana - Lab288 P1 (version 2) (version 2) | ecosystem: Host-associated > Arthropoda: Insects >...
AGATGGGTGGATAATATTAGGATGGATCTCCAGGAGGTAGGATGTGGGTATATGGACTGGATTGGGCGGGCCCAGGATAGAGATAGGTGGCGGACGCTTGTGAGTGCGGTAATGAACCTTCAGTTTCCATGAAATGCGGTGAATTTCTTGACTAGCTGCAAATCAGTTAGATTCTCAAGAAGGACTCTGCACCATGGAGTAAGTAAGTAAGTATTATAGAACCTCATTAAAGGTTATCTTGATAGGATAAGTAAAGTGATATATAATTATGTCTGTTTTGATCCATCAACAAAAAAGAATAACTCTGCTACAAGGAGAACAATAACAATCAGTCATTATTAGTATATTCCACAGCACTACTGTATGATGCTGCTGCTGCCTAAATGGGTCTGCTTTACAGCAAACTGGATCTAGGAACCAGATGAAACAGTTGAGTGGTTAACATTACGGTTCTCTATCCAAGACCTCGATAGCGGGTGGTTATCAGGACAAACTCACATCTTTCAGGTTTCTGAAGTAAATGGTGGGGCTGGTAATTAAAATCAACCAGGCCCACTTCTTTCCATATTTTCCTCTGTTCGTCATTCACAGGTATTCTCATTTCTCACGCTATAACCTGTTAAGTTGTGGAAACATGAAATGAACACAGCAAGAAGATCTTGGATTGTGGTGGGAATGTGAATTGAATTTGAGATCAAGATTGCTATCTGTTGGTGTCTGATGCCTTGTAGTTTGGTAGACAGGTACTAATGTTTCAGAAGGACCTGCTACTTCCAGCTTGATAGTAGAAGTGTAGGTCTACAAAATCATTGGTATGTACTTGCCACAATACATGACATCACATGTCAGAAAATTTTAGTTTTACTTGTATCTGAAGGGACCCAAATCTCATGCAAAATGAATCAGATTTGCACAGAGCCCATTGTTAGGTTAATTATTATGATTGTGGTGATATTGCGTCTTTGGGTTTCAAAACAACAAGGAAATATATAAACAGCAGAGCAACTAGAGACTGCCTAGGGCTGAACTTTTTTCCTAAAATTAGTTATGATGTTCCAGGTTTTGACAAACTCCAAGTTGTGGTTCCACAGAGGTTGGTGAGCAAGTTGCATATGCTGCATCCCACGAAGAACAGCACCCGATACCATGTAGCAGTGAATGTGGACATACATATGTGCCATCGCAAGATATTGGTCAGATCTCCTTTACAGGTGAACAGAGAGGACATTACAATTATACTGTATGTACCTACTGCATAAAACAGTTGTATATTCCCGTCTTCTTGGTGTGTGTGTGTGTGTGTTCCATAAGAGGAATGCATATAGGGAGAGCCACATGTCCAACTCTTCTCCTGTATGTTTCAAGTCATAAGAATAGCTCGATACTTTTTGGCCAACTGTGGTGTGTAGTGGGACAAAGATTCCACTTACCAGTTATTTCTCCATAAGAGAAAAAATGCACACCAACACTGCTCATTGTTTGACATTCAGATGACCATGCATCGTGATAGTTTCTTATGATAAAACCATCTAAATGCACTAATTTCTCAATTCATTTTTTGAATAAAACTCTACATGTTTTGGACAGTTCCTCTGTCCATCATCAGGAGTTTTTTACTGTACACACAACAGTGGTATATGTCATACAGGTTTGCTGTGTGTACAGTGCTAGACTCCTGATGATGGACAGAGATACTGCCTGAAACATGTAGAGTTTTATTCCAAAAATAAATTTGAGAAATTAGTGCATCTAGTTGGTTTTATTATAAGAACTGTTGGAAGTGTATTTTACTGTACCATTATTGAAACATCTCAGCAAAACAGTGCAATATTTTCAAGCACTCATACTAATGTCAGGTGCAGATTTACTGTTTGATATGTGTGGAGGAGTCAAGAGAGAGAACAGCCATACCTCGTCATTCTTCATGGATGAGCAGGTGAGGGTGTTTTGAGTCCTTTGATGTAATCCCAAACCTGTACATCTTATTGACGTACATTTGATAATTAAAATTAAATCAACACACAAAATTTGACTGTAGAAGTGATACATCCTTTGAGGTCCTAAAATAATAATATATGGTTATAGATCTTTACAAAATGTGAAACTTGTATCTCTTACAAAACCAAGTAACTACAGTAATTAATAGTGACAGTAGTGAGCGTAACTAACAAAATAACTACTGCTTCAAATTTGTACTATTTAGAAATGTACACACACTCTATAAATTTTTTGGCAGAGAGTCAGTATAATTGTCTATATTGTGTGCATTGAGACGGTTTGATTATTTTGTGAAAAATCCATATGTACAGAGAGTGCAGGATCATATAAGAACAATAGAAATACTGAGGGTGCAGAGGTACAAAGAACACATCTGCAAACTCCATGTACTGCCGGCAGATTGCAGTCTTCTATCTTGTTCTTACTTCTTAAGGTAAATGATAAGTAATTGGAAAGCATAACATTAAATATATAGTACTATAAACATTTACAATTACAGTTCAGTCTGTTAAAATATTTTGACGTTCATAGGGCAGTGCATCGTAATATAATTTCTGTAGTAAAACCAACTAGATGCACTATGTATCAAATTTGTTTTATTTGGAATGGCACTGTACATGATTTGGACGGTCTTTCCATCCATCATTGGGAGTTCAAGACTGTACATACAGCAACAGGCATTTGTCAAACAGACACTGCTGTCTCCTTGCTAGTAAGCAGACAACAGTAGTATGTGTTTGATAAATGCCTATTGCTGTATGTACAATCTTGAACTCCCGATGATGGATGGAAAGACCGTCCGAATCATGTAGTGTCATTACAAAATAAAATAAATTTGGTACATTGGTGCATCTAGTTGATTTTACTATGCAAAAAAAAACCGTTGAAATAATTGTTTTAAAAAATTCTATGATATGAGTGTTTGTTACAATCATGTAAAGGTAAAGCAGTGCCGTTACAGGCCTTGAGTGGCCCAAAGGGTTCCAGGAAGTTAAGGTTCCCAGATTACATGACAACGGCACAGGATGGTGGTAAAGTTGTCAGCCCTTTGCACCAGCCGCCTTTGCCACCAGGAAATGCTCCTGGTATTCATTTCTGTTAGAGGCTGAGTCGACCCCAGGGCCATAGTGCAATTGGAAGGATTATGTCAATGAAAAATTCCAATGACAACATCTGGAATCATACCAGTGACCTTACGATTTGTAGCACAGCACCTTATGTTACAATCATGTTAATATGTGAAAAACAAGAATAATATGAATATGATATTAATGCCAACTTATGCACAATAGTATTTTTATGTAGTGTTATTACATGGTATCCTACAACACGCACCTTCTGTGCACACCATCTGTTCAATCATGGTATAATTGGCAACAACTTTTTATCTCTACATTTTAAACTTATTTTTGTAAGTGCCTTTTAAAGGTGATTTCATACTCTTGTTAAATGATTATTTCCACTAGTGAAGTGGTTCTGACACTTTTGCAGTTATTCTTGCATTCTTGTTGCTACCCCTGAAACATGTTGGAATATACCTTGCAATAAAACTTCATCAAAATACTAATATTAATTTGTTGTCATTAATGTTGTGTTCATTTGAGTAAAGCATGGATATGAATCATGTAAAGAAAAAATATGTTACATGTGTTCCGGAGGCACATGGGCAGCATGATGAGTTCTTTCCAGAACTTCTTTTATGTTAACATTTTAAAGGATGAATGTCCTGTTCCAGGATGCAGTGTTATTAAAAATTATACATAGTAGTTTCAAATTGTTTACAGAATTTGCTAGTTTAATTTTCAGGAATTGCTACTGTGAATAAAGAAATGTACATTGACATCCTTCATCGCCTTAGGGATTCAGTTAGAAGGAAATGCACTGAAAAATGGAGAATCAACAGTTGGTTTCTCTGTTATGAGAATGCTCCAACACACTGATCAGTTTTGATCAAAGAACAATGTGACAACACTGGAGCATCCTCCATACTCTCCTGACTTGCCTGCAGCTGATTTTTACCTGTTTCTTCAACTGAGAGCAGCAGTGAAGAGACAGTACTTTTGTGATGCTGTTTGTATCACACAGAATATGATAGAAGGGTTGAGAGGGCTTTCTCAAAATGACTTACAGGAATCCTTCCAACACCTCTACAGTCGCTGGCAGAAGTGTGTAGTTGCACACAGGGCTGATCTGAAGGAAATTTAGCTTAAATGATCGTAATGTTTTGTATTTCTCAGAAATAAAGTGATACCAGGAACATGTTGAAGCTACTTTCTAGTATACAGCTATAGAGTTTTAGATTGTAGTTTTCTTAATCATGACACTGCACATATGAGCTGTCATGTATCTACAAAATATTAGCGACCACCTTCCAGACCTCACAGTTTCATAATCCACATGGTAGACACTGCATCAATATCACTGTCCAAAGCTCAAGCCTCTTATAAAATATTTGATTGTTTTCTCTGATAAAGGTGAAGAATGAAACATCGTATGCCATGGGACTGTATTATAAAAAGTCAGTGCTGGATGCACTTGGAGTGGAGCACAGTGGAGAGTCAACAAATCCATTTGAAGATACAATCAGAGTTGCAATTGTGGAGCCAGATGAAACCTTCAGTGTTCCACTGTATGTGGCGTACCACTGTAAGCTGTTCATCCTTCCAGCTTATGTAGAGTAAGTATTGTAATGGCATCCCCTTAAGATAAATTAAATCTACTGGCCACTTAACAAAGTTTATTGTTTAATAATTTCACAGTTTGTTTTCTACATACATTTTGACAGAGGTACCTTGTAACCCAACATTACATATTAATGTTAGAGGTCTGCACCGTACACATTTTAACACCTATACATTTACATGGACTCAGAGTTTACACAAGTAACACAACTCATTGTTTTTACACATGCACACACGCACACACACACACACACACACACACACACACACACACACACAAGCACATGCACACGCGCGCATGCATGCATGCACGCATGCACCCACGCATGCACCCACACACCCACCCACACACCCACCTACACACCCACCCACACACCCACCCACGCACTCACACACTCACACACACACACACACACACACACTCACACTCTCACACAATCTCTCACACACTCTCTCACACACACACACACACACACACACACACACACACTCTCTTCGGTATGTAAATTTCATGGATCCATTTTGGTGTCATAAATACAGCAGGACGTGGAACAAGTCATAAAAACATATATATACAAATTTGCAGTGTAAAATCGTATAAACATTTAACAAAAAGAGTGTTATATATCAACTTGACACATTAAAAAATTCATCTACAGAGTAAAGCAGTGTTTGTCTAGGTATTTTCTTAAGGCTGCTTTAAATTTTGCCTTGTCATGCTTGAAGATTGTCACACTGGGTGGTGAACTGTTGAATATTCTTATGGCAGCATAGAATGTGCTTGTTTGAAAACAAGATAGGTTGGCATTTGATGTATGAAGATGACGCTTATTCCTTCTATTAATATTATGTATAGGAAAATTTGTTTCAAAAATTTCCTGATTATTGATAATGACGTTCATTAATAAAAGTAATATTGACATGGAACTGGCAGAATCTCTAATTATTTAATTAGACTTCTACAACTGGTTCTGGGTTGTGCACTTGTCATGATTCTGACAACTTTCTTTTGTAAAGTGCAGATCTTCCCACTGTTCGAAGAGTTACCCCCCAAAATATTCCGTATTTTATAACAGAGTGAAAGTATGCATAGTAATTGATTTGAGAATATTAATGTTACTGATGAGGACCATCGACCTGATGGCATCGTAACATGCTCCACTTAATTTAGGTCTCATTTCCTCAAAATGTTTCTTCCAGTTTATGTGCTTATCAATTTTTAAACCAAGAAATTTTGTATTCACTGTCTCTTCTATATACTTTTCGTTACTGCCAATATGTAATGTAGAACATGATGGTGACCGTTTACTTCTGCTTGTTTCTGGTTGCAGTAGTTACCATGTTAGTGAGGCAGGACTGTGGTGGCAGGAGCTAGCATCAGACTTGAATATTCCAAAGGACATCTACTGCTCACCTAAAGAAGAGAAGGATGCTACAGTTTTCTCAGTCAGGGTATGTAGTACCTTGTGTAGCATGAGTGCTGTTTGTTCATTTTATTGCTGCGCTGAAGTAACTTTGTAACTAATGGAGTCGATTTGTACCTTTCAAGCACAAATCACGTGCAGCAGATATTTGAAAATTGAGTTGTCTGTTTTCAACATTAGCTGGTTGTTGGTGTTTAGTTAGTGATCACCATTTATTTTGACAATCATATGGAGAGGGTAAAGTTATCCCTGTACACATCATAAAGGCATATGGGGGGAGTTGATTTATGGCTCCACTCATTCTTCATCTCAGCTCTAGACAGAGGTGAGCAGTCAGCTTCACATGTTGACTGCTTTACCTGGGAAAAAAACCCTGTTGCCAATTGAGTAGGAGGTTGGGTGGGCCCCTGAGCCAGTCTGGGTGATTTGGAGAAGAGGAAAGTATTTTACCCCTGCCAAGATTTGAAGCCTGGACCATTCAGCCTGTAGGTAGTTACTGTACTGACTACAGCATCTGGGCTCAACAATCACTTGTGCCCCGTACCAGCTATGTGGGCATAATTCTGAGTTTCTCTCTGTACTCTCTGTAAGTGGCCATCCAGTGTGCACACCAGACGGCCAATTACTGAGAGTACTACACCAGATGCTGTATTAATACAATTCTACCTCCTGATGATGAGCACAGTGCTGCTCAAAACATGTAGAGGATTACAATAGTAAACGTTTTATACAACGCAATTGTGCATCAAGTTGATCATTTACGCAGAGGAGACTTCAAGTTAACTGCAAGCTTCCAGAATTGGTTTATCGCCTGGAAGAACAACAGCACTAGCTTTGTGGAGAATTACTCAGCTGCACTGTCATTTGACTGTAAATCATTTAATTGTATTTTAGGCGCTGTGTGTTGAAGGTGCACCAATGAACAGGGCATCACGTTCCATCCCTAATTATCTCATACGACTGCTGCCACCACTGGCCATGCACAACAGACTTCCTTACGCCATCGAAGTAAAAGTGCCAACGATAAAGTATGAAATTCGCATTGAAGCAGGAGAAAAGACTAACATATACTTCTTGAATCTTCTGAAGATGCATAAAATATATGTCGAGGTATTTATAGCTACTGATAGTTGTACATTAAATTTGAGCTGTTTGTAGCAGTGAGTATTTAGGTTATGGTTTGTGGGCATTGACTGCTAGGAACAGTAGAGATCATTGAAAATGTGAAGTGGCAAAGAATGCATCTGGAAATTGTGTGTTTGTTGGTATAGATGATTGTATCTGTCCAGTTTCATTTTGTTGGATGCGGTTGAGTGTAAGTAATGTGAAGAGTGGTGTAACCTGTACTGAAAGTGTAAAGAAGCTATGATGTGTGTCACTTAGGTTCCTGTCTACTTGGGAATCCCATGGATTGGGTCTTTCAACTTGACTGCTGATCTGGAGGAGAAGACTGTCGCCATGGCAACTGAGTATGACACAGAAGGAGGCAACAAACAGCTGGGACTGAGCCTCCGTGTCGAGCGAACTGAAACATGTGATGTGTTCCTGCATGCCCCATACTGGATAATTAACAAGACTGGCTTGCCTTTGCAGCTCAGAGTAAGTGTCACAAGGATAAATGGTAAAACTGTTCCTGTTCTTAATTAAACATGTCTCAAAGACATACAGCAATGGAGGTAGAGTCCCATGCAGTCTTAGTCTCAGCAAATGTGTGTCAGTTCACCAGTAAATCACAACAGATAAGGGCCTCTTTTGATGGTCCCATTACACAAAGCCAATTTTTGTCAGATCTGTATGGATATGAAAATAGATTTTATATCTTACAAATGTCACTGTCTGGAATTGTTAAATTGGGTCATGAGAAAATCTGGAGCAGACACCCCAAACTTTGCAAGTCTGAGTTTCCTACATGGGAAATTTTATTAAATGACTCTATGGAGTAGAATCCATTTTGAGAATTTGAGAAGCCTATAGTTCAACTAGTCAAGCCTTTCCCTGCATTTTTGAAACCTGCGAGGTTCATTACCATGTTCAAAAGAGCCTGCCACTGGTCTGTTTTCAGAACCACATTAATTCATGCCACACCCTGCTATCTTGTTTATGGAAAATCCTTTTTAATATTATCCCCCATCTACACCTAAGCCTTCCAAGCGGTCTCTGTACCTGTGTAGTGTGTTGTAACTTGTGACATTTTACAGTGACAAGTTCCTAGACCCTTGCCTATCTGCAGGTTGGAAGATGTGTGTAATTATTTGCATATTTTTCTTTGGTTTGACGGATACAAATAGAATATTGTTTTATTGACAGGCTTCTCTCTCCGATGTTGTGTATGAGGCGCAAGGGGAGGAGCCATTGCTGTTCTGTTACAAGAAACAACGTCGCCGTTGTGTCCGCTTACGAGCATATCACTCATCATGGTCTTCTGCGTTTTCATTAGATACAGTGGGCTGTACAGGGCTTGTAGTGTGCAAGGACAGAGAAAGAAAGCGTTGTTATCGAATCCTGCTAACTGTTATACTGTCAAAGCTGTGCCCTCATCTGACACGTATAGTGACTCTCCTACCTAACTTTCTGGTTGTCAATGACACTAGGAAACATCTTAGGTTCATGGAAGAAAATGAGAGGGCAGATCTGTGGATTGATCTGGCACCGGGACAGGTGAGCATTCATTCAAAATAATGATGGTGATGGTATGCCAGTATATGACTCTGGTTTGGTAGAAAGGTCCAGGCAGGCTACATTGATACCTGTCTATATAACTGTGTGACATCTGTCCCACAAGAACAAAATCTTGACACTTGCTGCTGTGAGAACTTGACTCAAAATAAATGAGTAATTTGACACTAAGTTTGTAACTTATTGTGCATTTGTTGCGTGCTGTGTAGGAAAATAACACTCATACAGGTTTATCATGTCTGTCCAATTGTTCCAACTTGAGAACCGTGGGATTGATATTTGTAAAGTATTGTGAATTTTTTGCTATGGAAGACAACCTCAAATTTGTAATTTTTTTATTTTGTGCAGTTGGTAAGAGCTGCATGGCAGACAGACAAATTTGTGATGTAGGGGGTGAGACTAACACATCTAACAAAGTGCAGCAACCACAGTAACCAGCAACAGATCATACATACTGTAGAAACAATAAATATTATAGTTCTAAAGAAAAACTATATCCAACCAGATACAACCGGGACCATGGTACCCTGTAATATAATGATATCTCGAACCTGCCCCATTACGCCCCAAGACCACTACACGCATACTAGTATAGCCTAAGCTATAAGTCTAACCACAACCTGATGATGGCCCACATATAGGGCCGAAACATGTCGTTGTTGTAAACTCCTATAATATAATAACAAATATAATTTTGTTTGACTGTAAGTGTTAACATACCTAACTCCTTAAATATTATAGCAGTGTTAGTGACTGTGGTAGTAACAGGAATGTAACCACAGTATTTAATATTTAGGGTGTCAGCGTATGAAGAGTGTGTGTGTGTGTGGACACTGTGTATACTTCGAGCAGACTGCAACTGTAGAGTCTTACTATAAATTGGGATTATGAGATAATGCTTGCTTAAAGAAGTGAGATATGCATGAGTCGTTGGCGTATTTGGTATGCTATCAATGACCCAACTAAAATCTTTGAGGTCTGAGGATCTTCTGCTTGTGCCTCTTAAGGTTTCTGCTACCTCTACCAACATCAGTGTAGATGTTTGCATATACCACAAAACAGCTATCTTCAAATAAAAATTAATTAATCCATTGTATACTAATGATAAGTCTTATTTGAAACAATAAAAGGCCAGGGAGTAATCAATATTGCAAGTCTGATTTGACTTGTCCAGATATTTACCATTTTGGGTGTGTGAGATTGTAGAAAAATTTGTCTGTGTTGGGGGGAGGGTTGAGAAGAGGGGGGGCATGCATGTCTTAGCTGTTTTGGAACTTTGTTGTGAAATAATTTAATTGGAGGAGTACCTGTCAGCTATTGAAAAGAACTGTGAACCCAGGAGACAGTCATTGTTGAAAGTAATCTATTTCTGGAAGTCATGTTTTTCTCTTTGGTAGTACACTGTACCTCAGAATCTCTTAATTATTTAAAAAATGTCATAGTCAAAATAGAAACCTGAAAATGCCTGGTATGGATAAATTAATGTTCTTTCGTTACCTAAATGAGTGTAATATTGTCTTTTACCCTGAACAGCTTCACGATTCATTGAAACAAATGGACTATAAGTATAATGAGGTTCACATTTCCTGAAATTTATTAAACCTCCAACATGTTTGGCTTGTATGGGCCATTTTCAAGGTGTTTGCTTTAGTGATTGTTCAAGAATATATTTTAAACATTATGCTTTTCAGTGTGTTCCCTTCTGGCCTGATACAGACTCCATGAGGATGTATGTGAAGTATCGGGACAGCAAATTGGTGTCACTGCACTTCCCTATAACGCACATTCACCAGACCGTGCTGCGCATGGATAAAGGTGTAAGTGTTGCTTTAAGTTGCTGAGAGTGGGATCAGATGGGCATAAAGGTGTAAGTGTTGCTTTGAGTTGCTGAGAGTGGGATCAGATGGGTATAAAGGTGTAAGTGTTGCTTTGAGTTGCTGAGAGTAGGATCAGATGGACATGAATGTAAGTGTTGCTTTGAGTTGCTGAGAGTGGGATCAGTTGGGCGTAAATGTGTAAGTGTTGCTTTGAGTTGCTGAGAGTGGGATCAGATGGGCATAAAGGTGTAAGTGTTGCTTTAAGTTGCTGAGAGTGGGGTCAGATGGGCATAAAGGTGTAAGTGTTGCTTTGAGTTGC
>Ga0131853_10024400_pt1 | contig 10915 bp, 15 predicted proteins | sample TergutLab28metaG_FD_92764 | JGI IMG/M metagenome (GOLD analysis project Ga0131853, IMG submission 92764) | Labiotermes labralis P1 segment gut microbial communities from Petit-Saut dam, French Guiana - Lab288 P1 (version 2) (version 2) | ecosystem: Host-associated > Arthropoda: Insects >...
CGAAACGAATTTTATCAGAGAGGGTGGAACATTATGGCGCAAAAGTGCACCGTCTGCACCCATGTAGATGCAGGGAAAATAAATAAGCAGCTTGTTGAGAACGTTCCGCTCGATACGCTGGCAAAGGAAACCGGGCTTACGGTGTCGGCCCTCCATCGCCACAACAAAAACCACATTCCTGCGCAGCTAGCAAAGGCGCAAGAAGCAAAAGAGGCTGTCGCCGCAGCTTCCCTCATGCACCGCGTCACTTGTTTGAATGCCAAAGCAGAGACGATTTACTCTAAGGCATTGGAGGCCGAAAATCTTAGTGCCGCTATCGGGGCTATACGAGAGTTGCGGGGAATAACGGAGCTTTACGCGCGTATCACCGGCGAACTCCAGGCAGAAATCGTCAACAATATTATTATCACGCCGGAATGGATCCACCTGCGCAATGCAATTTTGATAGCGCTTGAACCATACCCGGACGCGCGGCAGGCTGTTGTTGAAGCCGTTAGGAGGGTTGAATTTGCTTCATGAGGATTTGAGCCGGGCGTTGGATTCTGTGGAGTTTTCCCGATACATCGGCATAGAGCCAGACGGATGGCAAGCGGATGTTTTGCGCTACGAGGGAAAGCGCCTGCTACTCAACTGTTCCCGACAATCTGGCAAAAGTACCACGACAGCCACAAAGGGCTTGCACACGGCCATATATCGCCCAAAGAGCCTGATACTCCTCGTGTCTCCGTCGTTGCGGCAATCGCAAGAGCTTTTCCGAAAGGTCAAGGAAGGCTATGAGGCAATGGAGACAAGGCCGGGACTGTTGGAAGATAACAAGCTATCGATGACACTAGCCAACGGAAGCCGCATTGTTTCGTTGCCGTCTGATCAGTCCACCGTGCGGGGGTTTTCCGGCGTGACGATGATATTGGAGGACGAGGCTGCCCATGTTAAGGACGAATTCTATTATGCCATTCTCCCCATGTTAATTATCAACAACGGTGTGTTTATCGCGATGACAACGCCATATGGAAAGCGCGGACACTTTTTTAATGAGTGGACGACTGGCGGAGACGACTGGAAGCGGGTAGAAATCCCGGCCACGAAATGCCCGCGCATAAGCCCGGAGGATTTAGAACGGCAACGTCGAAGTTTGGGGAGTATGTTTTTTCGGCAGGAATTTTGTTGTGAGTTCGTTGAAACGGTTGACCAAGTTTTTGGGTATGACATGGTGCAGTCGGCATTTGACGAAAAAGTAAAACCATTGTTTTAGGAGGATAAAATGGGCATACATCGGTTAAATGAGTTTGTTATATCTGCGGATTTAGCGCAAGTTAACGATTACACAGCGATAACGGTTATTGAGCGCGTTGTTCGGCGGGAAACAAAAGAAACAGGACATCGTTGCCCCATGCTTGGCATGCCAATAACGGAAAAGATAGTGGACACAAGGGAGTTTCGCCTGCGTCATATTGAAAGGCCGGAGCGTGGAACGTCATACCCTAAGATTGTCGAACGGTTAAAAGAACTGTACAACAGTCCTCAGCTCAAAAGAAATACCCACGCCCTTGTGATTGACATAACTGGAGTAGGGCGACCTGTGTGGGATTTACTGAAAAAGGCTCGCATAGGAGCTACCCTGAAAGGAATAACGATAACCGGCGGCAATACCGTCACGCAAGACGCGGGCATTTACAGCGTACCAAAAAGGGATTTGATAACATCCCTGCAAGTGGCCTTTCAAAATGGTGAGCTGAAAATAGCGCCGGGATTGCCGGAGGCGGACACACTCATCAAAGAGCTAACGAATTTCAAGGTTAAAATAAATCTAAACGGCCATGACCAGTACGAGGCTTGGAGAGAGGGCATTCATGATGACATTGTTCTTTCTGCGGCTATGGGTGTGTGGCTTCTATCGCAAAGGAGGTGATATAATGGCAACAATTGCAAAAATCAAATGCCCATGCGGCAAAAAATTTGACTTCCACTACACTATCCGCAAACCCGGCGAGAATGTTCAATGTCCCTACTGCTATGCATGCATGGATGAATCGTTGCAAGACATATTTGGCTGGGCAGCCGGGATGTTCCAAGACGCAAACGCAGATTTTCAAAAGGACGCAATGGGTTTCAACAACCCGCTATGGCAGTTTGACTTGATTTCCATAGCAAACTAACGATAAAAATTATGCCGAAAGGGGGTGAATTGCATGGGCGATGTAAGATGATGAAGATTTTCGCCAGCAAATTCCGACCAGATGCACTGGCACGAGGGGCAATCACACCTCGCCCGCTCGTTGGTTATGATAGCTTTATCTCGGTGACGTTGGCATCGTCGCGCATAGCATCAATCAGCTTGCCCATTTCCCAAAGATAGTCTAGCAAGATGTGCGATAGCAATTGCATGCGTGAATGCATGTGTTTAAGCTCCCAAGTTTTGATACCCGGACTGTTTTTGTCCTTTGCAAGGCAAAGCTCAAAATATTCCTCGTGTATGGTATCAAAGACAACTCTTGCTTTTTCTTGATTAACGCTCAACTCCAAAAGCATATCCGAAACTCCGCTACAATATACTAGCTTGTTTTCCATAAAATTCGTCCTCCCTCTTGACAAATCGGAGCGGGCACGGTATTATGTATTTGCACCCGCTTCGGCGGTGGTTAGGCTCCCAGCGTATCATGCTTCCCGGCGTTCACGTTGGGGGTTTTCTTGTTTGACATAGGCTTCATGCAATCACCTCCACCCTAAGTCCATAGTTGGCATACACGTCCCAGCCGCCTATAACGCCTTTGTACACGCCACGTACGGCTTTGCCGGCGTCCAGCAGCGGCGCAACGAATGCAGCGAGCACGCGGGGCAAATAGCCCATGTGATAGCCCCCCTTGCCCTCTGCAGCGGCCAAGACGGCCACAGCGTTGCGGTCGTGCTCGTTGTCCTGTTCGCGCCTCAGACGGATTGTGACGCTTTCAGGGGCATACATGGCCAGGCGCTCGATAGCTTTCTGCCGATTGCCATAGGTGACGCCGACGACTTTTGTTGCGATGGCCGGCATCTTCGCCAGTGCCCAAGCCTTTACCATTGCATGGGGCCGATTATAGCCCTGTGCCACCAGCTTGTTTGCGATGGTCATTACCTTGCTGTGTTTTTTCATGCGTGTTCCTCCTTGTTTGATTTTGTGAACCCTCCAGCCGCTTTCCCCAGTGTCGCGCTGCTCACTATCGTGGCCGTTATTGTAACTGGTTCTTTCGTCTGCGCTCGGCGAACTAATTCCTATCGCGTAGGCGCGGCGGGTGGGTTTCTTGCTGGGTACATTTATATTATACCATAACGTTATGATATTGTCAAGGGGTTTTTGCATAAAATATTGCACAAACATGGGATGCAATAACGTCATGATGTTTGTGCAATTTTACATGACGTTATTATGCCCAAAACGCTTGACATAACGTTAGTTTTGTGGTATAATAGAATCATGGGAAAGCGACCCGAAAAAAGTCGCGGACTGTTGCAAAGAAGGGGGACACATCATGCCAGCTTCAAAGGCGCAAATTGACGCTAACCGACGCTACAACGAGAAAGCCTATGACCGCATAGAACTTAAGGTGGCAAAAGGTCGTAAGGCAGAGCTACAAGAGCATGCCCAGCAGCGCGACGAAAGCTTGAACGCGTTCGTCAACCGTGCTATTGAGCACGAGGTAGAGCGCGACAACGAGGATTAACGCCCGCTCGAACGCCAGCACGCTCATATGACCCCCTAGCAGCCCCTGTGCGGGGTTTTGGGTGTTTGGAGTGAAGCGGGGGTGTTATCCAAAGCACAGGAACACGCTGTGCGCCATACAGGGCGGTTTTCTGTGCCGTGCCCACCGAGCGGACGTGATGAGGTAGTCATCTAGCGATTGCCCATTTTGGGGGTGTACCATTTGGTACGGGGTATAGTCGCTGTTTTCTATCAAAGCCATAGTCCCGCACTTTGAGAAGCGTTCGGTTAACTCCAGTTTCTCGTGCAGTTCGCGCCCATGCAAGGTCGTCAGTAAACGACTTCACAATCATGCGGAGAATGTTGCGGGGCACGTTGCGGAAATTTTGACAAGGTTGCCATTGACAACCACCCGGCAATGCGATATAATAAAAAGGCATTGAAGTTTTGCGGGGAAATTCGGTCTGCCCGCAAATAAAATCGGATTAGTGCTCACTTCTTCCGATTTCTTCATTGCCTTTGGTCTGCGGACAGAATTGCCTGCAACCAGCCCACCGCAAGGCGTGACGCGCCAATAGGGTGGGTTTTTCTACTTAGGGAGCGGGCGATAAGAGGGGGATGCACATGGATAACATCGGCGACATCATCATGTACCAAACGGATGACGGCCAAACCAAGATTGACGTGCGCATGGAAGGCGAAACTGTCTGGGTTACGCAGGCGGCTATGGTTGAGCTATTTCAATCTAGCAAGTCTAATATCAGCGAACACATTAAGCACGTTTTTGATGAGGGAGAGTTGGAAGAAATTTCAGTTATTCGGGAATTCCGAACAACTGCCGCAGATGGCAAGAATTATCAGACGAAGCACTATAACCTGGATGTGATTATTTCCGTTGGCTACCGGGTGAAATCTCTGCGTGGCACGCAGTTCAGACGATGGGCGCTTGGGGTACTGCGGGAATATCTAACCTAAGGCTTTGCAATGAATGATGATTTGCTCAAAAAAGCTGGTGGCGGAAATTATTGGCGCGAACTCTTAGAGCGTATTCGCGACATTCGCTCCAGCGAGAAGGTATTTTATCGGCAAGTGCTCGATCTTTATGCTACCAGCGTGGATTATGACCCGCGCACCCCACAAGCAAAGGAGTTCTTCAAGATTGTGCAAAACAAGATTCATTTTGCTGCGCATGGCCACACTGCCGCCGAAGTCATTCACGCACGAGCAAATGCGCAATTGCCCAACATGGGTTTAACCGTTACGGCCGGAGAGCGACCCACCAAAAGCGAAGTGAAAACCGCAAAAAACTATCTGTCTGAAGATGAGCTTTCCACACTCAATCGCATGGTGTCGGCATTTTTTGACCTTGCAGAGCTTCGTGCGATGCAACGCCAGCCGATGTATATGCGGGATTGGGTGGTTGAGTTGGACGACTTCGCGCAACGATATGGCAAAGGCGTTCTCGTCAATGCTGGCAGCGTTAGCCACCAAGACGCTATTGCGAGAGCAGAAGCAGAATACAAGAAATATTGCCAACAGATGATTGATGAACCAACAGCCGTTGAGCGGGCGTACATCACAGACATTAAGGGTGCGCAAAAGCAGATAGAGGGTCGCAAATAATTCATACTTGACAAGCAAACGCTGGTGTTGTATAATATACTGTAGTGTTTTGGTGTTTGTTGCGAACCGCGCCCGCTCATTTTGACACACTAGTTGACACACTACACGTCAATACGCAATGAACATATCAACACAAAATGGAGCTATCAAAGGCCAAAAGCCTTGATATATCTGGACTTACGAGTACAGGAGAGAACGGATAAAATTGCCCAATTGCAATTCGAATCCCTTGCTCTCCGCCACGCCTGCGGCGAGCAATTCGCGCGCAGGCATTTTCCTTTGTGTGGTAAGTGCCCACGTCATAATGACATCTTTTTCAGAGTACCATTCCACGTAGAAAGCCTTGTGTATCAAGGTTTTCTTGCTTTTTTAGCTCTCAAAAATTGCTGCTGGATCATGTTGCTCAGTACCGAAGCAGATATCAAAACAAAAAATAACGATGGCTACAAGGCCGTGCACATTGCTGTCATTCGTGGGTTCAAAGACATACTTGCGCTGCTGGTTGTACTCCATCATCCAAAAACGCAGGCAGTTGATGGAGAACACGTAAGGCCCAGCCACATCTCCGCAAATGAATCAACAAAACCGGGAACCCTTTGCCCTCCGAAAGTGTCTAATGAGTGAAGGTCATTACTTACATAGGAGGATTGGCATGAGAAAAATAAGTAAATCCATAATGTCGGTGTTGTTGTGCTTGTGCATGGCAGCAGGGGTTCTTTTGATGCCCGCAAACGCGAGTGCAATTGAGGAGCATCAAACGCTTGAAGGCGCTGTTTTTGCGTCAGCTGAGTCTAGGTCAGGGCCAGGGCTAATTCAGCCGCTAAGCGCTGTGACCGCAGCAACGTTGGATCATATTGCCACGTTTGCAGACGCTGACTTTTCTACGTCTGACACACATTCGATTACATTCGGTGCGTGGGGCGCAACAAACGCAGCGGGCGAGCTCTCTACAAACCCGGGTTGGAACACAACAAATAACATCTCAATTGTCAACAACAGCAGCTTTGACCTGACTTACACGCTGACGTTTTGGCATGAGTTTTGGATTATTTGCAATGCTACCGGAGAAAGTGTGCCTGCAGAACTAGTGTTCAGCGAAGCCGACTACGCCGACAGGCTTGCCGGCAACAGCGCTTCAACCATGAATAACCTTGCAAGAGACAGAAATGCTTTCGAATACCTTGACAATAACGTTTTGCCGAAAGTGTTTCATTTTAGATGCGTGGATACGAATGAATTTTTCACGGACGACGACGCAATTGAAATGTACCATAACACGCAGTTTAATGTTCCTCCTGCGGAGTTTAATGGGCAATTCATTGGAGCCAATCATGCCGAGCATGAATTTGTTGTCTATGAGGATATAAATTATGAGCTGTTTGTGCTTCGGCCGTTTATTCTGGAGCCAAACAGGTTATGGCCAGCTGGTGAAACCCCTCTATGGACTCCCATTGTCAATGACCCGGATTTTGGTCCGCTTTACTGGACTCAGCTAAATATGCTCATTGGAAACCGACTCCTGTTCCGGTTATGGGATCACTATAGAAACACGCTTGGTTATTATTCGCCGTGGGCGCCATCGGCATATCAGCCCCGGCATGCTGACGGTGGCCTGAGGCTGGCGTGGAACAAGTATTTTACCGTTACCGCAACCAGAGTGCCAGGCCCACAAATCATTGTCCGATTTTTCAATGACGACGGTACGCCCTACTTGCTCAACCCGGGAGACGCCCAGCAATATATCTGGACAACTGTTGAGGCTGGCGACACAGTGGGCGACGTGGCGGGCGCGCCGCCAAGGCCCTACCCCGGCCTGCCCACGAGCAACCTGCCCGACAGGCCCGACGGCACAACATTCTCCCACTGGGAATTTTTATTGCGGGATGCCCAAGGCACGGTGATTGAACGTATCATTGTGGACGACAATTTCGTGTTTGACCCAGTGGCGCTGAACTTGCTCGCGGAGCGTGATGTTTATTTCGTCGACTTTTTCGCGGTATTCAGTGAAGAAACACCACCACCGCCGCCGCCTCCACCTCCGCCGCCTCCACCTCCTCCTCCACCTCCGCCACCTCCGCCACCTCCGCCGCCTCCGCCGCCGGAGAGAGACATTCCGTTTTGGGTGTTGCCTGTTGTCGGTGGCTTGGGCTTGCTGGGCCTGGGTGGCGTGGGCGCAGCAGTTTTGGGTGCAGGCGCACTGGGGCTTGGTGCTTTGGGGCTTGGTGCAGCAGTAGTGCTACCCTTGGCTTGCGGTAAATCCGATTGCTTATGTGAATGCCCACCTGAATGTTTGCCGGAATGTCCGGAAGAACGCCCATCGACATGCCCGGAAGAAGATGATACGAACCAATCGGATCCCAGTCATGTTGTTACGCCACCCCCGACTGGTGACAGTCTAGTTGCTCCGCTGATGGCATTGTTTGGGCTGTTCATGGCGGCTGCTCTGGCGTTGATGCTGTTGCGCCGGCGCCGCAGCTATCTGGCATAAAATTTAGCATAACAAGCAACCTCCTTGATTTGCATTCAGGAGGTTGTTTTTCAACTTGACTTATGTCAAATTGTTGTAATTCCGATTGCAATTCGACAAAATTCGTGTTACAATGGAATAAAATGGAACAGGGTGATTGAGGTGATTCACGCATTCTTTTCAATGCTGGAAACCGCAGAGGGAAAGCAACGGTTTGCAGAGATTTATGAAGCAAACAAGTGTCTGATGCTCCACGTAGCCAAAGGCATCTTGCACGATAACCAACTCGCTGAAGATGTTGTCAGTGAGGCTTTTATAAAGGCAATGGAATCTTCCAAGAACTTTGAAGAACGTGCGCCAATTGAAATAAAGCGTTATTTGGTTACTATCGTTCGCAATGCGGCCATTGACGTGTACCGAAAGCATCAAAGGACCACCCACGTTTCGTTTGATGAAACGTTTGAGCAAGATGGCGAACACACATATGAATATCAGGAAAGCATTCACGAGCAAGTAGAATATAACGACTTGTTAGGCTTGATTGACCAGTTGCCGGAGATATATAAAGATGCTCTTCGCCTGACTTACGTGATGCACTATTCAAACCAGGAAGTCGCTGACTTGCTTGGGTTGCCGATCAATGCCGTTCAAGTGCGTTTGGTGCGTGCAAGGCAAAAGTTGCGCGCGTTGCTCGCACAGGTTGTTACTACGGAAGGATAACAAATGAATCAAAGCTGCAGCCCAATTAATATTCAAATACGGCCCGAAGAAGATTTTATGCAAGAAAACCCTATTATTATCCAAGCGCTGGAAGAGTGTTGGAATCGTGAGATAGAGCGGCTCTTAGTGCAATTGCCGGAAGAGAAGCATATTTTCTCGCCTGAATTTGAGCGGAAGATGCAATGGCTTACGCAAGGCAAAATTGCTAACACAGGATTTGTTAACACAAACCCTGTGGTTTTCAATGCGCTTGGCAGATCTTTAAATATGGAAGCTGAACTCGACACTTCGCGTGCAGATGAACGGGAGTTCCGGCAAGAAGTTCGCCGCACAGCAAAACTGGGCGAAACATTCAAAGAACTTTTTTTCATGGATTCAACGATTGCCGATGCGTTCGACAAAGCCATTGAGCAGGAAATCGACCGGATCCCTATCTTGCAGCATAAGTTTTCGCCAGCGTTTGAGCGGAAAATTGAGCGCGCAATTCGCCGTTATAATCAAAAGCCGGGCCCTGGTATTCTGCAAACACTTGAAAAAGCGATGACAAAAGAAGCACGCCGAATCACAAATGTAAAATTTGTGTTTTCAACAACTTTTGAGCGCAAAGCGGATCAACTGATTCGCTACATAATCGAACCCAAATACTCCACCCAAAAGCATGTTAAGATCATTGAGCTTCTTGAGGGCATTATAAACAACTCCATTCGCATGCATGCGCTTGCAGATCACGTCTTTTCGCCTGAATTTGAGCGGCGAATCAATCAAATTATTTATGGGCAGAGTGGCCAAAAGAACCCAATGCTCGTTCATGCAATCGAAGATGCCATGAACCGCGACATCAAGGAAGTTCCAATCCAACCATTCGCTTTCTCCGAAGAATTCCTGCAAAAGCCATTCCAGCATTCCATGTTGGCCAAAAGCCCAGTCCTGGTCAAAAAACGCGCGTTTGCATTGGTGGCGACGTTCATTTTTATCTTCACAACAGTGCTCAGTGTTGGTGCTGTGCGCGAGACCCTTGCTGGGTGGGCAATGAACGTTTACAACACCTTTTCAACCATCTTATTTGAAAATGACCCTGGCTACGCATCGCCTGGGGCGTTGGAATATATTCTTGCGCCAACCTGGTTGCCAGAGGGCTTTGATTTAGAGGATGAGGAGATCGCTTTAGATTTTGCTCATATTCGGATAACTTATTATTACGGAGACGACAAACCTATTGTATTGCGGCAATTTGCTATTTTAGCCAGGGGAAATTTTTGGGACACCGAGGATGTTGACGAAATCAATGAGGTAATGGTTGGTTCTTACGAAGGCCTTTCATTTTACCGCAAGGGGGAACACTTTTTAGCTTGGACTGGCAGCCAATATGGATTTAGAATCAATGGACCAGTAAGTGAAGCCGAATTAATTCGAATTGCGGAGTCCTTGCAAGAAAAGTAAAAATTTGTCGAATTTTCTGTAAGTATTTTCCATTGTTGTTCGTTATTGCTTTATGAGAGGGTTGTATCTCTCAACAAATAATTTGAACAATTGGAGGGAGACACCTATACATGAAAAAAGCTTCTCTGGCAATTTTGAGCTTGGCATTGGTGCTATGCATCGGCATGGCGGGGATGGTATCGGTGCAAGCGGTTGACGCAGCAATATCACAAGATGACGTCGTAGCACAGAATGCGTATATCCCGATTCAGCCGTTCTTAACGCATATGACAGACGGAGGCTCTAGCATTCATCGAAACAACAATGGAACGTTAACGCTGTCAGGCAATGTTTCGACCCGCAACAGTGCAACAATTACCATACAGTTGTTCTTGGAACAGAGGGCTACCATCTTCAACAGCTGGTCTACCATTGTCACTGTTACGCCGTCAACCGTCACAAACCGAACCACTCATGGGATGCAGTTCACTACCGCCAACCCGCCACCCATGCGTGGAATGTTCCGCACAAGGGCAGAATTTACTGTAGTTGTTGGCAACAGCACAGAGCGCCACACTGCTCATAGCCCAATCATCACGATTTAGCACACATAGCACATATTCCAAGGCGTTTGCGACATGTTTGTTCCAAAAAGCATGCTGTAAGCGCCATGGCGCTTACAAGACCCCTAGGGGTCTTGTAAAATGAGGCCTTAATTAAATAATTTTAGGGGAGAGAGAGTTTACAATGGACGATAACGTTGTGAGAAAACTGGACTTGCTCCAGGAAATGGCCATAAAGCGTGCAAATTGCCCGCATGTGCGTTACTTGATTGATTTGCTGGCAGAGCATGCCGAGGAAGATGAAACGGATGATGTGCTTTTAAGGTGGGCAGGAAATATATTAGGGTAAACAAAAAACAAACAGACTTCTCTTATTCAACAAGTTGTTGGACGAGGGAAGTCTGTTTTTTTAACCCATCACTTCACTCTACAGCTTTGCGGACTCAC
>Ga0131853_10024402_pt1 | contig 10914 bp, 8 predicted proteins | sample TergutLab28metaG_FD_92764 | JGI IMG/M metagenome (GOLD analysis project Ga0131853, IMG submission 92764) | Labiotermes labralis P1 segment gut microbial communities from Petit-Saut dam, French Guiana - Lab288 P1 (version 2) (version 2) | ecosystem: Host-associated > Arthropoda: Insects >...
AAATTATTTCCCAGGGAGGCCGGTTAGGTTCCGGTAGGTATTCACCGGCTTAGAGTCCCTCGGGCCCCCCCCCCCACCCGCAAGAACAGACAGCCGAAGACAAGTGGGTACCGAAATTTATTACCATGAATTCATATTCATTCTTAGAGGGAAAAATATTATTTTCATCCTGCCAAAAAAAATTTCCTGTATCGGCAAGATAAATTATCTGCAGAATTCTCTCCACCATACGACTTTCCTTACAAGAAAGGCAATGCTTCAGGTATGTTAGCATTAAGTAACTGTAAGCATTGCAAAGAATTGTTACGAGCGTTTTAGGCCAAACATTATGTTTGCCTCACCAGATACGAAATATAGGTTTCTGCCAAAATATTTATTTACGGCAAGACAAAAGTAATAATATCGAGAAAGTGTGTCATCCCCGTTGTGTGTGTGAAATTTGGAAAACTGTATGTAGTCAAACACAACTGTGTCACATGAGGTGTATTTAATGACTATATAATGGACAACTACATGTTTTGGCCTGTACTGGCCATCTTCAGGTTGTCTTAGCAGAACTTAAGATCTTATAACGCAGCATAATTGAGGAGAAGGACGATGAACAGGCCTCCGCACGACTACAGAACTTCATACCTGCCGAGCACACCCCCACAATAGTTTTATTTTTCTGTATCTGTTTTTGTTTTGTGTTGGTTTTATTAGATTCCTGTTTTTGTTGTTGTTTTGTTAATAAGGCCCTATGTAGAGATCTCTACACCACGTGTGCGTGCATACTTATAGTAAGATCTTAAGTTCCCCTAAGACAACCTGAAGATGGCCAGTACAAGCCGAAACATGTAGTTGTCCATTATATAGTCACTAAATACACCTCATGTGACACAGTTGTGTTTGACTACATACAATTTTCCAAGTAATAATATCGAAATACGGAATATTGTTTTTAATAGCACAATCAAAGCGGCCGTGCCACACCTCACGCGGCTAATGACTGCTTCTCACCGCGAAGGCCCCAGCTAAATCCCAGATCAACCGATGTGGGATCTGTGGTAGAAAAAAAGTGGCACTGTAACGGGCTTTTTGTACCTGTAATTGCGTCATCCCCTCTTCAAAATCACCCCCCCCCCGCCCAGTGCTTCATATTCATTAATCCGTCACGAACACCGTATCGCATCAGCATGGCGCACATAAAGGAATAACTCAAGAGTTCCGTAAAAGGCATGGGATTTATTGAATAATTTGAGTGACATTTACTTGTTCAGGAATGACTAATGCAGTAAAACTATTTCGTTATTTAATTAAACGTAAACGATCCCCCTCCTCCGGTTACGTGGCATTACCAACCAACAACTCCTGCAGGTGGCTTCCACGTACAACTTATGCGTCTCGCAATTTCAAGGAAGGAATTTCCTTTACGGCAGTCTCAAATGTTCGTGAAATTGACCCTTACATACCAACCGTTCTACAGTCCAAACACACACAAAGTTCTGTGATGAAATAATGAGGCCCACTTTCTGCTAACTGCCGCAACTTCGCCTACAGTTCTGCGTCTGAACCTTTGCGATCTTCCTAGTTTTGGCATTTTTCTTCTTTACGATTTATTTTCGTTCTGTCTTGCCCATACAACACCGACAGTGCACTGCACACTTTCTCACACTGTTCTTCATCCTCCCTTTTAAATTTTGCTTACATCATCTATGTAGGCCAATCAAAGCAATTTGCACACTGAATTCTGTTTGAACGCTGACGTGAATGTTTGTGCTGCGATTCACACTTCCGGTCGTGGTGGGTTTACCAGCAACGGAAGCTATCAAGACTGCTAGACGACCAAACGGCAGTCATGTGCAGACTTCAGCAACACTGCGTCAGATAATGCTGCAGTAAGACAGTAAATTCCGAAGAAAATAAAATATCAAAATAGAATTCACAATAATCACCAACACATGCACAATTTTTCAAATGACACTATAAAACTTCAATTTGTTAAAATAGTTAAAATCTCCGACATGTTTCGGTTTACATTTAAACCATCTTCAGGAGCTATTAGTTCATGCTAAAGTTACTTATATCTCTTCTTGGTATGATGGTGTTGTAGTAGCATGTCTTTCCATGTTTGTGATGGGTTCGGATGTTGTGTTAGTCCTCCTCCTGCTTTACTGTGCATGTGTTGGTGATTATTGTGAATTGTGACAATATGCACGGTGAAAAACTGAAAATCTCAAAATATAAATTTTCCAACACTTCCTACGATATGTTATAAAACGCTTTCGGAAAAAAATTTTGAAAAGTGACTCTTAGCGACATAATGCCCCGTTTTGTCCGTCTGCATAGAATAACTCGTCTCCCACCGGTTGGATTTTCATGGAAATTTATGTTAGATACCTTTACTGAAATTTGTTTTTTACCGTCTATAGGGTTGTTACTGCAGGAAGACGACAGACATTTTGCATGAAGACTTGCTTACGTTTCCGATGATTTCACACTGTACAAGAAATAACCTGACGACCAAAATACTATATAACAACAATCAAGCTACTTTTATTCCGGACAGCTGGGCGAAAATTCATAAGTTGTACCGTGCGTAACTTTACACTCGACCACAATAACGAAATTTGGTGCCAAATAGAAACGAACTGTTGTGGTGTTTCGTAATTAATTGGTTAACTTACGTTCAAATCTGTCGTTCATTACAATCACGCGACTTACAGGATGCGTAATTAAGCAATATACAAACATCTAATCATTACATTTAATATTTTTGCTTATATCGGAGAATATTAAATTTGCTACTCAGACAAAACCTGCAGATTGCGTAATATGTACGTCTGCAAGAGGTAAACACAAAATGCTTCGAACTTAAAGTTTCGTAAGAATTGCTACTTTCACATATACAGAAATCACAGCAAACAAGTAAGTAATAATTTGGATATGTATAAATAATTATCATCTGGAGACACATAATTGACAATCTGAAGATATAAATATATATAATAATCTCGAGACATATATACAATAATAATTTGAATATATATATACATATATATATAACACATTCGAGATATTTAAATAATCTTGAGAAATGCAACTGATATTCTGAAGATATATATATATATATATGTGTGTGTGTGTGTGTGTGTGTGTGTGTGTGTGTGTGTACACAACCGCGAGATATATACAAAATAATTTGGAATCATATAAATAATAACTTTGAGATACATAAATAATAATTTTGAGATATACACATAATAACCTGGAGATACATAAATTATAATTTTGGGAAATACAAATAATATTCTGGAATTATATAAGTTCTTCCAAGGAATATAGTAGCAAACCCTAATAATAATGTTCTATAACGCATTTATTACTGGGAACAGTAACCAACAAATAACCACAATTCAATACGCAAAGTTGCAATTGCACCTAACTTGTTACCTTTTATCTCTGGATATAATGTTCAGTGAACCTTCAAAATTTCGGACGGCAACTTAATCTAACTAATTGGTTGACCACCAAGGATTTGCATGTATATTATGCTGTTGTTGTAAATATACTCCATAGATAACCAAAAGTCGAGCCAAAAGTGACCTCATCCAATTTTTTTTATAATTTTACAACAGGCTCTTCTTTGATAGATACTGAATGCGAATTGGGAATGGTTTAAATTCTCACAAACCACAAGTTTGTCGTTTTTGTCTCCTAGCTTTCTGCAAAGAAATAATAACATAAATCCCCATAGCTTTTACCCTGCAGTTCCCCATACACTTGATACAGACCGCCCTCTCATCGCTCTCCTCTTTTCCTCCTACACGCAAGAATGTGCCCGGCCGACTTCCGGAACCCATCCGTCACACCGCAAACAGGCAAGTGTCAATAAACAATGTAATAGTGCCTTCAATGCCACGTAGCTACGCATTTTTCTTCCTTCCTATCGCAACTTTTTCTTCCTCTGCCTTGTCAGTTTAGTTCCAAAATGAAAAGGAAGTATTCCTGGCACCAACCCTTTACTTTGCATGTGTTTGTATTCTTCATCATTCTTTGGCTTTCAGTCAATGTCACCCCCCCCCCAAATATTTGCAATTCACAGGCTCAACAAACAATACCGTAATTTGAATATCATCAGAATACGACTGGGAAAGTTAAATGTTCCCTACGGCTCCCGACTTTCAAATTTACTTTAACATGTCATATAGGATGAATTTAAACAAGCAACTCTCCCTGTTGAACAGCGTGCCGTTTCAGCGTCTCCATAAACGCTGAGTGAAAAATAAGTTGTTTCCAAAGATACGTGCCAGCCTAATGAAAAACGAAGCGCAAAGTGACAAGTTCCTTACGGCTGACCTGCTTTTTGTCTTCAGACGCTGTTGTTGGAGTTGCCTGCTCCCTGGATTGCGTTAGTTGCGTATTGTAAAACTGCGTATTAAGATTTCTTCATTAAGAAGACAGACAGTGAAATGCCACCCTTCATATCCTAAAATCCAGTTCTGCAGTTTCGAAGGTGGTAGAACACAATGCTCACGTACAAAATCCATCTTTTAAGTGGTCCTAAGTTCCGTATTAGATTCATATTCTTGGCTTTAGTTAAAACGTAAAGATTCAGTGTTAAGCTTTAAGCTTTAAAATTAAAGACGCGAGTAAGTTCTTAGAAGACCTCTTTTCTATGAAAAATATTTTCAATTGTTCTTGTGTAAAGCAGGTACAGTCATTGGCAAAGACACACTTTAACTGCAATAATATTTTTGTCGCCGATTCCAGTGGCCGCGCGGTCTAAGGAGTAGGTCGGCGGCCGCTCGCTTGCCGGGATTACGGGTTCGAATCTTGCCGGGGACATGGATATCTCTCTAATGGGAGTGATGTGTGTTGTCAGGTAGAGTTCCCTGCGTCGAGCTGATCACTCGTCCGAAGGAGTCTTACCGAATGTGGTGTGTCTGAGTGCGATTGTGAAGCCTCAACAATAAGGAGTCCCGGCTCCACTAGGGCTCTTGCGCCATAAAAAATTGTGTATTCGGAAGAAACGTAGATACTTAAGACAGCCGGATTTTAAAATACGAAATATGACCAAGGTGTGGCTTCACAAGAGTTTCCATTTTTTTTGTACATTACTGTCATCCAAATTGCATAAAACACTTTGACACCTATGTCTGATTGACTTTTCATTTCCTGTCCTATACAGTGATATAACAGATGTGTTACTGCTTTATACAGTAACCATCAGAGACCAGTAAAGAAAAATTGTTATTCATATACATCGGTATTTTGTTTAGTTTATTAAGAGTATCAATTTTGGACTCATCAGACATAATTAAACTTTTGATCATAAGCAACCTACAAACAAACGAACACAATTCTTCACATGTGAGCCACTTAGAAACAGGAGAATTACTTCGGTAGATTTCTAGCAACTACTTGGCATCGTATCTCAGAGTATTTTCATTTTAATACTTAAACGCAGTATTTTAACAGTCAGAAAAAACGAAACCCCCTTAAAGATTTCCTTGCACACTATCACATCAAAATCCACATAACGGAGTTTTCGTTAAGCCGGAAGAAATACGTATTACATTCTCAAAGTACGATGGATCATGACGAGCTAAATTTAGAGAAGATATTACTGGTAATGTTAACATGACGTTAAACACGTTACCTTCGATTAAAAGCATTAAAAATAACATTTCCACGTACGATATTCCGATTCTGTTTTAAGAGTGTTCGTTTAACGACGCTGTCAGTTTCTAAGATTATGTGGTGCGGGTCATAGATGAATTGGAGTTTAAGGAGTATTGGTAGAATTATACTGGAAGCGGAATCCCGAAGGATTTAGAGGAACATCTCTCAAAAGGCCTTTCATTCCACCAGAAGTCCCAAACAACGTTAGCCTGAGAATGAATCCGAACCCCAGCGGCGTGACGCAGGCGCTAGCTGCCAAAGCCATGACAAAATCCCCGGTTAAAAATGTTCCTACAGGAAGAATGGCCATTAGACAAGTCTCGATAGAAACAGCGGGATTATTTACTTTTTTTTTAGCCTAATTCAAAAGACCGTGATTCATGGACCTTTCCGTCTACCGAGCACCACATGAAATGTTCTAGTATCCATATTTCGGTGTTTAAAACAGTTTGAGCATTAAGCTGGCAAATCGCCAAGAACTGGGACGGATCTAGTTTTACATTAATGAGCGACACACAGGAGAACGTGCGTTAAGTCTTTATGACTGTGGATGTCAGGTCAAGCTTCAAGAAGCTGCATTAATACTGGCACAACCAATCTCTTGTACAAACAGTGGTCAAATCATTGACGTTTGCAGCTGCACGGAAACATCCACTTTAAAGCGAACTCAGGGAGGGCGGAAAGGGAAAGTTCGTCGTGCAGGTGACCCGAGGTTGCACAACGCTGCTTTTCGCCACAGTTATGCGACTTGCCCCCGTAGTTTTATCACGAACCGCAACCTGCCGTTATAAGTTTAAGCACTCCGAGGGGAAAGTAAGGTGTTTTTCAATAACGATAATCCTCAAGTTTCAACAGATTTATTGATGTGGCCACTACTCTATTCGATACAATCAAACAGTTCCTCTCCATATAACGACCACGTATTAAAAACGTGCCAACTTTTCAGACTTTGTGCTTATGATAGGAAATAACAACAACATATTTTAAACACCCACGCTCCTTTTAAAACGAGAATTTTTTATGGAAGTTATTACCAGAAAACCATTTGGCATTTATGGCCCTCGAAACCACACTGTTCATGTACGTAAAATGTGCCGAATACTTAGATACAGCCACATAATTTTACCCCAGGCTTGAATTTCATGGAGTTTATCCATAAACTAAGTTATCCTCTAACTTACACGCAGGTACACAGTTATTCATTCTTAATTAAATTTTGATACAATTTTGTGTCAGTATACTATATTCCAGGTAATAACCAGTTCAGCCCTCAATATATCATTATAGCAGCAGACATTTCTGTGATGGAGACAAAGTCTTCTGCAGTACACGGTTTAAGATCCTGCTGGATCGAAGATGGCATAGATATAGATGATTGGATGCTACAAGCGCTAACATAATATCAATGCAGTGTCATTTGTATATAACTATAATTTTAACTACTATATTCACAACCTCGGAGCAAGCGGTGGCGCAGTTGGTTGAGGCATACAAGCCGAAAAGTTGCGGGTTCGACTCCTCATTGGGACAATGGGATATTTCATTGACTTGGTCCTTCCGATCGCACTACGGCCGTGGGATCGACTCAGTCTCTAGCAGAAATGAGTATCAGGGATGTTTCCTTGGGGCAAAGCCGGCCGGCGCATAGGGCTGGTAACCTTACCACCCTCTTGTGCCGAGTGTCTATAAATTGTAGGAACATCAGCCACCCGGACCTCTAAGGCCTGAACAGGCCTGTAACGGTTTAAGCTTTACCTTCATACATGTAAACTCACTATACTTCAATATAATTTACTGATATAGGTACTAGTCATTGGTTGTAAAGTCCAATGTCACTGGGGCTGTGTTTTTTATTTTGGGTTGGTGTTATCAACCTGGGCGTGTTCAGGCTGGGATTTATTTGTTGTTTTATACTTTATTCGCTTCTCTTCCTTTATTGGTTGGTATTTTATTTGTTTACAATTCTTTAGGGTTTTTATGTTTATTTTTGTTCTGTGGAGATAGTTTTTTGGTTGGTGGTTTATTTTATGTTTGTATGGTTCTTGCCTTTTTGGTTAAGATACCTATATTTATGGTTCATTTGGTTAAGGCACCTATATTTATGGTTCATTTGGTTAAGACACCTATATTTATGGATCAGTTGGTTAAGATACCTATATTTATGGTTCATTTATGACTTCCTAGCGCTCATGTTGAGGCACCTGTCTCTGCTTATATTATTTAGGCTGGTGTTTTGTTGAAACTGGGGGATTATGGTCTTCATCGTGTTTTCCCTGTATTATTCAAATTTTGCTTGAGGTTTGGTGCTGTTTGGGTTGCTTTAAGTTTGGTTGGTGGTTTATTTGTTAGCTTAGCTTGTACTTACATCATCATAATTCGCTTGTTATAATTGCTCTTCCTGAGAATGGCTGTCAACAGCCCAAACGTGTAAAAGATTAAGCAGGCACTTAATGCTAGGTCACTGTTAATTTTTACTAGTGAACCTATGTGGTATGAAATGTATACAATATAATTACTGCGTGGGATGTGTACAAAACTAGGGGTAACTGTTCTTCCTTGTTGTGGCTTGGTGTCACACAGTAATGTCCATTCATAACTTTGTTGTTTCATGATTGTGGCAAAGTACTGAAAGCATTGCATAAAAATAACATTACAAAGCCACTTTTAGAATGCAAATGCCTCTTCTCTTGGTGCAAATGTACGTAAGCTTGTAGCTATGTTACTTGTGTGAGATATGCTAATGGCAGTAATCTTGCAATATACAAACAACAATTTAAAAGTACTTTCTGAAATTTACATAAGTGTTACTGAAAGCAGTGATCACAATGATGTTGACTGAATATTTTAACATCGCAGTCATTAGTAGCCTAGACAACTAAGTCATAAGCAACAGGATATTGAGTAAATAGAGGGTTGTTTGACCGTGCATCTTCCTCGTGAAATAATGTGAAATGCCAGCTTGATGCAACTAGGTAATTTTATTGATATATTCTTAGTTCGACATGTTTCGGGTACATACGCCCATCATCAGGAGCATTAGATGTTGAGTTGCAGCATATGGTTTTCCGCACCGAGTTTTTGGATGGGTGGTGGTCTTGAGAGCCGCTGCGTAGGTCGTGTGTACGGGGCGGATGGTGCCGTGCGAGTCGCATTCTGTTATGGCATTCCTTTTTTCCTGAAAAGCCGTTCAGCTGCAGTATTATTTTTTGGTTTACACAGTCGAATGGCGCTGAATGAGTTTTGCAATCTGTATTGGATAAACCATTTCTTCGACGCTGTGAATGTAGCTTACAACTCTTACGGCAAAGAGACCTACTTGCCCTAACAAAGTGAAAGCAGTTTCAATTTATTTGAATCGGAAATTATAGGGGCCTATGCATGACTTTCATCATAAGAAGAAAACATAACCCAACACAAGGAATAAAAATACATTTTCAGAACACTTATACTCCAAACGAAGTCTTGCAGTACATGTGTATTGGTGAATTCACACAGCCCATCTTGCATTTTCATTGCAATGAACACTCTTTAAACACATCGATAAAGCACTGCCAGTTTATTCGTGACTTTAACACAGAAACTCGTTAGTCGAACGTTTGAAAGGCAATGAGTGAATACCAGATCATTGATATTTCCATTATCAATTTTAAATCGAGACTTTCATTTGATTCTTTTGTACACTAAATCCGATTCAAGCCCTGGTTTCTACCGTTATAAATAATGTCCAAATCTTTAATCAGGTAAATGGTGAGTTCAGGATTTCAGGTCTCCATTACCGTGTAATTTTATGGTGTGGGGTTTAGGGTTCGACCTACGAAACAGCTTAGCCTCTTAAGTGGGTTACCAACATACTTACTTTAATTACTTCATGAAGGAGAGTATTTCCTGAGAAGCTAACCAGTTCTCAGCTGGTCAAGAAATTCCCCGAATTTTATGGAAGCCGAAGGTTCATTACCTCATTCACAAGTGCCCGCAACCTGTCCCTAACCCGAGCCATATCAATTCGGTCCGTGCCCCACCTCCCACTTTCTGAAGATCCTTCTTAATATTAATCTCCAATCTATGCTTGGGTCTTCTAAGTGGTCCCTTTTCCTCAGGTGTCTCCACCAAAACCCTCTCCATACCTCTCTTCTCCCCCAAACGTGCTAAATGCTCGGCCTATCTCATTCTTCTTGATTTGATCACCCGGATGATATTGGGTGAGGAGTACAGATAATTAAGCTCCTCGTCATGTAGTTTTCCCTATTCCTCTGTTAATTCGTCCCTCTTAGGCCCAAGTATTCTTCTCAGCACCATATTCTCAAACACCCTCAGCCTACGTTCCTCCCTCAATATCAGCGACCAAGTTTCACACCCATACAAACAACAGGCAAAATTACAGTTCCGTGTATCTTAATCTTTACATTTTTGTATAGAAAACTGGAAGACAAAAGATTCTGCATCTTACGACGGCAAGCATTCCCTGACTTCAGTCTGACGCGTGCATCACCATTATATATGGAAATGCCACCTCCATGTTCTTACTCTCGTACCCTCAAACCAGTGACAGCGGAGTCTTCCACAACGTCAGTACGAACCGAGCAGACGAAGCGGTTATATAGTGAAGAACATCGGAATAGGAAGACTTGGGTTTACTTTTTTTTTTTTTTTGGACGCTCAGGTGACCGTGCATCGTGATAAATTCTAATAATAAAACCAAGGTTTGCTGACAGCTTGCGAGCAGGATCAGGACAGCATAACTGTATGACATATACCATTGTTGTGTGTACAGTGAAAAACTCCTGATGATGGACAGAGGAATTGTCCGAAACATGTAGAGTTTTATTCCAAAAATAAATTTGAGTAATTAGTGCATCTAGTTGGATTTATTACAAGAATTTAGGTTTACTTATTTCTGTATTTAATGTGTATTTAATGACTAGCGTACTCTGGGGAACGCGCGTGGAAGCCCATTGGTGACAGATTAGAACGGCCACACTATCTGACCAGGGTAGACCATGAAAGGAAAATTAGGAGTAGGAGGCAAAGGACGGATATAGGGAAATGTTCTTTTGTAAATACAACCACCCAACACTGGAACCAGTTACCGGCAGAAGTGATAGGAATTCTCCCCTGTAAACCAATCACTTTAAAAAGAGGGTAAGGAAAGTGATAATTGAGTTGAATTAAAAGGAAGTAAAGTGTGCTGGAAATCATCGAAAAGTGTACAGAAGCGGTGTCTAGTGAAGTGAAAAGTCTAAAGTGAAGTGA
>Ga0131853_10024403_pt1 | contig 10914 bp, 8 predicted proteins | sample TergutLab28metaG_FD_92764 | JGI IMG/M metagenome (GOLD analysis project Ga0131853, IMG submission 92764) | Labiotermes labralis P1 segment gut microbial communities from Petit-Saut dam, French Guiana - Lab288 P1 (version 2) (version 2) | ecosystem: Host-associated > Arthropoda: Insects >...
AATGTGCCCTCTCGTAACCTGTGTACTGAACAGTCACCCAAAGGCAGTGACGATACCAGATGCTGTACTAATATAATTGTCCTTCTGAAGATGAGCATAAGAGTGCTCGAAACATGTAGAGGAATGTAATAAACGTATTAAAATAAAGAATGTGTGCATCAAGTTGGCAAAAAAGACTATCAATATTTACTCAGTTTGGGAATAAAAAATGAATGATTTAAGATAAAAACAGTAGACACTATTAACCCTTTGCACGATACAAAAATGAATTCTCGATCCCAAAATGACTGCTGCTTTGTCCTGTGCCAATAAATTCCTCATCCACGTCCTTAGAACTCGCAATCAACAATCGACGCTTTTGTCCTTCGAAATCATAAATCATAAACACACAGTCAAACTGTGGCATTAAGTTCGTAGACGAAAAACAAAATGGGAATTTTTAAGTAGGCCATCCCTTTGTGCTAGATATAAATATCAGATAAGGATAAATAAATCAGAAACAGCTATTTATTTACAAGGTGCAGTATTTAGAATTGACTACATGTTTCGGCTGTCTTCACTAGGCCATCGTCCCATATCGTACAGATTCCTCGATAATGACTTACGACCTGATGATGGCCTAGTGAAGAGAGCCGAAACATGTAGTCAATTCTAAATACTGCACCTTGTAAATATATAATATATACTGTAGTTGTGTCTGACTTATTTATCTTTATTTAAAATGGATAGCGTTTAGGCGGTAGATCGATGCGAGACGCAGGCAGTTACCGTAAGAGTAGAGAAGACGCAAAACTGTACAAGAACAAAAGGTCCGCGAAACAAACAAGCACATTAAAATGGATATCCTAATCTGAGGAGCCGACAGGAAGCTCAGCTAAAACAGTGATACCCTGTCTGCTATCGAATCTTAGAGGTTACTTGCATACAGCAGAACTCCACTTATCTGGATTAGTTGGGACGATGAGACATCCGGATAAGCAGAATTTCCGGATAATTGGATCTTTCTTTAACAATACATTGGCAGTTTCAAGTGGGGGAAAAAATTATACAAACGGCTGTTTGAGGCTACGTATTTATTTACGGACAAATAACTCATTAATACATAATTTCTTATATGTATTTGAAAAATGGGGGAAACAATTTAAGCCATAAAAGGATGCAGTACAGACGAGCCTCCTGGTCTAGTGGTCGGAGTCTCTAACTAATCATGAGACCCCGAGTTCGATTCCCGGCTCTACCGTGGAAATTTTCCCTGAAGGGGAGGATTCCCGCGGTAACCATGGTCTGGGTAGGTTAGTAGAATTTGGGTTTAAGGGCCCTTCTGGCACTACATCTTCCTCTATCACCACTCACATCATCGGGACAACGTAACTGCGTCTCATGAGCGTCCCAACCTCAGAAGTCGGTTACACTCCTGCCATGCCCAGGAGGGAGGACCACGAAGTCCTCATGGACATGTGGGGGCATTGGGAGAAAAAATGCAGTACAATTACAGTAAGAAAATGTTTAGCGGAAGGGTCAAGCCAATCCGGATAACCAGCTTCCGGATAAGTGGAGTTCTGCTGTATTCACAACATATTGCCCCTGGACTCTACTTTGGGTAAGATGAATGCGATCCACATGCAGGCAAATTCTTTCTTCAGTATGCATTCTAATATTATCTCAGCTACATCAAATTCTATGATTTTTTCCCCTCAAGATGCCTTCCAAAATAGTGTACGTATTTCTCACGCGTGCTATAGTTTTGCCTTCCTCATCCCCTTTGATTTCAAAGACGTATTAGTGACAGTACAAATTACGAATTTTCTCGTTTTGCAGTTTTCATTTTCCTGTTGCCTACTTTCCCTTATGTCCAACACCCCCCCCCCCTCAGCGCTCTGTTCTCGCGCACCCTCAATAAGTAAAATAACGCATATTTTCATATGTTTTCATACACATTAAACGTTACTCGCTACCATTAATTATTTACCTTGTAACATTTCTAGCTGAGAGAATGAATGTACATAATTTTGTGTGTTTGAAGAGTTACTTCTGAACATTGTAAGAAATTGATATAAATATTTATAAAGTAATGTCCCACGTCACAGAAAATATGTCTCCATTACAAGCTCTGAACGGTTAAATTCTGGTGAGGGAATTAATTGACGCTCATTTTGAAATCATGTGCAATACATGATTACGGTCTGTGCGGGTGTTGTATTGAAATGTCAGAGCGTTTGGTAAGTGTAATGAAGGTTTTGCTTTTAAGGTTTAAGCTACCGTGGTTTGAAAGTTTAATAAGAAGTAGTCTGCAGTCAGAACTCCCCGCTTCGAGACTGTCCTCCTACCCAGTCACATTCTGTAGCTGAACTGCCTACCATACAACACCGAACTTTGTGTTTCATAACAGGCGTTGTCAAGCAGCAACTTCATTCAGGATTTTAGGTGTGCCATCCCCGTTGTGTTCAGTATAATGTGAGCAAGGAATAAGCTTAAAGAAGTCAAAACACAACTAGTATCCTAGGTATTTTATTTATGTAAGGTGACGACATGTTTCGGCTCCTGTTTTGGGCCATCATCAGGTCACAAGTATGAACTGAGGAAACTATACAATGTAAGTTATAAATTTATATATATATATATATATATATCTCAAATCCAAAGAGCTGTTGCTGTCGTTCCAATATTTATAATTATAGCTAGTTTTAAAATTTGATAATGTTATATAATCACAAACAGTAAGACTAGCAAAATTGGAATGTAGATCCGTACGTTTATAATAGTAGGGCTGACGTTCATGTACTTGATGTTGGACATAAACGTTAGCACAATTACAAACGTACGGATCTATATTCCAATTTTGGTAGTCTTACTTACTGTGACTATATACTTACTTACTTACTTACTTACTCCACGGTGCAGAGTCCTTCTTGAGCAGCTAACTGATTTGCAGCTAGTCAAGAAATTCCCCGCATTTCGCGGAACCCGAAGGTTCATTACCGCACTCACAAGCGTCCGTCACGTGCCCCTATCTTGGGCCAACCCAATCCAGTCCATATACCCACATTCCACCTCCTAGAGATCCATCCTAATATTATCCACCCATTTACGCCTAGGTCTCCCCAGTGGTCTCTTTCCCTCCGGTTTCCCCACCAAGACCCTATACAACCCCTCTCCTCACCCATACGCGCCATATGCCCAGCCCATCTCATTCTTCTCGATTTTATCACCCGCACAGTATTGGGTGAGGAGTACAAATCATTTAGCTCCTCGTTATGCTGTGATTATATAATATTATCAAATTTTAAAACTAGCTCTAATTATAAGTATTGGAACGACAATGAGAGCTCGTTGATTTTTAGATATGTATATATATATATCAATTTATAACTTACATTGTATAGTTTTCTCAATTCATACGTGTGACCTGATGCTGGCCCAAAACAGGAGCCGAAACATGTCGTCGCCCTAAATACCTAAGATACTATCTGTGTTTTGACTTATTTAAGCTTATTCCTCGTTCAGGACGTCATGAAGCGCCCGCCTATCCCAACTGCCGACTTGAGTTTTAAGAATCGGAAAGCTTAGGACGTAAAATTTTGGAGGGGAATTCGAGGGTTGTTCAATTTGCCATACAATTGTTATAACTTATGTAAAATAGATTTTGTCGAATATCTCCGTGCAGTGCGTAGCAAACTTGATTCGTATTTCTGAGGTTGCTGTATCAACTGTCCGTCCAAAGACATACTATATAGAAGGCTTCTAGCTCCCACTAGGGAGGTCCAGGTTCGATCCCAGGTCAGTCTGTATGGAATTTGTTTGTTCAAAGTGGCACCGGTAGACGCTTGTACCCCGAATACTTCGGTTTCTCGTGTTAGTATTTCTCCACCAGTACTCGCCATATATTAATTTACCTGTCACCAATGATAACATTAGTATAAGAATTGCCGGCGCCGTGATATAACACGACTTGAGTTCATCCAACCACACATTGTGAGGTTTCTTCAATTAGGCTAAGGCCAATTCCTTCCGAATCCTTTCCAATTCATTATGCACATTACAAATTCTGAGGCACAGATGACGCCATTAATATGGGATAGATAACTAATAAAAGGTCTGTGTACCGGGATAGCTCAGTCGGTACGGGCTGGACGGTACTTCGAAAGAATCCCGGTAGGGGCTAGATAATCCGCACCGGTGCAGACCGGCCCTGGGGCTCACTCAGCGTCCTGTACAGGGTCATTCCCGGAGGTAAAGCTGCTGGGGAGTGGCGTTAACCAACCATCACATCTAAAGCCAAGGTTAAAGGAAGAGCTGAGTTATAGCACTACCCTCGTTCCGTGCCTTCAAGGAAGGGTTTAGGGTGAAATTTAGTTTTATACCGGAATGTCTGATTATAAAGTGATCTTCCGTATGAAAATGTAAGGAAGAATTACATTTTCTTGCTGCTCTGATGAGGTAAATTCAGAGAAATTATTGCTTGGTGAATCGAACCTGCGTCCAACAAATTCTTCAGATTCTCTGACAGAAGTAGGCATTTCCAAGATACCATAATGCTGCGACTAACACCACACCACGTAGGCTTAGGGGAAGCAAAGTTCCACATATTCCTGACACTCAACAATGGATGAGTAAGCTGTTAGCTTCAAGCTACAGCCGCTCTACCTGCAGGAACAGAGCTGTCTAGACGCTTTACACACGAGGCAGCCACGAGTTCTGGCATTGAGATGGAACGAAAAATAAACGCAAAGAAATTATATATATATTCATCCATCAACACGCTGAAGTTCCGTGCCTGGGAAACCTAACTGGGTGTCATGTGACGTGAAGCTGAGAAATTATTATTATTATTATTATCCTATTATCACCTTTATGCAGGCTATTTACAACAACATACCTGAAACAAACCATGTTTCTAAGGTATATAGTGTTGCAGCTGTTCTGTATTTACAAATTGTGCTACATGTAATGTTATTTCGCACGCTGAATATGTTTTGTACTTTGACACTAACACTTCCCGCAGTATATGTGTGCAGTGCCCAATAAGATGTTTTTTTTGCGTTTTCTTAACCTTTTGGCGCCGGAATTATTTTTTTAAATTTTAGCACACCCTGTATATAAAATGTGAATAATACAGGAACCAAATACGTTCGAATTATGAAACAAACTGCATTTTGAAGAAAAAAAACGGAGAGTATATACCATGTTTAAAATATTCAGTACCTATATTTGTTGAATAAATATACGGTACGACCACTATAGTTGACATTAGGCTTCAAAAGGTTAATTTCATGCTTTCCCGTTATGTTGCTCGGGTTTTGTCTGAGTGATTTTGCAACGGTTCCAGTCGTCACTATTGTCACTGTTATCATTTGTTGCTCCCACATTCCACATGCGCTGAATTTCTATTATGAGGTCTTTATATTTTAAAATCTTCTTAGTTTCTTTCTTGATCACATTTATATTCTTCTTCTTCTTATTATTATTATTATTCAAGTTGTGACGTTGCGAAAAAAGCTTTTAAAGGCCAAGAGGTCTACGTAATTAGTTTAGACCTTCCGTAGCTCCGTACAATGGCAGTTGAGCGCTTCATATCCTGCCACATCGGTACCGATTCTGAATATGGATTAATCAACTGACACACAGTTAGCATCGTTCCATTTACAATGCTTGTAGTAAAGTTGTTACAAGCTCGGTATGTACACAAAACTCTACTGTCACGTAAGCTTAAGTTTTGGACCTTAATTACGAAAGTGCAGAACATGGCCATCCGCCCGCCTCTCTATCTGTAACCGAGTATCAGTGACTGAATTGGGGTCGGAGTTTCACGACATTCAGTGTAGGAGTTTCCTTCACAAAAACTCTGTGGCGGTAGAGTTTTGCGAAAATCGGGCCAGTGTCAGTCACATTTTACTTTAGGGCCTTAATGTACACCTACCAATTATTTCGACATTGCTTGACGATTTGACTGCAATTCGGTCCAGAAAGCACACGGCGTAGCGAAAAGCATCGTTCACTTCGAGACGAAAATGACATTTTGGTCTATTTCCTTTATTGTCTTGCGATCTGGAGAAAATTAGACACAGGAGAGTTTTTACAATAATGTCTTTTGCAGTTTAGAGTTTAGCGAAAACCGGTAAGAGGTAGCCGTCTTTATTAATGGGTGTCTATGAATTTCTCTACGTAATTCCCACTCTTATTTTCCTATTTGTATGTAATTTGGTGCAAGAAATCCGAACATGAAGCTGAGAAGCCTTTGTTTGCTGCGGGGCAGTAATATGTTTTACGCTTAAGTGAAAACGTTCCTAATTTTAACATAAAAACTTATGAATTTTTAAGGTTAGGTGCGCTTAGATAATGTCTGTGCGCCACGCCATAGAGTTTTATTTCCGAAAATCTTGTTAAAACTCTCATTTGGTTACAAAACTGAAACATTATTTACAATGGCATTGTATGGGGAAGACGCCAAAGGCAGTACTACCTACCAAAGTAAACCTTTATGTATTGCAACGGTTCTGAGATTCGAGAGACCCCGAAGAAACGTTCAGCCTGACAGCAACCGGCTCATGTATAAGTGATCACGCAGACTGCCCCGCGAGACGTGAGGGTAATACACAGACACAATCCTAGCACCCTCGTGTAATGTTAAGATAAAGGTAAAGTCATTTCCTGTACAGGCCTGAACAGAAGAGGTCGAGGATCCCAGGTTTCAAGAAAGTCGGCACATGAAGGTGGTAAGGTTGTCAGTCCTACGCACCGGCCACCTTTATCCCCCAGGAAATATTCCTGGTACTCATTTCTGATAGAGGCTGAGTAGATCCCCAGGGTCATAGTGAGGCCGGAAGGATTGTGTCAATGTAAAATTCCGGTCACACCATCGAGAATCGTACTTGCGGCCTCCCGGCTTGCAGCGCAGTGCCTCGACCAACTGCGCTACCGCATGCCCCTGTCTTAGAATAATATTACAAGGCAGTGCCTTTAGCAGACGTTAGGATTTTATACATATATTGTATAATTTATTTTGAAAGCATTTGTTGAGTCCCACAAATGGCACGAAAGTCGAATGTGGTCGATATTTCTATACACCCGTTTGTGGTGTATGCCACGTAACAGGTAAAGGTTTGCACTGCGGTCCGCTGTGAACATCTTGTTGGAGTACAGCTCCAATTATTACATTTCGGCTGTACATGGAAGGTAGTGGTCAGTGACCTGCACCGGAGTCATAGCGCAGAGAAATGAACTCCTGGTAGGCAGCTTAGCGAGACACAGGGTCGGCCTGAACGGTGCTGATTGTGGCTGTGGCACAAGCCAAGGGTCTTGCTCACATTCTCAGATCACTGTAATGACTGAGCTAACAAATTCTGGTTTGTGGTATGTACATCACGCAAAGTACACAGAAATTAAAACTCACTATTGATACGGAAGGGTAAAACAGAATGTTCCTTACACGTCGCGACATCAGCGGCGAGGTAGGCTAACCTTGCACGCTTTTACGTCAGTTATCGCAGCTTCATAACTTGACAATGCTTCAGAGTGCTACAGAAAGTACTTACTTGTTTTGGCTAGTGGGATGCGTCGTGGAGTAAATATATGCAGCTGTTGGATCTCTTCATGCAGTTAGCACCGTCCCGGGACACTTCACTTTTATTTGCACTGATTTCTTCTCATGTTTATTATAACGACGTTACATCAGTTATTTTCTTCTTAATTCTTTTCACATTTTAAGTATATCGAAACTTTGCACTTTGCATCCACAAGTTTATCCTTTAGGGACGCTCTGTATACAGAGTTCAGGTAGTTCTAAAGAAATAAATGAAAAGTAGAATATGTGGTGTTGGTCTCAGGAAATCTGAAGCCGTCCGAACTCTGGTGCAAGAAGGAGCCACTGATCCGTTTTACCGCCTATAGCATTAAACACTTTTAGAGCTAATCTGATCCACTCAAACGATCAGATCCCCACAGAAACATATAATCGAAAGTAATCAGAATAATTATGACGTCATGTCAATTATTAACATATATCAATAAGCGTAGCTGAACGTAATCCATGCTGTCGTAGTGCCAGAGTAAGATGGCGTTAGGTTACGGCATCAGTGGCTGTGGAAGATTATGAAGATGTCTACGACAAAGCAAATGCTGTTGGTAATTTGCCCTATAGCACACTGTAGTTGGTTTCACACACAATTATATTGAATTTTATTTGTAACAAAAATTCAAGCCTTTGTCTTTGATAGCACTGTTCATTTTTGATAATTCTCTCTTCCACATTTACAAAGCGAAAGGTGATAATATATAGCTGTAGAAAAAGTAAACACTTCAGAATGTTCTCACAAATCAGATTTATTTGTGTCTGTAACATAAGAACTCTTTATGGTCAGAAGAATACACGTCTTAAATTGTTTTGTCAATTTTCAATGTTATGTGCGATGTGTTATTTTCCTCCGATATACGTTCATGGACGCCGCGTTTAGAATCTTGTGCATTACAGTGCATATCAGCGTCTTGAGGGCGTTGTTACTATCTTCCTCGAGGTATTCAAACTACTATACATTCATCACTTGTGTAAGGAATCTGCTACATCCATAACTCTTTCGTAATCATGGGACCTTACCGTCAAAACTGATGTAAATTACTTCATAAAAGGGGTTGTACACTGATGCAGATTTTAACACACCGAATAAATGTTCTAGCCTACTGCAGAGACAGACCAATTACCTTTGTTGAAACAAGAAAATATTCTAGTAATCACACACATAATTGATAGGACATTTCAAATAAAAAAAAAATAACTGTTTTTCTTGTCAGATTCTTAAGTGTAATCGCGGCAAACTTAAACTTTGTCCTTCGGGTTTAACTAAACTGTGACGCCCCTCCGTCGCACCGCTGAGATCGACATCGCGAGGCGCCCGCGAAGTCACCGCTATCCACCACAGTTAGCCCCGTACTGCGCCCCGTCACAGGGAGCACTGCGCACCACCGGCTGATGTTCGAGCAGAGTTTACATAATCTCCCACCAGAGCGCAGAAACGTGTAGCAGCCCAGCTGTCGGTGTATTAATTTCTACGGCGTTAAAAGCAAGAAAAGGAACGTTTGTTACCAAAATCACAATCCAATAGATTACTAGATCATAAGAACCCTTCATAACACTAGCAATGGGACGAGGCACAAATTTTAACGTTGTACCAGTGGGAGGGAAAAAACAGATTTTTTTTTAGCGTTAGACGAAATAAGGCCCGTAAAACTCAAGTAATATACCGGTGTATTACTCATAAGTAGAACCCACTTTGTACAGTGAAATGACAGTTTATTATACACAAATACTGCACTATGTACACTATTCGCTGAAGGGTTAATTTCCATGTATTTGACATTACTACACTCTAATCGATACACTAATGTGATAATGTACTGTACATGCACAAATAGGGCAGTCTACATAGTTACGTCACAGTTAAGTGTTTTTGACATCAATCTGGATCACTGTGAGTGCCGATGTGAGATTATTGCTTTGCTGCGCACAAGGAGGGACACAAACAATGTACATGCAGCGTGCCAGTGATTAAGACAGAGTAGCGTACGTTCCATTTGACGCAGGGGCATATTGGAGACTGGCGGAAAGCAAGCAGCATCGCCCAGTGCATGCTTTACGCGAGGGCAGACGGTGTGCTGTTACATGAGGCATATAGCGTGAATCATTTGCAGTGGCTGCGTTGTCATGTTTGGTTGTTAAGCATGATTGTAATAGCTGCATACCTCTGCTGAACATATATGTATCTGCAGGCAGTGAGTGGATTGATTTTAATGCGTGCGTACATTTGTTGCGTCTGAACAGGGGCTGGAAGGAGGGGGGGGGAGGGGGGAGCGAGTGATTCCGACGCCCCGGGCGGCAGAGTCCAAAAGGGGGGCAGAAAACTGAACACTTTAAATGATAAGAAAAAGATTTTGTGCCCTCGACAATTCTTTACGTTATTAAAAAAAGTCAGGATATCCAATAACTAATTTGACGTTCAGGTGACCGTGCATCGTGATAAATTCTTATACTAAAACCAACTAGATGCACTAATTGCTCAAATTTATTTGTGGAATAAAACTCTACATGTTTCGGACAGTTCCTCTGCCCATCATCAGGAGTTTTTCACTGTACTCACAGCAATGGTATATGTCATACAGGTTGCGAGCAGGATCAGGACTTTCCGTCCTGATCCTGCTCGCAAGCTGTCAGCAAACCTGTGTGACATATACCATTGCTGTGAGTACAGTGAAAAACTCCTGATGACGGACAGGAACTGTCCGAAACATGTAGAGTTTTATTCCCAAAATAAATTCGAGAATTTAGTGCATCTAGTTGGTTTTTTATAAGAACCCAATCACTACTGAATTTTTTTAGAATATGTAATTTATGTTAGGGGTGTCCATTGTTATTGCTCGCCCGGGGCGTCAAAACACTTAGCTATGCAACTTCATCTGAATGCATCGTGAACCGCGCAACACGTTTCACTGACAGTGCTGAAAGATAAGCACAGCTTTTCTTACCGTTGCGTGATTTTGACGGAGCATTTCGCCTGAATCGGAGAGCAGAGGGAGAGGTCATCGTGTTATGTCGCCAGCAAGGCATTGATTTGAGTAGTACATGACGGCGTCGCGTTGTATCAGTCAATATAAATAAATTTTTAAGGCATACATTTCTTTGTGTGTATACAAATTAAGAGCGTCACTAACAGGACCTGTTGCCTCACTTCTATATGTGTGTTCTAGGTAGTCAGATACAGAGAGACGCTTCAGGGAGACGGGACACATGGACAGATTCGCAACTGTAAACTGCTGTTGATGAGTCCTTTGTAGGATGCCGGTAAGTGCGACAAGGAATGATTTTAAGTTCCTTGCTTTTACACAAAAGGGCGACAAAACTTAAAGAAAGGAAATATATATATATAT
>Ga0131853_10024404_pt1 | contig 10913 bp, 7 predicted proteins | sample TergutLab28metaG_FD_92764 | JGI IMG/M metagenome (GOLD analysis project Ga0131853, IMG submission 92764) | Labiotermes labralis P1 segment gut microbial communities from Petit-Saut dam, French Guiana - Lab288 P1 (version 2) (version 2) | ecosystem: Host-associated > Arthropoda: Insects >...
AACTTTCCTACAGCCTAAGCTTTCAATCATCTCCTGTACTGCATTGTGCCCTATTCCAAGTGTTCGGGCTATTGTGTCCATAGACACACGCCTGTCGCCTTGAATGATCTCATCCACTCTCCCCTTGTTGCGTTCAGTTGAGGCTGTTCGAGGGCGACCACTCTGAGGCTGATCTTGGATGAAAATGTTCACGTGATGCAAGCTACTGACGTCACAAGACACTCAAGGATAACACAACAGGTGGTTCCATCTACCACCGTACTCTCCTTCGTCTGCTGTTCCCGGTTTGCATGCAAAAATAAGTTGCTCATGTCTTTCAGTACAACCCTCGTACTTATCCTGTCATAACAACCAAAGTGAGGTTAACAGCAACACATCAAACAGAAATATTACCAACTCCCAACATGTAAACCATACACAAGAACTGGTGTACCTGGGTGGAAGATGATAAAATTTGTTGTTGTTTCATGGTAGAAACTCCTGAAACTTGCTGTGCTTGTTAATGCACCCAGCTTACCTTTGCTGAGGTGATGGCTGGAGCGTGATTGTTGTCATAACCAGCGGAATGTAGTCGATAACATCCTGTTGGACATTCTGTTTGTACATTTGGAACATTAGAACCACCATAATGGGCAGTTCCTGTAGAACCTTCAAGGACAACACGCCTTTTGGAATTAGATTGTACTGAAAGCAGTTTCAATGGATAAGTCAGGATTAATGCAAAGGCAGAAGAAAAAAGAAGGTTTGATCCTAAAATGCACATTAAATCAACAGCAAAGTCACATCTAGTTGCAACATCTTGTCTGATCTCATTATTCCATTCTTTACTACCAAAAGGTTAAAACTTAATGCATAAAAAATTTGGCAAAATAATGGTGGAGGTATTACAGGGATTTCATAAACATATTAGCACAAGTACCTTTCCTCACCCAGTATATTTTTGCTTTCTTGTCACTATTTTGAATTATAACAAACAAAACTTTAAAGAAGGAAAACCACTCAAATTAAGAAACTGAAATTTATATATATAATAAAAAGTGATTTGGAATGAGGACTCAAAATTATAGAAAAAACTCTACACTAACATCTGAACATTACCTTAATAACACCAATGACCATCATATAGTGTATATTAGTAAAAACAAGGAGAAAATTTCATATCTTTTTTACAAATAAATAAATACACAAACAAATTAGTTATTTAATAACAAATGTAGAATTTACCTAACCTAAAACAACCCAGGCCACCCAAACCAAACCTAACCAAAGCCAGCTTCACAAAACCTCACTCTACCCATCCCAACCTAAACATAACACAACAAAAACCAACCTAACCAAATAAAAAACTACTAACATAGACAACATTAATAACATAAAAATAACTAAGTAAATATAAATAAATAAATACACAAATAAATAAACTAGTAAATAACTAAATAAAAAATAACTAACCTAACCTGGCCTAACATATCGTCTCACATTGCACAACTTGACCCAATTTAACCTAAATAACCTAACAAAACCTAAAGTACCCTCACCTAACCTAAACCACGCTAATGCAACCCAACCCAAATAAATAAACAAATTAATATACTAATTAACTAGTAAATAAATAATTACTAACCTAACATAATATAACCTAACCCAACCCAACCTGACACAACCTAACAAAACCAAACATTTGTTTATTAATTGGTGAATAAGAACACCCCATAAAACAAGAAGAAACGTAAGTATTCTAACCCACTTGACAAAATGAAAAAGGACTGTGTGTAGCTACAACCAACACAATCAGCTTACTGATATCACAGTGCCATCAGCTGTTTTCTTCTCACTCTGAATGGTTGTGATTGTATATGTCTCTGTCAATAAGGCTTCTATGTTGATCTCAGACAGGTCCTTCACTCTCAGTGTTGGTCTTGGCTCAAAGATCTTTGACATGTGATTTGGTAATTCTTGGTAAACTGTCCTCACAAACTGCATTAAGTGCTGGATCTGGAACAATTGAAACTTCAAAGAGGACATTTTTTAATTCTAGTCAGAGTAACACAGCAGAGGTGCCTGTATCAGGCTTGAAATAATGTGACTTGACAGTTAACCTTTAGCATATGGCCTTTTGAATCTCATCTTTTCAATTTAAATACCCACTGTCAGACATTGTTCTCTTCAGACAAAAAGGATGTACACTTACTGGAACAGTATTATTGTTCTTTTAAGACAAAAAGGATGTACACTTACTGGAACAGTATTATCTTGTTCTTCAACTAAAGGTTAATAAAATGTCATGATTTGGCAACATTTCGCTCTCTCCAGCATGTGCACTATCTTAATCCATGACAGGGTTTTTACATATCAAAAGCAAATTACTGGTATGTTCACAACAAAAAGTTGCAAATGTGTGGATACTAGCTTCACCATGTACCATGTAATAGGTTTTCATGCAATTTAATGCTAGGAACATTTACTAAAATTTGTTACCATTTTCCAATTTTCATTACAATAAAAGCCTCTTTTAAGGTCTATCTTAATATTATCTAACCATCTACACCTAAGTGTCTTTATCACTTCTGACTTTTTGACTAAAACTGTATGCATTTCCTGTCTCTTCCATGCAGATTTCAAGGCCTACTAACCTAAAAAGAACGATCTCTGGTAAGACCTCTCAAAATGATGCCATCAATGAAAGGGAAAAAAAGACACCTACAAAGGCCTCTAAAAAGGTAAAAAGATGCTGCTTTTTACTCTTTCTGTCATCTGTCAGGCTCAGTCTATTCAAAATCATGTTACATTTAAATAATGGATTAAATCGTACAATTCTAATGGTCATCCAGTTTACAAGACTGTAAAGCTGCAATGCAAATCACAGTGCACACAGGTTGCACCTCATAATTCCAAATATACCAATATTCAAGTACTGTACACAAAGTCAAAGAGGGTCCTTTGCAGGATTCATTTAGACTATTGAAGACTCATGTCCCAACTCAATATGAGAGTCTCAGCATTTTAATAATGTCAAGCCATGTAACCAGGAAAACAAAAATTTAATCCACTACCATGCCTAGTGGACCCACTATTATGAAGGACACTAGAACTAGACAATGAAGGCAGCACACATCTTGTACCTCAGGATTGAATGCTGGCCGATACTGCTTGTGTAGCTCAATGATGATCCTGACACACACTTGCACATTCTCTTCATTATCTATCTGCAGAAGCTTCAGCATCAGTGTCAGGATCGGTTTCACATATGGACGCAGCAGATCATTGGTTGGGAGGCGTGGAATCATCTCCAGAATCAACTTGCGCACTTGCTGCAAAAATACACAATGACATCCTCTATGTTAACATCCTGTTTTTATGCATCAAAGAGTCATGTGAATCCAATCACTAGCAGTAACCAGTTACACATACAAAATGTCAGCAAATGATTTGTTTGTTCATATATTCAACAATGTTGTTTCTACAACAAGAAGGAAAGCTGGCTCAGTAGAGTAACTAAGTCATGGACTGGATGACCAGGTACCTGGACTTTCCTCTTATCCATGGCATCCACACTGGCTCTATGATTCACCCAGCCTCCTATCCAAAGGACAGGTAGGAGTCATTTCCCTGGGCCCAGTGGTGGGACATATGAAGGTGACTACTCACTTCCACCTCATGTTGGGGTTAAAACATGTCAAGGTATACCTCCCACCAGCTTACGTCTTCATGCGAGGAAGGTAAAGTTGCCCCTGTGCATGCTATGAAAGCATGGGGGGGGGGACTACAGGTACAGCTCTTTAGAATCAAGGTGTCATTTAAACACTGAAGATGGAGCAGTATCTACCCCCATAACAAGAGTAACCTTCTAACAGAGTACAATGCATCACATGACAAAAGATTGAAATCTTGGCAACACCATAATCAAGACAGAGGTTCTTCCTGTGGAACCAAATAAGAAGACTTCTCTCTCTCTGGAATGTGACACTATGATGGTTAGATCCACCTTAAGACTGAGATAGATGGTACCTCTGAAATGCTGGTAACTGTTTATCAGACTACACAGCATCACATACCAGCCTTAATCACACCACACATCTGGTACAACCTAATTTATTCAAAATACAGATCAAATTTAACAGAAACAAAAAATGTACAAAATATTCTTTCACCCATGTTCATGGCTATAAGAACATGCATGCTTTCATTCTTTAACACTTCACTGCAACTAATACAGTAAACACACTTAACACACACAGTCACGTTATGCAGGTGTGCCTACCTGGATGTTGTACTCAGCTATAAAGTGAGGCTCCCCTTCCTGCAAGATCTTGAGGAATATTTTCATGAAATGATCCAAAAATACTGGGTACTGTGGAGATTTTATTATCACCTGCAAGTTACAATAAATGACATTCAAAGTGATGTGAAATGGACCTTAACCAACACACAAAAAGAAGCAACATCAAAAATATCTCCAAACTCCATCTTTCATGTTACAGCCTTCTGAAGAGTTACTTATGTTTGAAAACACATTTTGAAGGAACCTATTGCCTCCAGATTCCTTGCAATGTAGGTACCTATCTATCAAACTATATGGCGTTGTTCACCACACAACTCAATGTTAACACTCTTTGCTATGTATGAGATCCCAGAATCTTTCTGTACTTGCCTCAAAATTTTCACTGAGTTCTTGTGCAGCCTTCACTTTTATCTCATCCTTGGCGCTGGAATCTGCCAAGATGGTTACATAAGATCGGTACTTGTTCATCTGAGTCAGCGGGTCACTTGGACCCGCTGACTGTGGTGGTGCCATCTTCAGACTAGCCATGAGTGACTATTGAAGTCACACTCAGCCAAACTACATGGAAAAAAAAAAAATAAATAAATAAATAAAAAATAAATATCAGCCACACATAATGACATGAAATTTCAGGGGTGGTAATTTCACCTCACTACAACCATAATGCACAGATAAAACTGTACAAATAGTTACTGGCCTCTACTCCTATGGCATTATACTTGTAAGAGAAAAGACACCATTCAAAAAAGTGCCATGGATCAAACCCCTTCACATCTTGAGTTGCTACACTTTCCCCTCACACATACTTCCCTGTACTCCACTATGTCATTTAGCTATTCTGTTTGCTAAAATCTTGCTGGTGATGACCATATGAAAACTCTTGCCAGCAACAAGTACTATGGGCTTGGACTTGCTGACAGCTGCCAGAGGATGCTGTAGGGGAAAATAAAAGTTGGCAGAAAGAGGAATGCCTCAAGTGCCATCAGCACCATTATCTGTGGAACTAACATATCCCACTAATCTGAAGAAACCTGACAATGATCGAGAAATCTAAAATCAAAGCAATTTTAAACAAATTTAACACAACATGTACTGATAGCAATGTATTAACACTTGACTGAATCTTGAATTACACATATTGTCTGGCAGAAGGCATGATGAGGCAGGAATCAGAAAGCAGAATGCAGACCTGCAACTACTCTACCAGTTCTGACGGTATAGATGCTGATGAACTCAATCTTACTCTCAGAATGCAAAACTTCTGGCAAGACTGGGAAAAATCCATAAATCCCACAGCAACCTTTCCCTATGGACAACATTCTCCTGGGAAGCTCAAATAGCTCAATCAATACAGTAACTAGGCTGTGGGCTGGACAATTGGAAAATAAGAGTTCAATTGCCAGCAGGCAGAAGCATTTATCTCATTCCCATCACATCCAACCCAGCATCCAGGAGGCTCCGTCCTCAAGGATAAAATGGACAGGGCAGCGGCTGACCACTCATGCCTACATAAGGATAAATTTAATACTGCATGGTGCTATACCTCCATTCTACCACATGCTCATAGTGTGATGCCTAATAAAGCAGAGGGATGAATTCACCTCTACCATTTCCAAATTCTCCTGCCATTTCCCCAAAATGGTTTGACCATATAATGCGAACAAAAAAAGATAGATGGGCAAAACTAATACTTATATACAACATGGACAATTGTCCATCCACCCACTCATCTGTTCCTTTAAAACTGCATGTAACAAAAAAAGGGGGGGGGGAGGGCTACAAATGTTTTCCACTTGGTGAGACAACTCTGGAAAAACTGTGGATTTCTTACTGTTTTGAAAAGTAGGCACAGAGTGTATCACAGCTCGAAAACAATATGTAAACAATTCCAATCATTCCCAATTGTAGTATTGTTGCTAGGATAAGGCACAGTAAATGTGGAATGTGTTCATTTCTTTCAGGTGTTCAGAAGATCTAGTAAAAAAAACTGCACTACATGCTGTACCCCCGAATATGAAGCATGTGTATGTTCCAGCATTTATCAGCAGCGTGGGAATGTATATTCCTTTATGTGGTGACCATGAGTTCCTTACAATACGCTTACAGCGCAAACCCGAAAGAGAAGCAGCAGTCAATGTTTGATTTCTATTTATTTATTACATTCTTTGGCTAGTCTGACTGAGGTTTTCCCATGCTTTTTCCTCAGTTGTACAGCAAATGCCAGGGTATAACTCCCAAAGACGAGACACGGCCCGCACTTTTCCAAGTTAGTTAACTGCGTTGTTCTATGTATTGTTTGTGTGTAAATGTGTACTGTACTACTGTCACCGGGTATCAACCCAATTGCAGTTAACAAATATATAACATCACGTTATGTCACTTACATGTCATGCGTTCGGATTGTGAAAAATAAACTGGTACATTTCACGTGTGTCAACGTGATATGTGTAATGAATATTCGCATTTATATATGCATGAACTACAAAACCATTATATGTCCAGTCGCCGGACGAAGATTCGAAGCAGCAACCTACTGCATACGAAGCTAAAACATAAACCACAACAGAGATTACAGCATTAACTCAGACAACAGGAGCACATGCAGAAACGAGAACACACTGTAACTTCCCCCCCCCCCCAACACTAAATTCACAATGCCGTACAGCTGCAATAAACTTTAACCTCTTGTTGACATACGGTCCTCTATCCAGGTTAACGTAACTTACACAAAGAAATAAACATACGTGCACACCAAACATATAATAAATACCATGCTGATTCCACTAGAGTAAGATTCCTGCGTCTATTGTTACATTAATTACAGTTAGAAACAGTTCACACTCCATGTACCTAACGCAGCGCACACTCACATTTTTCAATGGCAAAGTGTTTATGTAGATATATCGTTCTGCATTCTAAGTCGTTCAGCAATGAACAGCGCTGGTCTTGTCAAAGATATACGAATGCATGAAGACACCATACTTGGGCCAGCGAGCATATACCCTTCCGGTTTAACATCATGTGGTTTCGTTGACTTTTGTCAACGTTTCGACGGAATCCGCTACTACCATCTTCGATTATCTAATCATATGTCGCGGCCGTACTAGAGATTAGAAGCTACATTTAGGTGCGACAAAAATTTACAGGACAAACGGAAATGCAAGCCTTGAGGTTTCCGCAGCGGTTCAGTTTGAGATCTCCGTTTTCTGTCAAGTGGCGCTGCATCACTCGATAATTGGTGCCAGACGTCGACGTCGCGTACCAGCGACGCGAAGCCATACGCAACATGAACGAAGACCTCAAATATGAAATTATTTCGACATTTGTGATGTGTTGTAATACTTTTTTAAAATGAAGATGTACAAACTTTATGATTCATTTCAACTAACAAATACAAATAAAATGGGAATAATGTAAGTGTTACATTGTTAATAACTCTGTGAATGTATGAATAGTGCATATATTTATGGGACGCAAAAAAAATGCACCGAAGGTTGGACTAGGAATAACATGAACACACTGACGGGCTGGAGACTGGGGCCCGCCGAACGTTTGAAACGCAGTGAATACCGGAGGCATATATGGCCACAGGGGAAGTTGAACCATTGGAATTCTGTCTAGTCTGCACAGCGCCGAAGCTTCTCAGTCACCGGAACCAAGTGTTAAAGCCTACAGTTTAGTGTTCAGTAGGCCCTATTGTTCGCAGTGGAGAGATCCAGAGTTCGAGTCACAATCGGAATAGAGCTTATCATGGATAATCTCGGTGTCGTCAGTCCCTCCGAACAATGACGGTTAGTATCCAAGACAGGCCGCTGCTGCTTCGTACAATGGACTTATGCTTTCTAATGCAATATTCAAAAGCCACCCGTTATTCGGCTGTACAGGTCGGCCAACCGTCGTGGCCCTGCAGTTATTTTCTTACGTTATTTTAGAGAGACCCAGGGCTCGAGTCTCGGCTTGGAGAATGCCAGAAAGTTATTTCAAATTAGGATACATCGCAGTCACACTTTATGCGTCGGATGCGGTCTTGAGGACCCGTTTTTCCATAGGAATAGGTGTAAAGCGGTGCGGATGCATTCTCGGAGCACGTAAGTCTACGCCCAACGTAGCGTACTTTTGCTTTTAAACGTACTTTTTAAACACCATATAAGTGTATAAATAATACAAGTTAATATAGTGACAGTTTTTTGTGTAGTATAATTCCTGGAAAAAATCTGGAAAAATAAATTATCTTATTCCGATGACACTGAAAGAACCGGAGATGTAACAGGTGCATTATCAGGACGCGGTATCTCCCCGTCTCGTACTGAAGACAGGTTTGACGATTTTTTTAGTGGACTGGATTTTCGCTGTTTCGAAGTTTACCCAAAAATAAGGGCTTATTAATATTTTATATTGCACTCTTTTATATTCGCACAAAGTGCGACCGAAATATTCTTACTTTCCCTCTCGTCTATAGCGGCCATCATCAAGTTTTGACAAGTTTCTTACTATATGCATATTATGAAGAACTCTTACAGTAAGAAAGATGTCAAAACCTGATGATGGCCGCTATAGGCCGAAACATGTAGTTTTTATAGCTAATAAACACCATAATTTAGCCATATATTCATAGTTGTGTTTTTTGACTGAATTTACCTCACCTTACAGTTTAAACACACAACGGGGATGGCACACCTCAAAATTCCCTCTCGTCGTTTACTATTCTCCTAGAACGACCAACAGCCTTGCTACGTTCCACTATCATCCCATTATTCTGCACTGAATAATCTAGGCTACTGACAGCGTGCTTAAATAAACACCATATTATTATTGAACCGTCATACATGTTAGAGAGGCGAATAATATTAAAATGCATGTCAAAGAAACGAAATAGGTTTCAGGGTAAGGACACGACAATAAGTGTTCGATTTCCATAGGTCAATGTAATTTCTTACTACATACTCTGAAGTAGAACGCTTCTCATTGGAATTAATTAGTTAATATAAACAAAAGCGAATCAGTTCTTAGCGGAGCCGGAGTAGCGAAGTCGGTATAGCGACCACGCTATGGACTTGATGATCCGGGATTCATATCCTGGTTCTCCAAAACGTCCATACCGGCTCTGGGGCCCAGCCAGCCTCCTATTCAATGGGTACCGGGGTTCTTTCTTGGGATAAAGCGGCCAGGGCGTGAATTGAACCATTCACCTCCATCCAGTGCCGAGGTTAAGAAAGAACGGAGCTTTATCTCTGCTCTCTCTCTCTATGTTCTCATGTTGTGGACAGAAATAAACTTTACCTTTACCTCTCATAACCTCTTAGAAATGCGTGGTGTTTTGCTTCCAGGACAGATCGATGGCAGTGCCTTTGCTGAAACTTTACGGTGGGTCGCTCAGTCGAGTTGATATGGGGCCGCGTGATGGACGACAGAACAATCGACTTGATATTTGCAGGATCTCTGGAGAGCCTGCCACCCGTCAGCTCCAAGATCGTCCGCATCTTTACCAGTTCCACTTTTACAGGTCGGATACGTTTTTACTTATCGACAGTTCTTGAAATATAACCTTCAGAGCATGTCGTATAACTAACTAATATTTAGACATTCAGTTCCAACCCCGCAGAAAACACACCACTTCTCATTACAAATAGCATTTGTTTATTTTTGGGGGTGGGGGGGGATAATTGCTTGTTATGTTGTGTGCTACAAGAAACACGTAAACGTCATCTGTGGACAAATGGTGCTTATAGTTACTGCTGTGTTTCAGACGACTGAGAATTATTTCGGAAAGCAACAATTTGTTTCTGCACGTCAGTTTTTCCGCAAGCAAAAACGTCCTGACAGATTAATTCGAGCAAACTCAGAATGATAGAGCTAAAAAAACCCTACAGGATCTTTAAATTTTGATTTACTTTGATTCGCTTTAGTAATATAAGTAGAATTCTGTATTAAGTTATAACTTCCGGGTATTTAACAGACTTTGATGTAACATTAAATACGAGAGTACAGCCACACGTCAGTTTAATCCACTTTAGTGGCATATTTAATTCTAAGAGCCACATTACTTCAAGGCCTTCAATATATGTTTGCATATATTTTATTTCTTTGATATATTGTGAAAGATTTTGACATACGGCACATTTTACCATTTTAAATGTGTCGTTTAATGACACTGTCGATTACTGAAATTATATAATGCCCGTAACAGTATGATAGTCGATAAATGACTATGAGTCGTTGGTGGAATGATACTCATAGGGAAAACCTGAAATATTTTGTGAAAACCCTGTCCGTGTGCCACTTTGTCCGTCACAAGACTCATAGGGACTGGCCTGGGATGAAAACCGTTTCTCCGCGGTGAAAGACCGGCGACTAACGCCTGACCCATGGCACGGCCCATGAATTAGAATGTTTAAGCTTAATTCACTATTATTAAATTCAAGACTCACATTTCTTTTGATTCACAACGCTCACTCGAGTTAAGGCTTTTCTTTTGAGAATTGACTGGAAAAAAGTTTTATAAAGAAATAGTATAAACTAAACTCCGTGGCCTTAGTCCGCACGCGAACTATACCGACAGAGCGGCCGCCGCCGGTCGGCGAAGTTAGTGCCAACTTTTGCGGATAGAGGGGTGTCACGTGGTCAGCGCAAC
>Ga0131853_10024407_pt1 | contig 10912 bp, 11 predicted proteins | sample TergutLab28metaG_FD_92764 | JGI IMG/M metagenome (GOLD analysis project Ga0131853, IMG submission 92764) | Labiotermes labralis P1 segment gut microbial communities from Petit-Saut dam, French Guiana - Lab288 P1 (version 2) (version 2) | ecosystem: Host-associated > Arthropoda: Insects >...
TGCGAGGGTATCTCAATCGAAACTTGCCACAAAGGTGGATAGGACGCACAGGAAAAGAAGATGACGCGTTAATGCGGTGGCCACCCCGGTCCCCGGATTTAACCCCGTGCGACTTTTTCTTCTAGGGGTTTGTGAAGGACACTGTCTTTGTTCCACCACTCCCCGCTAATCTCCAGATTTTCGCAACCGTATCACCGCTGATGTGCCTCTGGTCGACCGTGATATGCTGACACGCGTGTGGAACGAGATGGACTATCGCATAGATGTCTGCCGTATTACCAAAGGTGGACAAATATAGCATCTGTTAAAAAAAAAAAAAACTTGGAGAGTTTCTCTCTCTATCGGCGTAAGAACTACCACGATCCGTTGAGTAGTTTATTTGTTGCGAATTTTTAAAATGTTTCACGGACTTATGAATAACCCTGTATTATATGAAAATATCAAATACACATTCTTAAATTAGTACAAACATCAAACGAGCTTCTCCAGTATGTTTCGATACATGTGTACATTCTTCGGGAAGAACACAGTGCAATTTCTGAAAATCCAATTGCCACTGTGAAGCTGTTTTTTATGGGTCCTTTGGTCTGTAGCAGCCTGTACCGTTTACGTACAATCAGCGTCAACGATGAATCTGCTACAGACCAAAGAACCTTCAAACAACAGCTTCATAGTGGCAATTGGTTTTGAAGAAGTGGCAGCGTGTTCTCCCTGTAAGACGGTACACATGTACTGTACCGAAACATGCTGGAGAAGCTCACTGAACGTTTGTATTAATTACGAATGCGCATTTAGTTGGTCGATAAATGGTGTGTTCTGATATAAAAATGCATGGAATGGACAGCTTTAAAACAAATGGTTATATAATGTTAAAACGGGTCAGAAAGCGACGCGAAGTTTTGTCTGGAGTGAACTGGTTCAGAATCGAGAACTAGAAGAGACGAGCAAAGGAGAAAATATAGTAAAATGGATAAAAATGACCAAGGATAAGCTGGTTAGGTCACCTAGAGAGAATGGAGGACAGGATGTCCAAAAAGATCTTCACTCAAGAACTGGAAGGGACGAGAAGAAGGGGAAGAACCAGGTAAAGATGGAAAGAGGAAGTAGAAAGAGATCTTCAAGTGGTGGGAGTGAGAAGATGGAGAGATTTGGTGGCAGATAGGAAAAAATGGAAGGACATTGTTCGACAGGCCAAAGCGCACAGAGGGCTGTAGTGCCAATGGAAGAAGAAAAAGAAGAACTGGTTCAGAACAGGGGCCGGTGGCAGGCTCGTCGATACGACAGTGGAACTAAACACACTTCCTTTGGAGATTACAAGACTCAGACAAAGCAGTGAATTTCAGTGAATACCGAGCAAACGTCCACGTTTTCATTATCGTGGTTAAATATTTGTGGACGAAGAGTTAATACCTGACAACTGCACGGAACACTTTTCGATGTGTTGAGTTCAATCACACTTTATCTCCTCATTATCTGCTTTCCGCTTGCAAATAATGACGCATTCGTATCTTAAGCCAAATACTGAAAGGGGATCCTGCAGATACAAGAATCTTACAAAAATTACAATGAACACAGCACTTAGAAATCATCACTTATTTCTCAGCTGTAACAATCCAAAACAATGCGAAGATGTCTGAACACCGTATAACAGCCGGGTGTCCATCAACAACCGTAAGACCTTTAAGTCCAACATTCCAACAGCCGCAAATAAATGACGCACGCATTTACAGTGAGACCAGAGAAGGAACTACTAAGGTTGGCAAGACTGCGACGTTACAGACTTTCCACTACTGCCGTATTCCCCCACAGTTTACGTCAATTAGCCCAAAGCGCTTGTCACTATCGCAGGTTCTCACTACAAGCAGTTCTCGCTAACACTGCTCCGAACATCGACGTTTCTAATCTTGAGGTGTGCCATCTTCGTTGTGTGTTTAAACTATACGGTGAGGTAAATTCAGTTTTTGACTGAATTTACCTCACCTTATCGATGTTTCGCTTTAACGCTCGCAGATGTCAGTGACCAGAGATTCGAAAGACTGTGTCTGCGCTTCCGTTACAGTTTGTTTACTTATTACGGGCATTGGCTTGGAATTCGCTGGGAGCCAGAAGTAGAGGAAGAAGGAAGCAAACAAGGAAAAGGACCGTTTTAGAAGAAGCAGGTAAATGCGGCAAAACATGGAGTGAGGTTAAGAGGTTGGCCGGCAATAGTCAGATGGAGATGGTTCACAATGGCCGGTGGTCCTAATGGAACGAAATGATAAACTGCTGCTAGTGATTACGGGGAAGATAATGCGCTCTACGTCGCGATTTTCAAAGAGCGTAACTCCAGCAAATTTAACATTCATAGGTCCGTGCATCGCTAATATATTCTCAGAGTACAACCAACAAGATGCAACGTTTCTCAAATTCATTTAGTGATTTCTGTAAGACGCTCTACGTGTTTCAGAAGGTTTTTCCGTCCATCATTAGGAGCACAAAACCGTGCATACAAAATCAGGCATTTGTCAGACCGTTACTGCTACCCAGGTAGCAAGCAGTAACGGTCTGTATGTGCAGTTTTGTGCTCCTGATGATGGGCGGAAAACCCGTCTGGAACATGTAGAGCGTCTTACAGAAACAAATAAATTTGAGAAACGTTGCATCTTGTTGGTTGTACTCTGAGAACGTAACTTGAGCTTTAAAAGAGACGATGAGGGCAATGCATTCGAAGGACCCGCGGGTAGGGGGTGGGGGGGGGAGGGCGGAAGAGCTACCCGAGCGGGATGTAGAGGGTCCGATCCTTGGGACGTCTTCCGTGGCCTAAAGACAGTGAGCGAGCGAGCAAGCGTACTAATTTGACGCGTCATGACAGAGCTCAAAATTCATACCAAATCCCTTAGTTAAACATGAGAGAAAGCCGAGGATCAAGAACTGCAAGACAATGAACAGCCAAAGAGCTGCTCCTAGCACAGCGAACACATCAGAAAGCGGTTAAGATGCGCAGATAAAGTTATGGAAACACAATGAGAGCTTCGCAACATTCACGAACGTCAGATACTGAAGGTCGCCGGTTACTCTAAACTGGCTGTATATTTACGTGCTTTACTTGTTGAGTGCGATGGGTTAATTTAACTGAAATTGATTCCAGTGAAAAGGAAGAATTAAGACACAAATGGCTGCAAGGCGCACAAACCGGAATTGCGTATCCCTGAATATTAATCACACTATGCAGTGTTCCAGCGACACGTCACTTCATCCAAGGAGTCCTGTCACTTGAATAGGGATTTGTAAACAATAGAAGAAACAACGACGCGAAGAACGGGCTTGGCCATTTAAGGCCCAGTGGCAAATTCATGTGTCACCACGTTGAATATTCAGAAATTCTACGTTCAGCCCACGCGGTGTATTTGTGTTGTGAATGGATCTCAGAATAAACAGCGATCATGTCTCTATTACAGGACTGACTAGCTGAGTTTCATAAAATAGTGGTGTGTTTACTGAGCGATACGAACTGAATCTTATACAATAAAGGCAAATTTTCGCTTTCCGTAATTTTATCCAAAAAAATGCACAAAACTGTCAATAGATGCACAATATTTCTACAAACACTTTTCGGGCCTTACTAATCCGTCATCAGGGAGTACATTCAATGTTACTGCATAAAACAAAATACCTTATCAATTAGTATTACACAAACGCACGTCAGCACAATCTATTTATTCTAGAGCAAGGCTACATTTTTCGACCAGATGTTAGTCATCTTCAGGCCCCTGCAATTTCGTTACCAGATGCTTTGTCCACTTTGGGATCCCATAGTGTTTACATGTGGATTACTTATTAGCTACAGCTTTAGCCTTACTCTAGAATAAATATATTGTGCTGACATACGTTTGTGTAATACTAATTGATTTTCAAGCACATCGTGATGCCTTCAATCAGAAAATACCTTATGATATAAAATATGTAATTGTTGTCTACAGCAATTAATGTACTTCCTGATAAGGGGCCAGTAAGATCCTAAACGTGTAGGAGTTTTTAGTGTTCTTAGAAAAATTATTGTGAATCTGATGGAAACTGTGTATTCGTTGGTTAAAAATTACAGAAAGTGAATTATACTGCACGGACCGGAAAACATAAAAGTCGTAAATCTTCGCCTTCAGAAGTGTTCATCTGCATACTCCATTTTCTGACTTCAACATACACAAAACACCTGACCGTCCGAAACCTCCATAACCACTCCATCGGCCAGAAGCTGTTATTTTTCTCTTTACAGCATTTTTTCAAACACTTATTCCAATTTTCCTCGTACATCATTATTATCCATACACAAGTGTATAATAAATATGTTCAATTGGAGTATAAATTACAAAATAAAAAACGTAAAACCTGCACTGTATGTCGTCCACGGGTAAAACAATCTTTCCTTTCTTCTGCAAAATTTCTCTGTTTTCTTTCTTTACTCTCTGGCACTACATATTAAGATTTACCCCTGATTCAGTTTCATTATTCCCCCTTCTCTCTCTCTCTCTCTCCATTTACATTATCTCCCCCACTTCTCTCCCCCCCCCCATTTACTTTCCTCCGCAGAAACAAATACAAGTCAGATTCACAATTCCTGTCGGCTACTCCACCCCACCCCACTCCACTGCACTGTACTGTACTGTACTATCTGTAACTAAAAACTATGTACGCTGATTCACGAACGAATTGGAAAGCAACTGGGAGGAAAATGTCGTGACCCAATTTTTTTTGAGGTGTGCAATCGCCGTTGTGTATTGATACTATAAGGTGAGGTAAATTCATCCAAAAACACAACTATGAATACATGGCTAAATGACGGTGCCGTGACCCAATCCCGCCACATGCCTGCAGAAGCTGAGAAAAACCGTGAAAATCCTTTCAGAATATCCCTTGACGCTGCGGAAATATGACTCTCATACATACTAGTGTAGGAGCGTAACCATTACACTGACCTGCTCGCAAAAATCATGCGCTCTGCGCATCAAATGGATAATTACTGCAAACCTACAGTAACACTGCAAACCTACAGTAACACTTCCAACACACCGTCTTGTGCTGTGATTCAGAGTTCCCAGTCTGCAGCACAAAACCATTACTCTCTGTCTCCAACTTCCTGGTCGAATGGTTCAAATATCCGGCACTGAATTCTCCTAATATTGCTCACATACAAATCGTTTTTTTTAACGCTAAGGAACTCTGATATTTACCTGTCGCTCGGACTGTGGCGCTCCTCCTTCGTGACCCTGATATCCCAGGTTCAAGTTCCGGTTCACAGACCTGTTGTACTGACGGTGTTCGTGGCATAAATCATACAATGATCACCTGAACACCAACCGCAACCTAGCGCCGAGTTTAGCAACCAACTGAGCTATGCCTCTTAACTCCATGGAGAAGGGTCCTTCTTGAGTAGCTGACAGTTCCTCGCCTTGCCAATAAATTGTCTGCATTTTATAAGAGAAACCGAAATTCATACCCTAGTTCACAACGGCCCAACACTTGTCCCCATCCTGATACAGACGAATCTAGTCGATACCACTCCAACCGACTTACTAAAGACCCAATGAAGTATTATCCTCCCACCTACGCCTAGCTCTTCCAAGTTGTCTCTTTCCCTCAGGCTTCCCCAACAAACATCTGACGGAGCTATACCTCTACTCCCCCCATATGCCTTCAGAGCGTGATACGGAAAAAACTGTAACTTTCGCCTTTATTACGTCCACACACACACACACCCTTTCGAATTCATTATTGCACAAAGACATCATTTGACGTACTATAAAAATCTGAACTCCTGACCTCGTTTTTTTTTATTGTTACACCGTGCATGTTGTCGAGTTACTCAATTAATACACCAACCACTGCACATATATAAAAGTTACACATTAAAACGCTAAAACTGCTCCGACATGTTTCGGTCCTAAGACGAAGCACAGAATGCTCATCCATAGCAGGGCACTCTTCGCAACATAACATTACACAACACGGCATGCTACCACAACACCCTATTAGTACAACGAAGTTAATCAGTGACTGTTTTTAATGTGACTTTAGCAAGGAAAATAGAGCTACCTGATAATGGTCTTAGGACCGAAACACGTCGGAGCAGGTTTAGTGTTTTAATGTGTAACTTTTATATAAGTGCATTGGTTGGTGTATTGATTGAGTAATCCTGACCTCGTGTTAAGCTGCAAACATGTACAGAATCCAAGTGTGGAGATACCTGACGGAAACCAAAGTTCCCTGCACCCTCAAACTCCCTTTTCATTAGCAACATAATAAATTCATGAGGTGTAACGGCCAGGCGAATATTGCAGGGTGGCCCAACGCTACTAACGTCGCCATGGTAACCACGGACTGACGACACAAGGATTTTTATAGAAACAAAATATAGGAACGAAGCGAAATGGGTATCTTCAAAGCCTATCCACTTCACTCTTCTCTGCTGCGGTCTTGCTTGGATTAAGCCTTAATGAAATCTGAACGCTAGGCTTATGGGTATCAAGTAGGCCGTGTAAGGGTGGATGCATGCCCTCTTGGCTACTAATATAGCCTTGCTAGAGGGAGAGAATTTTATAGTTTCTAGGGTGGGTATTTAGGGTTGAATACGTTTGAAAATACCAGCACACGCGCAAGCGCGCGCGCGCGCACACACACACACACACACACACACATCAACTCTCCCTGCCAACATAAATCATTAAGGACATGCCCGTGTAATGCCTAAAATGGAATTAATGGACTTGCTAGTTGAATGAATCTAAATGGGATACTAATATTAAATTCCGTTCGACAGCCAGAACATGGAAGGACAATGTGTCAGTAAACTGGTTACTGAACTGTACGTCTGATTTACGAGCTAAAGGAACAACAGCGCAAAACAATAAAAGTATAAACTTTTTTTGATTACTCGGAAATTGTCATGTTTTGGAGTCACGGCGGCGGCGAATACGAAAATTCTTATCTGCTGGGAAATGGCGCCGTTTAGTTTGATAGCAAAGTTTCGGAGAAAGCTGCTACCGTCGTCTTTAGCCTCGTCATCTAACCTGAAGATGGCCAGTGCTCATTACTCCGAAACGTTTGTTTCTATACACACCAAAATACATGACGTCTCAATCCAGAAGACAACAATCTTCTTATGCAGAAACCTGGCTATAATGTGACCTGGATTAAACGGACCAAGAGAATGAGGAACCCGTACAATCACCTGTGATATCCGGAAGGCACTTAGTACGGAAACGCCAGTAACAGGAATATGATGTAAGAAGTTTCCACGAGTAGTGTCAGTCACATAAAACTGAGACGGCGAACGTATTCACTAACGGCGCTTGGCGAGTCTCAAGAGTTTTGACGGCGTCGTGCTTCAGGACGGTTCGAAACGCACTGTTCTTCCGAAACGTCTGGAATCGACTACCCACAGACGCGACGTCATATCCCAGAACCCAATCCACACCACAACCAAATCAAGGTTACAGCAGTAAAGTAACCCAACGTAATCTTTATGTGCGTCATCCCCGTTGTGTGATATACAATTAGTATGGCAATATATGTGCGTGGCACTTACCGTCAAACACAACTATTTTATTGGCTAGCTCTCCAAAACACCCATTACCAATAAGTAGCATGTAATATAGCCTACTCTAGTTCGTGATACAACCTGATGATGGCCCAGGAATAGGGCCGAAACATGTAGTTGTAAACCTTCCAACAATTAGCCAATAAAATAGTTGTGTTTGACGGTAATTGCCACGCACATATATTGCCATACTAACCCAACGTAACTCAAATCATCATTATAAATGAGTGTTTACCAGTTCAGAGCACTGTTACGGTACTGCAGCCTCTTTTCCAGTACGAAACAGACGAAAAAGAGGATTTACGAAATAAATAATGTTTCCCACCATCTCATTTCCCTACGGCGACTTCCAAAATGAATCATTAGCGAGCGAACTTCTCAACGAAAGACCTCTGCTACAAATTCCACCATAAAAATACAGAAACTACAACAGGGGTGCACAAACACCGGGCGACTAAATTCTGTACAGCTCTTCCTAGTACTTTAAGCATAATTACTGAGGGTTTCCCGCTTTGACGTGCAAAAAAAAAGTATCAGTTCACAAGCACCGAGGAGGATGCACCAGATGACAAAACACTTCGCAAATTAATCCAGAAATGTGGGTTGTTAGCGTCGTCCCGGAATTTTGGACACGGCGCCATGGTTTTCGGAAAATTTGTGAACCCCTGTACAACAAACATTTAAAAAAATAAACATAAACAAAGGCTTACAGAATAAATAGCTTGATAAGACTACAAATTACAGAAATTCTATGTTTACCTCTTCCACTGTAATACTGGGGGACGGGGAAGGAGATCCGTGCCAGGAGTGCGACAGAAACCGTGGGCGCCTCCTGTTTTCTGCGCGTTCCCTCGCAATGGTTAATTCACCTCTCTTTTTCGAAACTGATACGAACTTGAGCATGGCGTCCGTCACTCTGCATACGTCATTCAAGTCACTATTTTCCTTCCTTCACCGCAAGAATGCGCCGGTAACGAAGCCAAGCCTACCGCAGTCACCAATCCAGCTCTCCTGTGCCCACAGTTCTCTCCCCGCGCTGTATTTTCCAGATACCGTGGCAAGGAAGAGCAGCCTTGGAAAACTATAATTCTGTCAGCTTCGTCCTTCTGAAACCATTGTTACGGACCACACAGAAGTGACGTCAGAGAATTATAATGTGTGTGTCTAAGAAAAGACACACAATAAATCCAATTCAAAGAAGCCACCTAGATTCTGGGGCAAATGTCAGAGCAAGACACAACAACGCCTGTCACTGTGTCTTCATGCGAACGGATGGTGAAGCTTACAGTTGCATGTCAGTTTAGATCCTTTGTTACAAGAGGCTCCTTCACAGCTAACTCTACATCACACTGCAACATAGCATTTTTGTGTTTATAGTTCCGTGCATCGCTGATCTATATTAATAATTGTCCAACGAGATGCAACAAAAAGCAGTCTTATTTATTGTTCTGCAAGTTCACTCTACATGTTTCGGGTGTCAACCACATCCATCATCATCAGAACACAAAACTGTAACTACAGCCCCCGATACTGGTCATACCCACCTTCCTCCAACGTGGCCAAGCTTGGCCACGTTGGAGGGAGGTAGCTGCACACAAAAAATATGACTAGTACCATCATCAGGAGAACACAAAACTGTAACTACAGCCTCCGATACTGGTCATACCTACCTCCCTCCAACGCGGCCAAGCTTGGCCACGTTGGAGGGAGGTAGCTGCACACAAAAAATATGACTAGTACCGGAGGCTGTAGTTACAGTTTTGTGTACTCCTGATGATGGGTGTTGTTGACACCCGAAACATGTACAGTGAACTTGCAGAACAAAAAATGCACTGCTTTTTGTTGCATCTCGTTGGACAATTCTTAATACGAAACATAACAACACTTCAGCAATGTCAGAGTATGTTTCATTCACGGAGATGTCCGGTTATGATTCCAAACAACTCAACCGCTTCCGCCACGAACCCACCGATATAGGGCCAGATCCACTGCACTTGGTCGTTACACTGTTGAAAACAATGTCAGAAATAAACATCACTGCTACTTTGAAGAACAATTCCTATTTCCTTGAGAGACCGTTATTCATGCGCTGAACATGCTCCACCGCTCCAATGTCACGACAAAACAAAACACAGTTGGAAGTACTCAAATAAACGGATATGATCACCGGCTGTGACACAAGCAATTTAAACCACCACGTGCCAATTCGACTCCAACAGACCCAAGTCACACTCAAGTCTCGTTTCTTTAGCACGACCGACAAATATAGAGTTCTACTTGTAACTAGAACTTATCACGATATTAGGTCCATCCTCTCTGCCCTTCTTCCTCTTCCTTGCAGGATGTCCCCCCTCCCCCTTCACCTCCATTAGGCTTTTACTTTCCTCAAACATTTGTATCTAGCTCAGTTCCAACCAAAGTCCTCCCCTCAAAATGCGTCATATTTCCGGTGTGGCTGTTCCTTCGTGACATCATAGGAACTACCGTCTCAGTGTAAAACGTGTTACAATAAGACAAGATAATAAGACCAGAGTCACTGCACAGGCTGGAAGTATTCTGTCAGCTGGTTCCTTCGTCAACGATAAGCGAGCTATGTCAAACCACGAGCACACTTGTTACAGGAGAGTTTATGGACGAGGGTCTGGGAAAAGAAACCCTGCCGTCACAGGGTGTCATTATGCGCGTACATCCATCGTTCTCGACAAATATCCATCCATCCAACCTACTATATATCTACCTATACAACCAATTAACATACACACATGATAACACTCCATTACAGCATGTTCCTCTACGAACATTTCGGGATTTCCATCCAATTACCAATCCACTCATTGTTCATCCAACCACATGCGGCCGCAGCACCCCGCCCGAAAAGTAGCAGCTAACTTATGCAAGCGCATAAGGATGCATACGCTGACAGTACAGACGCTGAGAGGAATGAAAAGCTGTGGAGGTAACGCTGTCCCTCTGCACGCAAACAAGACAGACTCCACAGTAAAAGCACAGCTCCACTCGTAACGTCATGCATCATGTTGCGTTGGCGAGTAAATAAAAACAGATTAACAACCGTCAAAAAAACACGGACTCTTAAAATACAATTAGTTAACTTAACCAGCTATATGCTGCGACCCTCTAGGAGTCATCTTCAGGCTGATATTTGAAACATACTGGGAAGTATACAGTTCATGTGCGGGAAGGAGATCTCACTTATTACAGTATATTGCCTGGTCTTTACTTGTAATTGATTTCAAGATTAAAATTGAAGATTCAAATGACAATATTAAAATTAAAACTGGATTAGTTAATGAAGTTATTAAATTAAATTAATAACAGAAA
>Ga0131853_10024408_pt1 | contig 10912 bp, 11 predicted proteins | sample TergutLab28metaG_FD_92764 | JGI IMG/M metagenome (GOLD analysis project Ga0131853, IMG submission 92764) | Labiotermes labralis P1 segment gut microbial communities from Petit-Saut dam, French Guiana - Lab288 P1 (version 2) (version 2) | ecosystem: Host-associated > Arthropoda: Insects >...
ATTGCAGAGAGCTTGGTTAGAAGCGGTGCTATTGATGTGATAGTTGTTGACTCTGTGGCGGCACTCACTCCAAGGGCAGAGATTGACGGGGAGATGGGGGATTCGCACATGGGGTTGCAGGCTAGGCTGATGTCGCAGGCGTTGAGGAAGCTGGCAGGTGTGGCTCATAAAACTAGGACTTGCATTATTTTTATCAATCAAGTTAGAGATAAGATAGGGGGATATGGAAACCCTGAGACTACTACGGGCGGAAAAGCATTAAAATTTTATGCCAGTGTAAGGTTGGATGTAAGAAAAGGAGAAAAGATTACATCAGGCACAGAGCAAATCGGCTCAAGAACCAAGGTAAAGGTTGTTAAAAATAAATTGGCACCGCCTTTTAGGGTTGCTGAGTTTGATTTGATTTATGGAAAAGGGATTTCTCGTGCGGCGGACATAATTGATTTGGCGGTAGAACACGATATTATTAAAAAGAGCGGGTCATGGTTTAGCTATAATGATGAAAGATTGGGGCAGGGCAAAGAGGCGGTTAAGAGTATATTGGAACTAAAGCCAGATATGTATAAAGAGGTGGAAACAAAAATCAGGGCTTTAGCGAGCAAGATCGTAATGAAGGAAGAGCCGGAAGAGGTTGAAAAAGACGAGGCTCCGGAGGAGTAAAAATATATGAAACAAGCTGATATTAGGAAAATTAAATCCAGTGACTATGAGCATTTGGCTGAGTTTTTGCGTTTATCAATGTGGGTGGATGAGGAGAGACCTAGACCGCCTATTGAGGAGGTGGAGGGCGATGATGAGCTAAATGTTTATTTTAAGAATTTTGGACAAATTGATGACCGAGGGTTGGTGGCGGAGATTGATAATAAAATAATTGGGGTTGCTTGGAGCAGGTTGAATTTATTCGCAAAAGAATATTTGGGAGCAAAAGTTCCTGATATTGTTGTGTCTGTGCTAGATAATTATAGAAATAGAGGAATAGGCACCATGCTTTTAGAGGCACTTTTATGTGAGCTGCGCAAATCAGGCTTTGAAAAAGCAGCTTTGTTTGCAAATAAAAAATGCCCTTCTGTTTCTCTTTATAAAAAATTAGGTTTTCATGTTGCAACTGAGTTTGATCACACAGAGTATGAGGATTGCTTGATGGCAATAAAACTATAGAGATTGAAGCTAAGCAGTCACAAAAAAATAAAAATAAGCCAAATTCAATTAAAAATTGTTTGACTTATTTTTTTTTTATTGTTATTATGTTTGCGGACATTACTATTTGATAGATATATAGATTATTTATTGGGTGGAGATTTCTAAATAATATTTTAATTGTGAGTGATGCATGCTCACAAGGGTTTACGATACCAAAAGGAGGAAAAATGTTAAACAGCTTTAGTCACATATTATTAGCAAATGTAGATGTGGCGCTAGTTCTTGCCATCGTATTGCCTGTCGTTGCCTTAGCAATCGGTGTAGTTGGCGGGATATTCGTTTTTAATAAAATTAAACGAAACAAGGACGAAAGCATCAAAAATGATGCAAGCAAAATTCTGGAGGACGCTATTTCTGAGGCGAAACGAATCAGAAAGGAGGCAACGCTAGAGGCCAAAGAGGAAGTGCTTAAGGACCGTACAGAGTTTGAAAAGGAGATGAAAGAAAGGCAAGGAGAGGTTAGGCGTATTGAGCAAAGAATTACTCAAAGAGAAGAAGTGCTTGATAAAAAAGAAGAAGCACTGGATAAAAAGCATGAGGCAATTGACAAGTCAAGAGAGGATCTAAAATTAAAAGAGAAAGAGATTGAGGAGCTAAAGCAAAAGGGAGAGAGAGAATTAGAGGGAGTTATTTTGCGAATTGAAAAAATTGCGCAGATGACAAAGGAAGAGGCTAAGGCAAAATTGATTGAAGAGATTACTGAGCAGGCAAAAAAGGATGCTGTCAAAATGGTGCGTGATATTGAGGCGGCGGCAAGAGAAGAGGCGGACAGAAAGGCGCGGGATATTGTGTCGCTTGCTGTTCAAAAGTGTGCGGTTGACCATTCTTCAGATATTACAACTTCTGTTGTGGCGTTGCCTACTGATGAGATGAAGGGCAGAATTATTGGAAGAGAGGGCCGAAACATCAGGGCTTTAGAAAATGCGACGGGTGTTGATTTGATTATTGATGATACTCCCGAGGCAGTTGTTATTTCCGGTTTTGACCCTGTGAGGCGTGAGGTTGCCAGATTGTCTATGGAGAGGCTGCTTTCTGACGGCAGAATTCATCCCGGCAGGATTGAGGAAATCGTAGAAAAAACCAGGCGGGATTTGGACGCTCATATCAAAGAGGTGGGCGAGGCTGCTGTATTTGAAGCGAAGGTATTCAATCTTCATTCTGACATTGTCAGGCTTTTAGGGCGTCTAAAGTATAGGACTAGCTATGGACAAAATGTATTGAAACATTCGCTTGAGGTGTCGCATTTGGCAGGGCTTATTGCAGCAGAAATTGGCGCGGATGTTGCTTTAGCTAAGAGGGCGGGATTATTGCATGATCTTGGTAAGGCGGTAGACCATGAGGTTGAAGGAACACATATCACTATCGGTGCGGATTTAGCCAAGAAGTATAAAGAGAACAATGCGGTTGTTCATTGTATAGCGGCGCATCACGGTGATATTGAGGCACAGTCTGTTGAGGCGGTGTTGGTGATGGTGGCGGATGGTATCAGTGGCGGAAGGCCCGGGGCTAGGCGTGAAACACTAGAAAATTATGTTAAGCGTTTAGAAAAATTAGAGACTATTGCAAATGCTTTTGACGGAGTAGACAAGTCCTTTGCTATTCAGGCAGGTCGTGAGATTAGGATATTGGTTAAGCCGGACAAGGTTGATGATGCCAAAGCACTTTTCATGGCAAAAGAAATTGCTAAAAAAATTGAAGAGGAAATGGATTATCCGGGGCAGATTAAGGTTAATGTAATTAGAGAAACCAGAAGCATAGAGTATGCAAAATAAAACGGAAAGACACCTAGTTTAAAAAACTAAGTGTCTTTTGTTTTGTGTTTTTTTAAGCATGTGATATAATCTGATTATGTTTAATGATAATAAAAAATTAAGTTATTTAAGTTTATATCAAGAGATTGACACTCCTGCGCTGTTGATTGACAGTGATTTGCTGACAAGAAATATTGGCTATATGCAGGCAAAGGCATCTGATTTGGGTGTTTTTTTAAGGCCGCACATAAAAACTCACAAGTCAAATTATATTGCCAAGCTGCAAATAAAAGCAGGAGCTGTGGGAATAGCTGCGGCAAAGATTGGCGAGGCGGAGGTGCTGGCTAGGGCGGGCATAAAGGATATTCTTATTGCCAATCAAATTGTGGGAGAAAATAAGTTGGAGCGTATAAAAAAGCTGTCGCAAAGTATAAATGTGTCTTTTGGGCTGGACAGCATTGAGGCATTGAATCAAGCGGAAAAAGTTTTTTGTAATGCTGAAAAAAAAGCACAAGTTTTGATAGAAATAAATTCGGGGGAGAATAGAAGCGGAGTTGACACGCATGAATATTTTATAAAGCTTTTGGCTCAAATAAAAAAATGCAAACATATTGAGTTTTTGGGAGTTTACTCGCACGAGGGGTTTACTTATAATTCACAAGCTATAGAAGAATGTCTTAAGACCTTTGAAATCACACAAAATATTACTCTTGAATATGCTTCTTTGGCAAAAAATGCTGGGTTTGAATGCAAAATTATAAGCGTAGGTGCGACCCCTACAGCATTGCTTTGCACAAAGCTAAAGGATGGCATCACCGAAATGCGCCCCGGTACTTATGTGCTGATGGATATGGGACAATCAAATGCAATCGGCACGCGTTCTCACTGTGCAGCCACAATCCTCAGCACTATTATCTCTAAGCCCTCACAAGACAGAATTGTATCAGATGTGGGGGCAAAGGGCTTAACCATGCAATCAAGACAGCACGGAATATGTAAAACAAACGGACTGGGGCTTATAAAAGGCACTGATACATATATCTCCAATGTATACGATGAGCATGCAATCATCTATGACGAAAATCTATCTAAAACGCTTAGCATCGGTGATAAAATAGAAATCATTCCCAATCATATTTGCCCCGTGTCAAACCTATATGACAAGGCCTATCTTGTGTCAAAGGGCAAAATCATCAAAGCAATAAAAATTTCAGCAAGGGGACAAATGACATAAGCATGAACGATTTGATTGAATATAATCTTGTTCGCTCAAGGCGCAAAACACTCGCTATACATATAACAGACGGCAGAGTTATAATAAGAGCCCCAATAAAAATGGGTCAAGAAAATATTAACAGGTTTATAGACCTGAAAAAAGAATGGATTAGTCTTAGACTGGCAAGCTCCGTCATAAAGAAAAAAGAAAGAGAAAAATTTTCTCTTAGATTTGGCGATTCAATTTTATTTTTGGGCAAGCCTTATGCTATCGCTCCTAAAGAGGGCGGCAAAGCGAATTTTGATGGGGAGTGTTTTTTTATGCCGTCAGATTTTGGTTGCGAGCAAATCAAACAAGCTTGTATCAGGATTTATAGGATGCTGGCTAAAAAGCATATTGAAGCAAGGGTCAAGGAATTTAGTTATATGATGGCAGTTGACCCAAAAGCTATAAAAATAACCGGGGCGGCGGCAAGGTGGGGGAGCTGTTCTATAAAGGGCAGCATAAATTTTTCTTGGCGGCTTATTATGGCAGAAGAGGATGTGGTAGATTATGTAATAGTGCATGAGCTGGCGCACCTGAAAATAATGAATCACTCAAAAAAGTTTTGGGAGGCAGTGGAGAGGGTGCTGCCCGATTATAAGCAAAGACAATCAAAGCTAAAGCTTTTGAGCAAAAAATTAAGCTCAGAAAATTGGAGCTTATTAAATTTTTGAAAAAAATTGAAAAAATTTTAAAAAACTGTCGAATTTTGCTTGACAGCACTTTCAAACTATGGTAGATTTGGAGCAGATTAAGAAGCAGGGGAGGTGTTTATGGACAAACTATTTTTAAATTTTTGAATATAGTTTCAAAAATTCCAAAATTATTGTCAATTTTTGCTTGACTTTACTTCTAAAATATGGTAATTAAATAAACATACAAAAGATAGGGAGTATGTTTATGAAACCAAGCGATTTTAATAAATTGCTTTTCAATCAAAGGACAAGCGCTAATAGCCTAATAACTTTGACCGAATATTACTATCCTAAAATTCTAATTCGTCTTAATAAATTGTATGGGGATAGTGACCTAAGTGTTGATGTTGGCAGAGAGTTTTTTGTACGGCTAGTAGGCATGAAAATCAAAAAACACATAAAATATCCAAACCTTTGGGTACATAGTATTTGTGATGATATTATCCAAAATAAATATTGTATTTCCAGACTCAAAGAGAAAGTAGGCACAGAAAAGTCAGAAATAGAGCAGCTTATAAAACAGCTGTACGGCAATTGTCATGAGTCAATAAACAAGCTTGACCCGAAAATAAGGCAGATATATTTTTTGTACTTTTTGCTGCGATATAGCTTTGATGAAATAGCAATAGAAATGAACACAAGGACATCAATCATAAAAGATAAATTTACACAAAGCTTGGATTTTATGGTTAAGGACCTTAAGACAGACGGCTTAGAAAATAAAACCACAAAACAATAAAATCATAAAACAACAATAAAGGAGAAAAACAAAATGAGAAAGCTAATCAGTGCTATATGCGCGCTTGTCATCCTCGCAGCAGCCACATTCGGGGCAGTCCACCTCCACAGCGCACAAGCCTCTACTCCGTTTGAGGAAGAAAGCAATCTGGTGTTTAGAAAAGCTCTTGAAGAAATTTTAGAAACTGAGGGCATTACAGCAGAATACATAACAGTTGTCACACAGCCTGTATACGACCTAAACCTTGATCAGCTTGGATTCATTTATCTTATGTCTTATGATGATTATGAAGGGTTTGCAATAGTTATCAACGCAACCGGCTCATTTGAAGTAGCTGAATTTATTATGAGAGGGGACAATCCCTTTGCAGGCTTTTATGGTCAAAAAGTTTATTTGGGTCTAATGATGTACCTAATATATTATGACGGAAATTTTATTAATGTAGAAACGGGAGATATTGTTGATGAAGAGATTATAGAATTGTTGTATGAATATGCTTTATTCAAAAATAATAGCGATGACAGCATTATGACTACCAATGAAACTATCCACTTTGTCAACCGCACAGCAAATACAAACAACCTAGCGCTTGCAACACCCGCTTATTCCTTGTCGCAAAGCGGTTTTCCAGCAAGTTGCGTTCCTGCGGCAGGTGCAAATATAATAGGATATTGGGCAAGATTTTTCCCTAACCTGACAGACTTTGAAGTCGGCAGATATGTATTGGGGACATTTATGTATCACAATAATCCTGCTGCTGCCACAGCACTAGCAATTGAATTATATCAACGCATGGGCACAACACATGAAGGTACGACGACACCGCAGTTTAGGGCAGGTATGACCAGCTATGTTCAATCAAGAGGCAGAAATATTAGCTTTGCCACTCAAATGATAGGCAGCAATATTCATTTCGGAGCAGTTCAAGCACAAATAAGAATAGGCAGACCGCTTGCTATATTTTCTTTTGGCTTTAATATGATAAACATAACTAGCGGTGCAAATTCGACTACATACTGCATTTGGTATTCTACCGGTAATCACGCTATGGCGGTCTTTGGTTATAATGTAATCACTTATACGCTTGCAAACGGCACACAAAGGACAGATCGTTTTTTAAGAGTTGCAACAAACTTCAGTTCAAGATCAACGGCATTTTTCAATATTGATTTTCAGACACAAATTTATAGAGTGTATGCGGTTAATATATTTTAATTTAGGAAACTATCAAGTATGCAGTGTTTGCGTCTTTGTGATATATCTGTGAGTTAAGCGAAAGGGAGAGAGATTTTATTTTTGGATGCAGTGTTGATTTTGTCTATGAGATCCTTCGGCTTCGCTCAGGATGACATGAGGGTGTGAAAATAGGATGACAGGAATGTAGATGGGGTGGCAAGATTGAGATGACAGGAGTGAAAAGAGAGAATGGCAAGAAATAGGGGCTTGGGAGATCCTTTGGCTTCGCTCAGGATGACATGAGGGTGTGAAAATAGGATGATAGGAAGATGAAAATAAACGATGTGAGCGAAAAAACCAACGCTTATATATGAAAATCAAGAGTTTTTCTTTCAAAAAGCAAAGAGAGGTACAACACATATGAAAGAATCAGTTTTTGAAGAAATACGACAATTAGAGCATAAAGAAGAGCTGCTAAGAAAACTAATCATCAATAATGATGATTGGTTTTCTATTTTTTGTGTTGCTGTCTATCCCAAAGACACCGACAAAAGCATTATAGCAGAAAAGGTTGAGCAAAGAAAAAAGGCTGTTTTAGAAAAAGATGCAAACTGGTTTGCTATTTTTTTGACTGATTTATTTACTTTGCCTATATTCAGCAAAATGGCTGAGCTGATATCCGTCAATCGTTATGCAGAGTTTTTTGATAAGTATTGTCCTCATGATGAATTATTTTATAAGCATATGATTTTATGTGAGTTCATATATGGGTCTGAAAAAATAGAAAAAGCAGTTATTAGTCAGGATGACCAACAGTGGATAGATAATTTTATAAAAGGTCAAAGGATGATTGACACAACTCAAAGGCATAAAAAGCCAGCTAGGCGTTTGCGAAAAAAACCTCTTATAGTCGGAATAGGCTCACTAGCCGCCGCAATAGTGATAGCCATAAGCCTAGTTTTTTTGATACCGTTGATGTTTGCTCCGCCGCCGTATGAATATCCCCCTCCTCCGCATAGACGACCTGTATTTTCGACAAGAAACCTCGCATCTCAACCGGATTTTCCTTTGGTTGATCTAAATGCCTATTTGGGGCAAAGACTAAATGTTGAATTTGAAGAGTGTGAGGTGAAACACTTAATGCGATATTATGATAGTCACTATATGCAGAATTTATATTTTAATTTGGAATTTGCATGTGTGGATGGTATTCTAGCAGGGATTATGGTTATATACACAAACGAGTATTATACACCTAGAGAGAGAGCTTTTGATAGTATTACAGAAGTAAGAATTGATGATTTTGATGTAAAATACCATAGTGAGTATCATAAACATAATAATATATATATGATAACATATAATGCAAGGATAGAACACAGCAACGGCATCATAATTTATATTGAATATAGAGAATTATCCGATACACCTAACAACAGCGGTTTTAGAAATTTTATACAGCAAACACTGAGAATACCTTAAAACAATAGTATAGAAAAAACGATGGCAATTCAAACAATCGCCATCGTTTTTTTTGTTATGGAGCGGAAGACGAGAGTCGAACTCGCGACATTTACCTTGGCAAGGTAACGCTCTACCACTGAGCCACTTCCGCATTAATCTCTAAACATTATACTCTAAGACAATTGATGATGTCAACAAAAAATACACCAATAATAAAAATTTCTTGAAAATTTTGCATCGGCTTTGTGTCGGTTTTAGCATGTGCCGGTGGCTGCTTTTTACAAAAAAACAAAAAAACCGCTTTCTTAAGACAAATGAAGCGGTTTTTTTGGTGATAGAATTTTGTTAATGTTTTTGAAAAAGGGGAAGGAAAATGAAAGTTGAAAAGAAGCTGATAAGGTCTACGCTATATATAAATTTGATAGGGGAGCTGGACACCGGTTCGGCGGATTATGTGCGGAGTGAGATGGATAAGTTTATTCAAAGCAAGATTGATAGATTGATTATTGATTTGTCTGATTTATCGTTTATGGACAGCACGGGGGTTGGGGTGCTGCTGGGGCGGTATAAAAAATTGAAGTCAAAAAATGTACCTATATTTCTGGCATCGCCGCATAATTGTGTTGATAAGGTGCTTACGCTATCGGGTGTGTATGAGGTCATGCCAAAATTGCATTATTAGGGAGGAAATTATTATGAGCAACATGAATAATAACAACATTAAAAACAATAACAATTTTATGTCGCTAAGGCTTTTTGCTAAGGCGGGCAATGAGGCGTTTGCCAGAACCTGTGTGGCTGCTTTTGCCGCTAAGCTTGACCCGTGCTTGGACCAAATTGACGATATAAAGACGGCTGTATCTGAGGCGGTGTCCAACAGCATTGTTCATGCGCAGTTAAATGAGAATGAGTTTGTAACCATTGATGTTTTGTTGGATGGAAATGCTGTACATATCACGGTCTCGGATGAGGGCGTTGGTATAGCTGATGTGGGTGAGGCGCTGAAGCCGTTTTTTACTACTAAGGCGGACCAAGAGAGAAGCGGACTGGGGTTTACGCTGATGGCGGCGTTTATGGATAGCTTGGATGTTGTGGCGATGGACAAGGGTGTGGCGGTAAAAATGACGAAGAATATTAAGTCGGCATAAATTTTATATTTTGTGGCTTTGAGTGATGTTGAAGGATCATAGTCAACAGGCACTTAAATATTAAGGAGAATTTCTTGGAGTTAGAAAACAAAGAAAATGTTGTTGAAATAGCTGAAAATATAATACAAGAGAGCTCCAGCCCTATAGTGTCGAAAAATGATGAATTATACAATGACGAGAAAACATTTGAGCTAATTAAAAAGGCTAAAACAGGCGATGAGAATGCCAAAACGCAGCTTGTGAATGAAAATTCGCCTCTAATCAAAAGTGTTATTAGATATTATCGCAATAAAGGAGTGGAATATGACGATTTATATCAGCTAGGATGTATGGGCTTTATTAAAGCTATTAAAAACTTTTCGTTTGAGTTTGGGGTGCGTTTTTCTACTTATGCTGTCCCAATGATTGCAGGGGAGGTCAAAAGGTTTTTAAGAGACGATGGCTTTATCAAGGTGTCTAGGACAACAAAGACGCTTGCGATGAAAATAAATGTTTTTGTAGAGGAGCATAAAAAAAAGAATGAGAACGCTCCGTCTTTAGAGGATATTGCTTTGCATTTTGACCAATCTGCTTATGATATAATTTTTGCAATGGATGCTGCAAGGTCGCCGTTGTCGTTGTATGATAAGACCGGGGAGGAGGATGGTGCGCTCAGCTTGATAGATAAAATTGCTGCAAAGTGCAGTACGGATGAGGATATAGATAAGATTGTGTTAAGGGATTTAATCAAGGGGCTTAGCGATAGGGAAAAGCTTATCATAAATCTAAGATATTTTAAGGATAAAACTCAATCTGCTGTAGCCAAGGTGCTTAAAGTGTCGCAAGTTCAGGTGTCAAGATTAGAAACTAAAATAATTGATAAAATTAAGGCAGGCTTTGAAGGAAAGTAGGGATTTTGGATTAAACAAAGAAAAAAAAGCAAAAAAAGCAATGTTCTGTATGATAGAATATTGTTTTTTTGCATACTTTGCCTGTGAGATTACAAATACTAGTTTTATGGAAAATATAGTAAAAATGATAAAAAAGACGGCTGTGTCATATCCATCGTTTGCGGCGCATGGTTTTGTTGAGCAGGATTCTTTTGTTTGTACAAATGCTTCTTCAGATGTTATAAAAAAAGATGTCCCTATAAGTGATTTGTTTAATTATGAGGAAAAAGAGATTAGGGTGAGGGAAAGAGCGTATGATTAAGAGAGCAAGGAAGAGAGAAATAGTACAGCCTAAGGATGAGGCTAGAAATGAGAGATATAATGAGTATGTGAATGCGATTACTCCTCAGACCGGCACAGCAAGGTCGCTGTTTCATAGTTTTTTAGTGGGTGGACTGATTTGTCTGATCGGTGAGATTTTGCTCAATATTATCAAGGCCCTCTTTCCGAATATGGCAGATATGATGGCGGCTAATTTGATGATTATGGTGATGATTGTGGCGGCGATTTTATTGACGGGGCTTGGCGTGTATGATGTGATGGCTAGAAAGG
>Ga0131853_10024410_pt1 | contig 10912 bp, 5 predicted proteins | sample TergutLab28metaG_FD_92764 | JGI IMG/M metagenome (GOLD analysis project Ga0131853, IMG submission 92764) | Labiotermes labralis P1 segment gut microbial communities from Petit-Saut dam, French Guiana - Lab288 P1 (version 2) (version 2) | ecosystem: Host-associated > Arthropoda: Insects >...
AAATGAAGAAAAAAAGGGGAGAAGGGGAGGAGGAGGAAAAAAGGGGAAGAGGGGGGGGAAAGGAGGGGGGGGGGGGGGGGGGGGGGGGGGGGGGGGGGGCAGAGGTACAGCATAATTTAAAAGTAGATAGTCACTTTTACAAGTACTTATGTGCCTTGTTTATTTTACTGTTGCATACAATACTATGCAAAGTGCATTGTACGTAAACACACTAAGTATTCCGTATGCAAACTTTCAGTTGCACTGCTCATCCCATGGTTTCTCAGTGTGGTATGCAAATTTATGTAATGGCTGACATTGTGGCACTGGATGCTCCAAATGAGACTTCTCATTTTTATATTACATTTCATTACACATACCTTCATTATGTACGCACATATTTTGTCTCTACATACACTGCATGTATATACAAGAGTAAACTGCAACCTTATCACCAAGGCCAGTATTACGTGTAAATATTTATTTTCAACTCTGAGTCTATTAATAATAAACTGTGTGTAAATTCTAACCTATAATTGTGAACTCTTCCAATTACGCCAATGAATGCCTCTTTGTTATGGAAAACAGACACATTTCATCCCCACATGGGTTATAAATAAAAAGGTTTATTTTTAAGTATATCTGTTTTCTTGCAATAGCCACAGAGTACTTAAAATGATTCAGCTTAAAGGGGTTCATGGCCAAAAAAAATTTAGAGAAAACCTGGTCTACCACACAGGCCACCGTAGAACTAAACATAAAATTTTAGAGTTCATGGCTTCCTGAGATGTCACACTGTGTTGTGCGATAAAGACTGTTACTATACTTGCAGCCTCTATTTTGGGTTAAAAGCAATGTAATTAATGACAGACCTCACAGTTATTACACTAACAATGCTCAAAAACTGAAACACTGTCACTGTTAATTCAAAAATTTTAAAACATTTAAATGAAATAGTGGATGTTGCAACAGTTACCTTGTCATAAAAATGACAGCATTTTCTTGGGCCACAGGCCGATGTTTCTTTGTATCTTATTCAGAATGACAATAATAAAGATGTCATTGTACAAATGAGAGGAGAGCTGCTGCCTGTGCACATACTCATACTCATGACACTCCATACCCTTACCCAACTTCTCCCTGCATAAACAAAGTGAGATTTACTAAGATTGCAGATCATGGATATAAAGTTCTGAATTCACATTGTAAGAGAAACCAAAACAGAGGAGAGATATGAGGTTCTGACAGCAGGCATTATAAAGATTACAGTCTGCTTGGATATGATGCCATGTACTCTTAAAATGGTAGCACTGTAGAAGAGAGGTTAATGGAGGCAGTGAGTTCCTCTGAAATTTTGGTACCTCTGTATTACAATACATGGTGTGGTATTTTAGAAGATTGTAACCTTCAGAGACAAGAGGACAAGAGTACTGAAAATGGCTGATTACACATGAAAGTACTTACACATACAAACTATGGAAGAAACATTTGTGAAACCTGAAAAATATCATGTAATGAGAACAGAAGAAATAAAATTCCAAGGCATCAGTGAAGACAAGAATGAAATACAGGCTCATACAAGGAAGACCTCTATCAAGAAGATGTAAGGCGAATGGGAAAACAAAGATACATGGAAGAGGTTATGCTTAAGTAACTAATGGCTTATGTCAGGAGTTGATAACCATGATTTCAGAGATAATGCTGTGATTCTTCTTGCAGGAATATAATACTAAATTAATTATCACACTAAGAATGTATGTTTGTTTTAAATGGCTTTTGTTGATTTCAATGCAATTCAGTAATGTCACACAATCAAACAGTTTCTGGAATGAATTCTTTACTGCATAACAACACTTAACTTCCAATCAATGTTGTCCCCTTCAAGTTAGTCACCACTTCTTTCAAAGCATTTTGTTAAGTGTAATACTTTAAATTTTGCAATCACATCCCTGACTTTGCTGGAATCATGGTGATATCATTAATCACCTTCTCTTTAATGCCACCTTGAGTTACTGGAAAATCAATCACACAGAAGTACATGTGGTGAAGAGGGTAGGAGTGGGATGACAGTCATTTTGCTTTTATCCATAAATTCAAATCCTTATTAAGCTGAATGAGCAGGTGCATTGCAAGGCAGAGAAATAAATCCCCAAAATCCTGCTTTTCTAGTCTTTGTTTTTCAAAATGCTATACACTAACTCCAATTAAAATCCCGGCATGTTAGCAAATTTATGGATAGTGATTCTTCTGTTTTACAGTACAAGTTCCTTCACCCAATCCAAATTTTCACCTGTTTTGCTCATTGATGGCGGTCCCAAGCATTTAAAATCTTGGAATAATGCTCAAAAACTTGTGTTCACCTATTGGCTGTTCTCCAAAAGGTACTTTGAAAATTTTGAAAGTTTCTATGTGTCATTTTTACTCCAGTTTGCAGCAAAATTTGATAAACATACACTGTTCTTCCAAGTTTACCACTTTCCAAAATTACAACTGGAATATCACACACTTGTAAACAAGACACTACTCACCAACCACACATGTTCCAAACTTATTCCACAAAGGGAATGATTTGGCAGACTAATCTATCTGCTTCTAGTATGACAGAAGTGATGTCATCTTGCAGTCAGTCCAGAAACTATTCAACTGTACCACAAATATTCTAATGTTGGAAGGAAAGGCACTTTCATAACAGGTTCACTTTTGTGACATGACTCAACAACATGCCTCTTCCATCCTTTTCAGTGCTTTTAGGTGGCAAACTCACATCTAAAAACTACACATTAACTTGTGCACAAATTAAGGTGACACACACTTTGGTATGGGGAAATATAACACTAGTGCCATATGCTATTGCTGTATATGAACTACAAAAAATAATGTCAAAGAATGTAAAAGCTAATACAGGATTATTCAAAATGATTGTCGAGGTTTTAACAACTGCCACCTCGTTCTCCAGATGCAACCCCATGTGATTTCTTTCTATGGGGTTACGTCAAGGATCAGGTTTATCTTCCTCCTCTTCCCGCAAGTACTGCGGAACTGAAGGTATGAATCAGAACCTCCACTGAAACCGTCACCACTGACATGTTACAAACAGTTTGGAACGAACTTGATTATTGTGTTGATGTTTGTAAAATCACAAAGGGTGCATATATACAGCACCTGTAAGGTATGTAACAAAAACTTGGAGTGTTGTTCTATTAAATAAAAAAATACATATACTCCTATCTCAAGTGTATTGTGTACGACAAGTTGTTAAAACCCCGACAAACATTTAGAATAACCCTGTAAATAATACTTGGCATCACATCAAAATATGGCAGTACATTTGTAAAGTTGGTGATTGAAGGCTTTAGACAGAGAAATGTACAGGAAGATTACTATATCGGAAGCCTTCCAATAGTCAACTGGACAGCGTTAACTCCTTAAACTCAGACTTCTTCAGTGCCTTCATCATTTAACATTTTTTCTCTTTCTGGTATATGCTTAGCTTCATTAACCACTGGATTCTGAGAGTATAATAAAACAGCATATGATACAATAGAAATTGCTAGAAGTGTATTAATATAAATAGGAATTCCAAACAGAAGCCAACACAAGATGGCAGTGAACATTAATTCAAGAGCACTTGCAAAAGTTTTCAAGATGGAGTTCAAGTTCTTTAGGAAGAAGCTGGTTATAATGCCAATAGCAGCATTGTTAAACATGATGATGATGACTTTGAACTGGAATACGGATGCTAAAGAGTCTAGAGTGAATGCTCCTATGAGATTACGTTGAAAAAGCAGTATTCCAGCATTACACACAACTGAGTCCATATACATGAAAACATTTTGAACATATATGTTAACCCCTGCACCTTCTCCTTTCAGTAGATACTCATTATATACTCCAGCAAAGCATGAACATAATGTCTGCAAACAAAACAGAAATGCAGTAAATACAATGGGCACAATGGTGCGCAAAAAATAGTGTGATACAAGACAGACAAAGTATGTAGAAAATTCAGGAAGTTACACAATTAATATTGTGATTTTAAAATCACCTAACACTGTTAGGAATGTGCAACTTAGGAGTTTATGATATGGGAAATAAGAAGTTTACGCCAAATTCTTGTGGGAGAATTTGCTGAAAACTTTCCAGTTCAAGAGAGACAGGAAAGTAGGGCAATATGTGCATGGATATGAAGGAAAGATGCATGAAATTTCATTAAGCCCAGTGAAATATTTTAGTACTACTGATATCAAACTTCAGATTCCACTTCCACAGTGTTCATGGCATAAATAAGGCCCATGAACAAAATAAACAAAAATTCCAGATTATGTATTTTACTTTCTGGAATTTAAGAATTCCATTGATGTAACAGCAGCAAACACTTCCAAAGAGCATTACACACAACTTAGCCAATACTTACTAAGCCAGTAAAGGAATTTCCCAAATTATATAGAACCTGAAATGCCTAAGAACCCATACATGGCTCCTAACATGAGCCTGCCAAATTCGGTCCACAACCTCATACCCTCCCAATTAAGTATACTGCCAAGTGGTCTTTTTCCTTCAGGTTTTCCAACAGAAACTGTGTACGGATCTCATCTCTCACCCATGTAAAACATGCCCTCAGATGATATCAAACAGCCCGTCTATATGTCCCTGCATTACTCTGTGTTGCAATGTACATTCTGCCAATTTCTGTCTACAGAACTGCATTTACATTCTGATTGAAAGCACAAAGTAGAGACTGGGTCATTCTGCAATGCATTCTTCACACTGCTATCAGTTCATAGTACTGAGATATGGGTGAGAAGTAAGTAGACAAACAGCAATGAATCATGTTCTGTTTTCATAATGCAAAGGTCATAGCAATGACACTGTGATACTTATAACTTGGTTTGAACTAAGCAAAGAGGTTGGTCTAACAAAGCTGAGAAAATTAGTTTAAGGGTGTGTGATGCTGCCTAATTTGACAGGTACCAAAACTTTGGATGAACCCACTGACTCCATCTGCAGGACAGAAAAGTTCCTCTGAAATGCTGGTATCTGTCTACCAAAATACACAGCATCACATCCCAGAACACAGTAATCTGAACTGTCAGTGTCATGAGAACTGCAATTCCCATCCAATATGTAGGCATACGCCAATGCAGCATTACAAAATGTCAAACAAAATCATTATATAAGGATAAGTAATAAAGATCTTTGAATATAATGGCAAGAGTTCAACAGGACAGTAACAAATATAAATTACATTCATCAAGAAATGAAGAGCAGTTTCAATTCATGACATGCTTGCAATCATTCAGTTCCAGATATTGTCTACAAACTACTGGAATTAATGTAGTGCCTGAAGCAGTGAATGTCTCACATAAGTATATTAATAAGTATCCAGCCAGCCAGTCCCAAAACAATTCAGCCCAAATTCACCTATTTTCTTCAATCAAGAGGTTCCCTTTTTTCTTCCAGACTTCCTCTGCAAATCTAAACCTCTCAATATTTTTACACAAAGATTATAGGTGTCTAACTTCATCTAGCAATGTCCTTCTTGCAAAACGGAGTCACTTGGCCAATCAAGAAATTCCCCAATACCTACAGAACCCACATGGCTACATTTTGTACCAAAGAAATTAAATCCATTATCTTGCATTCTATAATTGAAATTCTTTTCAACATTACTGTGCAGTCTAAATAGTGAGCTCCCAACTTGATCTTCCCGTCATACTATCCAAATAAGATTCTATGCATATTTCATGTCCCCCGCCCCATGCATGTTTATGTCCCATGCTCATTTTGGCTTCATAATTTATTGTAGTTTTCAGCACCAAATGTACTGTCTTTAACACTGGAAGCTGTCTGTGTTATCAAGCTCATGAACTGAACCTCCCACAGTACTCTAAAAAAAAAAGCAGTCAACATGTGTGTTTGTATTATTCTTCAGATGGTTCCTGTTGGGTGAGGCAAATTATTTTCCTGTCCCAATGATTCTTTCTTTGCAATCATTTTTAAATCACTTACTAACACTCCTGTAACTCTGAAGAACTTCATGGGTATTAGAAATTGATCCCTTTATTTTTTTCTCTTCTGCATATACTGTACAGTCTCCACTCTGACTGCATAGTACTTCAACTTTATTTCCTCCTTCCTTCTCCCTCTGCTTTTAACGCATATCATTTTTGTTTTTTAAATACAAAATATTCATGCAGAAAATAGTGGTAAGAATGGATGACAAATTCACAATGTCACCTGAGCAGCATAAGCTGACAATGCTGAGGCTCGTATCACATACCATTTTTATTTTTTAATACAAAATATTCATGTAAAAAAGAAAGGCAAGAACAGTTGGCAAATTCACAATGTCACCCAAACAGCACAATCTGACAATGCTGAGGCAACTCAACTACATCACCAGCCACCAACCATGTGTGATGACTACAATGCATCCACAGACAACATTCTACCTGAGTGAGAATTTTGTGAGCATTGCTCAGATGGAAGATATGGATGCTGCTCCTGTTACATCAGCTGCATGTATAACAGACAAGCCTGCTTCAAAACTGAACTGTCTAGGGATTAAGTAAACATAGGGTACAGTTGACCTGGTATGTTCTAAGTCATAAAAAGCACACGGGGGAGTGAAGATATAGCTCCAATCATTCCTAACTCTGAAACTAGATGGACTTGAGTGGCCAGTTTTATGCTGAAGCCACTTCACCCCCAGGGAAAAACAGACCCTAGGAGCCACTAAATGGGCAGCTGAGTGGGCCCCAGAAAAAACGTGAAAGTTGTGATGAAAAGAAAAAACTCTTGCATATGCTAGGAATCAAACCAGATTCCTTGGTCATCCATCCCACGGCCTAGTCACTATTAACTAAGCTACCCCTGCTCCCATAAAATGGTGGTTACTTTAAACATCTTCACAATCATACCAAGTGGCCTTACCTTGTTCTGTGTGAGCACATGCAAGTACATGTACATGCTAATAAAATAAATCTTCCTTATGGAAAACTAAATTATTACTTCAAAACCTCAGAACAGCTGGGTCGCCACCTTTTGCAGCAGCAAACACTAATGATATACGTGGTCTGTAAATAAAGTAATGAGACTGCCTGTGTGTCGCATGATCTGGCAACACTGCGGGCTCACCCTTCATGTGAAGGGTAAGTAAATATCTCATAGACTTCTAGTATGAGTTTCAACTCACTAGCTAATTTTAGTGCTGTTTTTTGTGAAGCAGTTTTTGTGTGTGTGTCACAGAAATGGAAGAGCACAATTTCGAGCAACAATGTGCAATCAAGTTTTGTGTCAAACTTGGGGAAACCGGCATTGAAACTTTCAATAAACTGAAACAGGCCTATGGGGAGCATGCTTTGTCGAGATCACAAGTGTTCATGTGGTATAAGGCATTTTCAGAGGGCCGTGAATCCATCAAAGATGAACCCCGCTCTGGATGACCTTCAACTTCAAAGACGGATAACAATGTGGAAAAAGTGCGAGCCCTTGTGCGGTCAGACCTTTGACTCACAGTGCGAATGATCGCTAGTGAGTTAAATTTGAACCACTCAACGGTCCAATAGATTTTAACACAGGAATTAGCCATAAGAAAACTGTGTGCGAAAACTGTTCCAAAAACCTGACAATCGAACAGAAGGACAATTGGTAGGACGTGTGTCTTCATCTTCTGGAACGGATCCAAAGTGACTGAAATTTCTTGAAGAACGTCATTACAGGTGACGAAACATGGATCTTTGAGTACGATCCAAAAACAAAAAGACAAAGTAAGGAATGGAACACTTCTGCATCACCATGTCTGAAAAAAGCAAGAATGAGCAAGTCAAAAATGAAATCCATGCTCATCTGCTTTTTTGACTGTCAAGGGATTGTCCATACAGAATGTGTGCCTCAAGGACAAACTGTTAATCAGTTTTATTACTGTGAGATTCTTGACAGACTAAGAAAAAAGAATTGTTCGCGTGCAACCAAGCATTGCTAACAATTGGATGCTCAATCATGACAATGCCTCTTGTCACATGGCGATCTCTGTGATCAAATTTTTGGCTAAAAAGGGCATTCCTGTGGTTCCACAGCCCCCATACTCTCCTGATCTGAGTCCATGTGACTTTTTTTTGTTCCCAAAACCAAAGTTTTACCTTAAAGGATGCCATTTTCGGACGGTGGAAAAATATCAAAAAAGCTGTAACTGACCAACTAAAAGTGATTCCAGTTAGCAACTTCCAGTGCTGCTACATAGGGTGGGAACAACGTTTCCGGAGATGTGTAGCCTCCCAAGGGAACTATTTTGAAGGGGACAAATTCGATTTGTAGTTCAAAAATGAATACAAAGTTATAATGAATCAGTCTCATTACTTTATTTACAGACCATGTATATTAATTCAGAACTGATCATCCCAACACTAAGAAATGCACAAACTCCTCCACACAAGGAAAACAGGAAAAACTTCCCCTTACATCAAAACTATGGCAGTTACTGTCCCATGAAATGATTAGCATGTCCACTACTAGTTTATATAAAAATGTTTCCTGTTTCTTACTGTGCAACTAACACAGAACATGAGACTTATTATGATATTTACTCTTGCCTGTACAAATGGTAGCCATGGCTGTTCAAGCAACGTACAAAAACTGCACCATACTTTGTGGATGGAATTGAAATCCACATTAACAATTTGTTTTTTAAATTACACGAGTAGACTTTATTGAGTGTTATGCCTTCTTTCAGAGATTATAAGGTAAAGGTAAAGGTAAAGTGATCCCATTACAGGCCAGGTGTGGCCCAGAGGGTTGGTACAGATATAGCTCTATCTTTCAGAGATTATGCACTGTAATAAAGATACGGAAATCTATCACAAAATGATATGTGATAAGAGGCAGATAAAACCTGAGTTACTTAAATATTTTTCCTCAAACAGACCTACTACTCCATTGCTTCATAAAAAAGGAGATAAGAAAAATTTGTAGAATTATGACTGACAATGGAAAAATTGAATTCTCAGCCAAAAACTTGCCTAAGAACCAGTCTACTACAAATGTGATATTATGAAATATACCTGTATAAGAATAAACACCAAATTTATGCTGAGATGAAAGCTGCTATCTGATGTTGGTGTTGCTACTGTGGCTGAACTCCTGGCACTGCCCAATACTGTGGGGTTTATCTGTTTAATCATGCAGCCTGCAGTTAGAAGAACTAGTGACAGCCACTGTTTGGAACTCAGCTTCTTTCTAAACAGGATCTGCAACATATAAACAGTACACACACCTTACTGAAAATAAACAGACCTCATACATTGCACAGTGTTCTCCAGCTTAGATGGCAGGTGTGTTCCTTACAGCTGTTGTGCAAGTGGAAATTTGAGGTTTTTTCTTTTTTACCAATCATTTTTTTTTACCCACTTCCAAGTCACCCTCCCCCCCCCCCCACTCCCAAGACAATTGCATCACATTTATGTTTTCCCATACACAGATTAAAAGACATTCTAGGAGCTGTGTCCAACTCCAGGGTGCCAGAAGTGTAACATGAAGTAGGTTTAACACTGAGGACTCAAAATTCTGAAACAACTTGTTAACGTCACTGTTATCTGATGCTTTCTGCACAGTGCATGTACAGTAATATACATTTTTGTATGTAAGGAAACAAAACACAACTCTCATGCATTCCTCCTTTCCACTAAAAATACCTAAACAAGAAAGTCGCCTAAAATCACATTAACATGAAGTTCATACAGCATTTAGCTGTGGAAAAATTTACTGTGTTCTTCAAAGGGTAAGTTATTTTTAAATAATACATCCTAAGGAAATGTACACTTCACTATGAAAATTTAAAATGAATGAAACATTACTGGTTGCACTTACAATAAAAGCCAACACACGAAAGTCTTGTTTTAAGCCCCTTGGTTAACCTCTTTTTTGCTTTAAAGCCCCTTACCAATTTACATCCCTTCTTAATTTGCACTCTCTCATTTTCAGTTTGATGTCCTTAGGCTGGTTTATTTGCATTTAATTGCCTTTTTTTTATGACAATCTTATATGATTTATGCCCTCTTCTTCAGGAACAGAAGTAGGGTGTAAACAATGCCTTGGTTTACTTGGAAAAGGACAGGCTAACTGCAGTACAAATGATGACAGCTGTCCCAGTAGCAAAACAGAGAGTTTGGTTATGAGCTTAACATGAACAATTTCTTCTTACACACAAGAGCTACAACTGTAATGGTATTGCCAAAGAACATCTTAAAGGGACAGGAGAAGCTTTGACAATAAGACACTTAGATCAAAATGTGATGCCAAGGAGTGATGCATTTACAGCAATAATCTGCTACAATAAATCAGATGTGTATGTACACACAAATATGCATATCTCAACTTTGGAAGGCAAACTCAGTGACCAATATGAGCAAGCCCAAAAACCGGTCACTGCTGACGAATATTATTTATACAGAGTGTCCCAGGAGGAATGTGCCAGACTTCGGGAGAGTGTTCCTTATATAACCCAAAACACCTATACCCAAAGTTGAACGGTTACAGAGATAATGGCCAGACAAGTTTGAAACTTTGACAGCTGTTACACACTTATTGATTACCAAATACATATTAAAACTAGCAGGAATATGTGGTTTCTGTAATGTTAATATCTGTACTTAACATGTAATTAACATATGAGTGACATAAAGCCATTAAATTGAACTACATACACACTCGCATTAACGCCGTAGTCGTCCTTAGGGTTCCAAGCACTTTACATGGCGCATGAATATCCAGCAGTATGGAAGTACTGATTTAACTTTGCTGACTGCGCATTTTGTTATAAGCCTACTACATAACTGTACTAAAATACAGTACCTGCTTTACAGTAATTGTTCAAAGTGTCCTCCTCCAGTTGCTAAGCAGTTTTCGGCACGCATGAGCAGGGACTGAGTAGCAGAAG
>Ga0131853_10024411_pt1 | contig 10912 bp, 14 predicted proteins | sample TergutLab28metaG_FD_92764 | JGI IMG/M metagenome (GOLD analysis project Ga0131853, IMG submission 92764) | Labiotermes labralis P1 segment gut microbial communities from Petit-Saut dam, French Guiana - Lab288 P1 (version 2) (version 2) | ecosystem: Host-associated > Arthropoda: Insects >...
TACTGTATGTGTACTACACAGTCTAGAAAGGCACTGTGTTTGTACTGCACAATCTAGAGTGTTAATGTGTGTGTATTCAACAGTTTACAGCGGCACTGTGTGTGTAATTCACAGTCTAGAGAGGCACTGTGTGTGTACTGCACAGTGTAGAGAGTAACAGTGTGTGTACTGCACAGTGTAGAGAGGTACTGTGTGTGTACTGCACAGTGTAGTGGGTACTGTGTTTGTTGCACAGTGTAGAGAGGCACTGTGTGTGTACTCTACAGTGTAGAGAGACACTGTATTTGTACTGTACAGTTTAGAGATGCACTGTGTGTGTAATGCACAGACTAGAGAGGCACTGTTTGTGTGTTCTGCCCAATGTAGACAAGCACTCTGTGTGTACTGCCCAGTGTAGAGTGCAACTGTGTGTGTACTGCACAGTTTAAAGTGGCACTCTGTGTGTCTGCACAGTGTAGAAAGGCACTGTGTGTGTACTGCACAGTGTGGAGTGGCTCTGTGTGTGTACTGTACAGTGTAGAGAGACACTGTTTGTGTACTGCATATTGTAGGGCGGTACTGTACGTTTACTGCACAGTGTAGAAAGTTACTTTGTGTGTACTGCACAGTGAAGAGAGACACTGTGTGTTTACTGTAGAGTGCTGAGGGGCACTGTGTGTGTACTACATAGTGTAGAGATGTACTCTATGTGTACTGCACAGTGTAGACAGGTACTGTGCGTATATTGCACAGTGTAGAGGGGCACTGTGTGAGTACTGCACAGTGTAGAGTGGTACTGTGTGTGTTCTGCACGATGTAGAGAGGTACTGTGTGTGTACTGCACATTGTAGAGGAGTATTTTGTGTTTACTGCACAGTGTAGAGAGGTACTATGTTTGAACTGCACATTGTAGGGGGGGTACTATGTGATACTGCACACTGTAGTGTGGCACTGTGTGTGAAATACACAGTGTAGAGGGCAATGTGTGTACTGCACAGTGTAGAGTGGTACTTTATGTGTACTGCACAGTTTAGAGTGGCACTGTGTGTGTACTACACAATCTAGAGTGGTACTGTGTTTGTACTGCACAGTGTAGAATGGTACTCTGTGTACTGTACAGTGTAGAGTGTTACTGTGTGTGTACTGCACGGTCTAGAGGGGCACTGTGTGTGTTCTCCATAGTATAGATGGGCACTGTGTGTGTATTGCACAGTCTAGAGAGTTACTGTGTGTGTACTGCACAGTCCAGAGTGTTACTGTGTGTGTAAGTCAAAGACTAGAGAGGCACTGTGTGTGTACTGCACAGTGAAGAGATGTACTTTGTGTGTATTGCAGAGTGTAGAGCAGTACTGTGTGTGTACTGCACAGTGTAGAGAGGTACTATATGTGTGCTGCAAAGTGTAGAGAGGCACTTTGTGTGTACTGTAAAATGTAGAGTGGCACTGTGTGCGTACTGCACAATATAGAGATGCACTCTGTGTTTACTGCACAGTCTAGAGGGGCACTGTGTGTGTGTACTGCACAGTTTAGAGAGGCACTTTGTGTGTCCTGCACAGTCTAGAGAGGCATTGTGTGTTTAGTGGGCAGTGTAGAGTGGTAATATGTGTGTACTACACAGTGTAGATGGGCACTGTGTGTCTATTTTACATTGTAGAGAGGCACTGTGTGGGAACTGCACAATGTGGAGAGGCATTGTTTGTGTACTGCACTGTGTAGTGAGGTACTGTGTGTGTACTGCACAGTTTAGAATGGCACTGTGTGCGTACTGCGCTGTGTAGAGTGTTACTGTGTGTGTACTGCACAGTGTAGAGAGGCACTCTGTGTTAAGTGCAGAGTCTAGTGAGGCACTGTGTGTGTGTACTGCACAGTGTAGGGAGCCAATCTGTTTGTACTGCACAGCCTAGAGGTGCATTGTGTGTGTACTTCAGAGTGTAGAGTAGTACTCTCTGTGTAATTCACAGTTTAGAGAGGTTCTGTGTGTGTACTGCACAGTGTAGAGAGGTACTCTGTGTGTACTACAAAGTACAGAGAAATATTGTGTGGTTACTGCACAGTGTAGTGAGTTACTGTGTGTGTGATGCACTCTGTAGAGAGGCACTGTTTGTTTACTGTACAGTGTAGAGAGGCACTGTGTGTGTACTGCACTGTGAAGAGATGCACTGTGTGTGTAGTGCACAGTCTAGAGGGGCACTGTGTGTGTGTACTTCACAGTGTAGAGAGCCAATTTTTTTGTACTGCCTGTCTAGAGGGGCATTTTGTTTGTGTACTTCACAGTGTAGAGAGGTTCTCTGTGTGTGCTGCACAGTGTAAAGAAGCACTGTGTGTGTACTTCACAGTGTAGAGTGGTGTGTTTTGGTACTGCACTTTGTGAGAGGCACTGTGTGTGTACTGCACATTGTAGAGATGAACTGTGTGTGTATTGCACAGTCTAGAAAGGCACTGTGTGTGTGTACTGCACAGTGAAGAGAGGCATTGTGTGTGTACTTCACAGTGTAGAGAGGTACTGTGTGTGTACTGCACTGTGTAGAATGTTTCTGCTTTTGAACTGCACAGTGTAGAACGGCAATCTGTGTGTCTGCACAGTGTAGAGAGGCACTGTGTGTGTACTGCAAGGTTTAGAGAGGCACTGTGTGTGTACTGTACAGTGTTGGGAGGCACTGAGTGTTTACTGCAGAGTGTAGAGTGGTGTATTTATTTGTACTGCACAGTGTAGAGAGTTACTGTGTGTTTAGTGCACAGTGTAGAGAGGTAATTTGTGTGTACTGCACAGTGTAGAGAGGCACTATGAGTGTACTGTACAGTGTAGAGAGAAACTATGTGTGTAATGCATAGTGTAGAGAGGTACTTTATATGTACTTCACAGTTTAGAGAGGTACTTTGTGTGTGCTGCACAGTATGGAGTGGTACTGTATGTGTACCGCACAGTGTAGACCGTTTCTTTGTGTGTACTGCACAGTTTAGAGAGATACTTTGTGTGTAATGCACAGTTTAGAGAGGTACTGTGTGTGTAGTGCACAGAGTAGGGAGGTACTGTGTGTGTACTGGACAGTGTAGTGAGGCACAGTGTGTTTACTGCTCTGGGTAGTGGGGCAATGTGTGCAAATTTTACAGTGTATAGAGGCACTGTGTGTGTAGTGCACAGTCTAGAGAGTCTCTCTGTGTGTACTGCACAGTGTAGAGAGTTACTGTGTGTGTACTGTACAGTTTAGAGGGGCACTGTGTGTGTACTGCACAGATTGGGGAGGCTTTGTGTGTGTACTGCACAGTTTAAAGAGGTACTGTGTGTGTACTGCACAGTGTAGAGAGGCACTGTGTGTGTACTGCGTTTTGAAGAGAAATACTGTGTGTGTACAGCACATTGTAGACAGGCACTGTGTGTGTAGTGCACAGTATAGAGAAGCACTCTGTGTGTGTGTACTGCACAGTGTTGAGAGCCACTGTGTTTGTACTGCACAGTCTATTTGGGCATTGTGTGTGTACTTCACAGTTTAGAGAGAGACTATGTGTGTAATGCACAGTGTAGAGAGGTACTGTGTGTGTACTGCACAGTGTAGAGAGGTACTCTGTGTGTACTGCACAGTGTATAGTGGTACTGAGTGTGTACTGCACATTGTATAGGGGTACTGAGTTGTGTACTTCACAGTGTAGAAAGGTATTTTGTGTGTACTGGACAGTGTAGTTTAGTGAGGCAATGTGTAGAGAGGCACTGTTTGTGTACTTTAGAGTGTAGAGGGGCACTGTGTGTATACTGCACAGTGTAGAGAGGCACTGTGATTTTTAGTGCACTGTCTAGGTGGGCACTGTGTGTGTATACTGCACAATGTAGAGAACATTTCTGTTTGTATTTCACAGTCTAGAGGGACATTGAGTGTGTACTTCACAGTGTAGAGAGGTAATTTGTGTGTACTGCACAGTGCAGAGAGGCATTGTGTGTGTCTACTGCACAATGTAGAGAGTTACTGTGTGTGTATTGCACAGTGTAGCGAGGGACTGTGTATGTACTCTACAGTGTAGAAATGTACTTTGTTTGTGATGCACAGTTTAGAGATGCACTCTGTGTGTACTGTGCAGCGTAAAGAGGCACTGAATGTGTACTGCACAGTGTTGAGATGCATTGTTTGTGTACTGCACAGTCTAGAGAGGCACTGTGTGTGTGTACTGCACAGTTAAGTGAGGCATTGTGTCTGTACTGCACAGTGTAGGGAGCTACTGTGTGTGTACCGCACTGTGTAGAGTGTTTCTGCGTGTGTACTTCACAGTGTAGAGGGGAACGGTGTGTGTCTGCACAGTGTAATGAGGCAATGTGTGTGTACTGCAAGGTGTAGAGAGGCACTGTGAGTGTACTGTACAGTGTAGAGAGGCACTGAGCGTGTGTGTACTGCATAGTGTAGAGAGGAACTTTATGTGTACTTCACAGTGTATAGAGGTACCTTGTTTGTACTGCACAGTGTAGGGAGGTAATTTGTGTCTTCTGCAAAGTTTAGAGAGGCACTCTGTGTGTACTGCACAGTGTAGTCTAGTACTCTGTGTGTGCTGCACAGAATAAATTGGTAGTTTATGTGTACTGCACAATGTAGACAGCTACTCTGTGTGTACTGCACAGTGTAGTGAGGTACTGTGAGTGTACTGCACAGTGTAGATAGGCACTGTGTGTGAACTGCACAGTGTAGATTGGTACTGTGTGTGGGCTGCACATTGCAAAGTGGTAATGTTTGTATACTGCACAGTGTAGAGAGGTACTGTGTGTGTACTGCACAGTGTAGAGATGTATTTTTAGTGTACTGCACAGTGTAGAGAGGCACTGTGTGTGTACTGCACAGTGTAGAGGGGTACTTTGAGTGTACGGCACAGTTTAGAGAGGTATTGTGTGTGTTCTGTATAACGTAGAGAGTCATTGTGTGTGTATTACACAGTGTAGAGTGGTACTGTGTGTGTAAAGCACAGTGTAGAGTTGTACTGTGTGTGTGTATTTAATAGTGTATAAAAGTACTGTGTGTGCTGAACCGTGTAGGGAGGCACTGTTTGTAATCCTCAGTGTAGAGAGGACTGTATGTGTACTTCACAGTGTAGAGAGGCACTGTGTTTGCACTGCACATTCTAAAGTGCTACTGTGTGTGTACTGCACACTTTAGGGAGGTACTCTGTTTGTACTGCACAGTGTAGAGAGGAAATGTGTGTGTATTGCACAGTGTAGAGAGGTACTGTATGAGTACTGCACATTCTAGAGTGTTACTGTATGTGTATTTCACAGTTAAGAGCGGCACTGTGTGTGAAGTTCACTGTTTAGAGAGGCACTGTGTGTGTACTGCACAGTGCAGAGAGGATCTGTGTGTGTTCTGCACAGTGTAGAGAGGTACCGTGTGTGTACTGCACAGTGTAGTGAGGTAATGTGTGTGTGTTGCACAGTGTAGAGGTGCACTCTGTGTGTAAAGCAGAGTGTAGAGAGGTATTGTGTGTGTAATTCACAGTGTAGAGAGGTACTGTGTGTGTACTGCACTGTCTAGAGAGGCACTGTGTGTGCACTGCACAGTATAGAGAGGCACTCTCTGTGTATTGCACAGTCTAGCGAGGTATTGTGTGTGTACTGCACAGTGTAAATTGGTAATGTGTGTTTACTGCACAGTGAAAATAGGCACTCTGTGTGTACTGCACAGACTAGAGAGGCATTGTGTGTGTGTTCTGTTCAATGTAGACAGGAACTGTGTGTGTACTGCCCAGTGTAGAGTGCAACTGTGTGTGTACTGCACAGTAAAGAGGGGCACTCTGTGTGTCTGCACAGTGTAGAGAGGCACTGTGTGTGTATTGTACAGTGTAGAGAGGCACTGTGTGTGTACTGCTTAGCGTAGAGCGGTACTGTATGTTTACTGCACAGTGTAGAGATTTATTGAGTGTGTACTTCACAGTGTAGAGTGGTACTCTGTGTGTACTGCACAGTGAAGAGAGGCACTGTGTGTGTACTGCAAGGTTTAGAGAGGCACTGTGTGTGTATTGTACAGTGTAGGGCGGCACTGAGTGTTTACTGCACAGTGTAGAGTGGTATTTTATGTGTACTGCACAGTGTAGAGAGTTACTGTGTGTTTACTGCACAGTGTAGAGAGATACTTTGTGTGTACTGCACAGTGTAGAAAGGCACTATGTGTGTACTGTACAGTGTAGAGAGAAACTATGTGTGTAATGCATAGTGTAGAGAGGTACTTTATATGTACTGCACAGTTTAGACAGTTACTTTGTGTGTGCTGCACAGTATGGGGTGGTACTGTATGTGTACCGCACAGTGTAGACAGGTTCTTTGTGTGTTTACTGTACAGTGCTGAGCGGTACACTGTGTGTACTACATAGTGTAGAGAGGTACTCTATGTGAACTGCACAGTGTAGATCGGTACTGTGCGTGAATTGCACAGTGTAGATTGGAACTTAATTTGTACTGCAGAGTGTAGAGAGGTACTGTGTGTGTACTGCACAGTGTAGAGATTTACTGTGTGTGTACTGCACAGTGTAGAGAGGTACTGTGTGTGTACTGCACAGTGTAGAGTGGTACTGTGTATGTACTGCAGGGTCTAGAGAGGCTCTGTTTGGGCTCTGCATAGTATAGAGAGGAAATGTGTGTGTACTGCCCAGTCTAGACAGGCACTGTGTGTGTATTGCACAGTCTAGAGTGATACTGTGTGTTTACTGCGCAGTCTAGTGTGTTATTGTGTGTGCATGTCACAGTCTAGAAAGGCATTCTGTGTGTACTGCACAGTGTAGATAGGTACTTTGTGTGTGCTGCACAGTGTAGAACAGTACTGTGTTTGTACTGCACAGAGTAGAGAGGTACTGTGTGTGTGTTGCACATGTAGGGGGTACCTTGTGTGTACTGTAAAATGTAGAATGACACTGTGTTGTACTGCACAGTGTAGAGATGCACTGTTTGTGTACTGCACAGTCTAGAGTGGCACTTTGTGTGAACTGCACAGTTTAGAGAGGGACTTTTTTTGTCCTGCACAGTCTAGAGGGGCATTGTGTGTGTACAGGACTGTGTAGAGAGGTAATATATGTGTACTGCACAGTGTAGTGGGGTACTGTGTGTGTACTGCACCGTGTAGAGAGGTACTTCGTGTGAACTGCATATTGTAGGGAGTCACTGTGCGTGTACTGCACAGTGTAGAGAGGCACTCTGTGTGTGCTGCAGAGTATAGAGAGGTACTGTGTTTGTACTGCACATTGTAGAGTGGTAATGTGTGTGTACTGCACAGTGTAGAGTGGTACAGAGTGTGTGAGTACTACACAGTGTATAGACGCTGTATGTGTGTATTGCACAGTGTAGAGAGATACTGTGTGTGTGCTGCGCAGTGTAGAGGGGTATTGAGTGTCTACTGCACAGTGGAGAGAGGTACTGTGTGTGTGCTGCACAGTGTTGAGAGGTTCTGTGTGTGTCCTGCACAGTGTAGAGTGGTACTGTGTGTGTATTGTACAGTGTAGAGTGGCACTTTGTGTGATCTGACAGTGTAGAGATGTACTGTGTATGTACTGCACAGTGTAGGGAGGCACTGTGTGTGTACTGCACAATTTAGAGAGTTAATATGTGTGTATTGCACAGTGTAGAGAGGTACTGTGGGTGTCCTCTACCGTGTAGAGGGGCACTGTGTTTGTAATACACAGTCTAGAGAGGCATTGTGTGTGTACTGCACAGTCTAGAGAGGCACTGTGTGTGTGTACTGCACAGTTTAGAGAGCCACTCTGTTTGTACTGCTCAGTCTAGAAGGGCATTGTTTGTGTCCTTCAGAGTGTAGACTGGTTCTCTGTTTTTGAAGCACAGTTTAGAGAGGTACTGTGTGTGTACTGCACAGTGTTGAGAGGTATTCTGAGTGTACTGCACAGTGAAGAGTGGTACTGTTTGTGTACTGCACAGTGTATCGAAGATCTGTGTGTGTATTGCACAGTGAAGAGAGGCATTTTGTGGGTACTGCACAGTGTACTGAGGCACTGTGTCTGTGATGCACTATGTAGAGAGGCACTCTTTGTGTATTGTACAGTGTAGAGAGGCACTGTGTGTGTACTGCACAGTGTAGAGATGCAATGTGTGTGTAGTGCACAGTCTAGAGAGGCACTGTGTGTGTGTACTGCACAGTGTAGAGAGCCACTCTGTTTGTACTGCACAGTCTAGAGGGGTATTGTGTGTGTACTTCACAGTTTAGAAAGGTACTTTATGTGTACTGCACAGTGTAGAGAGGCACTGTGTGTGACTGCACAGTGTAGAGAGGTACTTTGTGTGTGCTGCACAGTTTAGAGAGGCAATGTGTGTGTACTGTACAGTGTAGAGAGGCACTGTGTGTGTACTGCACAGTTCAGAGTTGCACTGTGTGTGTACTGCACAATCTAGAAAGGCACTGTGTGTATAAACTGCACAGTGGAGAGAGGTACTGTGTGTGTACTGCACTGTATAGAGTTTTTCTGCATGTGTACTGCACAGTGTAGAGCGGCACTCTGTGTGTCTGCACATTGTAGAGAGGCAATGTGTGTGTACTGCAAGTTGTAGAGAGGCACTGCGTGTGTACTGTATAGTGTAGAGATGTAATGTGTGTGTATTGCATAGTGTAGAGAGATACTGTATGTGTACTGCACATTGTAGAGTGGTACTGTGTGTATACTGCACAATGTAAAGAGGTAATGTGTGTGTACTGCACAGTGTAGAGAGGCACTGTGTGTGTACTGCACAGTGTAGAGAGGCACTGTGTGTGTACTGTAAAATGTAGAAAGGCACTGTGTGTTTACTGCATAGTGTAGAGAGGTACTGTGTGTGAACTGCACAGTGTAGAGAGGTACTGTGTGTGTACTGCACAGTGTAGAGAGGTAATGTGTGTGTACTTCACAGTGTAGAGAGGCACTGTGTGTGTACTGTACAATGTGGAAAGGCACTGTGTGTTTACTGCATAATGTAGAGAGGTACTGAGTGTGTACTGCACAGTGTAGAGAGGTAATGTGTGTGTACTGCACAGTGTAGAGAGGCACTGTGTGTGTACTGTACAATGTAGAAAGGCACTGTGTGTGTACTGCACAGTGTAGAGTGGTAATGTGTCTGTACTGCACAGTGTAGTGAGGCAATGTGTGTGTACTGTACAATGTAGAAAGGCACTGTGTGTGTACTTCACAGTGTAGAGTGGTAATGTGTGTGTACTGCACAGTGTTGAGAGGTACTGTGTGTGTACTGCACAGTGTAGAGAGGTACTGTGTGTGTACTGTAGGGTGTAGAGTGGCACTGTGTGTGTACTGCAAGTGTAGAGAGTTACTGTGTGTGTACTGCACAGTCTAGACAGGCACTGTGTTTTTACTGCACAGTCTAGAGAGTTACTGTGTGTGTACTGCACAGTCTAGAGCGGCATTGTGTGTGTACTTCACAGTCTAGAGTGGCACTGTGTGTGTACTGCACAGTATAGAGTGGTACTGTGTGTGTTCTGCACAGTTTAGAGAGGTACTGTTTGTGTACTGCAAGGTGTAGTGAGGTATTTTGTGTGTGTTGCACAGTTTTGAGGGGCACTGTGTGTGTACAGCACAGTGTAGAGAGGTACTGTGTGTGTACTGCAGAGTGTAAAGAAGCACTGTGTGTTTACTGCACAGTGTAGAGAGGTACTGTATGTCTGCTGCACAGTGTAGAGTGGCACTGTGTGTGTACTGTACAGTGTAGAGAGTTACTGTGTGTTCATTGCACAGTGTAGAAAAGTACTGTGTGTGTATTGCACGGTGTAGAGAAGCATTCTGTTTGTTCTTCACAGTGTAGTGAGGTACTGTTTGTGTACTGCACAGTGTAGATAGGTACTGTGTGTGTACTGCACAGTTTAGAGAGGTACTGTGTGTGTACTGCACAGTGTAGAGAGGTACTTTGTGTGAACTACACAGTGTAGACATGCACTCTGTGTGTACTGCACTGTCTAGAGAAGCACTGTGTGTGTTTACTGCACAGTGAAGAGAGAAATTGTGTGTGTATTGCACAGTCAAGCGAGGCATTGTGTGTGTTTTGCACAGTGTAGAGAGGTAATATATGTGTACTGCACTGTGTAGAGAGGCACTGTGTGTGTACTGCACATTGTAGAGAGTTACTGTGTGTGTACTGCACCGTGTAGAAAGGCACTGTGTGTGTACTGCACAGTGTAGGGAGTTACACTGTGTTTGCTGCACAGTGTAGAGAGGCACTGTGTGTGTAATCTACAGTGTAGAGGGGCATTGTGTGTGTACTGCGGAGTGTAGAAATGCACTTTTTGTGTACTGCACAATCAAGAGAAGCACTGTGTGTGTGTACTGCACAGTGTAGAGAGGCACTGTATGTGTACTGCACAGTTTAGAGAGTTACTGTGTGTGTGCTGCACAGTGTAGAGCGGCAATCTGTGTGTCTGCACAATGTAGAGAGGAACTGTGTGTGTACTGCACAGTGTAGAGACTCACTGTGTGTGTAATATACAGTGTAGAGAGGCACTGTGTGTGTATTGCATAATGTAGAGTGGTACTGTATGTTTACCGCACAGTGTAGTGAGGTATTGTGTGTGTACTGCACAGTGTAGAAAGGTACTGTGTGTTTACTGCACAGCGTAGAGAGGCACTGTGTGTGTACTGCACAGTGTAGAGAGGCACTGTGTGTTCTACACAGTGCAGAGATATACTATATGTGTAATGCAAATTGTAGAGAGGCACTGTGTGTGTACTGCACAGTCTAGAGAGGTACTGTGTGTGTACTGCAAAGTGTAGAGAGGTACTGTCTTTTTACTGCACAGTTTAGAGAGGCACTGTGTGTGTACTGCACAGTGTAGAGATATACTGTGTGTACTGCACAGTGTAGAGAGTTACTGTGTTTGTATTACACGGTCTAGGGAGGCACTGTGTGGGTTCTGCATAGTATAGCCTGGCACTGTGAGTGTACTGCACAGTCTAGACAGGCACTGTGTGTGTACTGCACAGTCTA
>Ga0131853_10024413_pt1 | contig 10910 bp, 4 predicted proteins | sample TergutLab28metaG_FD_92764 | JGI IMG/M metagenome (GOLD analysis project Ga0131853, IMG submission 92764) | Labiotermes labralis P1 segment gut microbial communities from Petit-Saut dam, French Guiana - Lab288 P1 (version 2) (version 2) | ecosystem: Host-associated > Arthropoda: Insects >...
TATTATTTTATTATTACTTTTTTTTGTGACTACCCCTTATCATTATGATGTTATATTTTCCCTAAATTTTTTCTTTGTTTATTTTTTTTTTTTTTTTTTTGAAAGTGTAATACTTTTTTTTATTTTTTATTTTATTTTTAGGTTTTACTTTTATTGGTTGCATAGGTCAATGATAAACAGTCAATGTACCTGTCATCAGTAAAATAAAAAATAATACTCTTCGTGCAAATAGCACAAGTGATGCCACCCAAACATGAAGCTGAAAAGGGTCTTGCAAAGGCAACATGTGTAGCACTTATTCTAAAAATATATTTCCACCTACCTGATGATTTTCTTGAGTAATGTCTACTTTTGCTCAGTCTGGTTTTCTTAAACCTGCAATTTTGAAACAACACCAATCTACATACAATGTAAAACTGAGGTGCATTCAAATTACCATTTTTGCTGAAGAAAAGCAATAACTATTACATATTATGTGACTGTGTCTGTATTCTTGCCTTAGTTATCCAGCATGAAAAAAAATGCATCTTCTCTGCTCCTAATAATATTGCCATTTGCAGCCTGTCTGGCACAACCATATTTTGCCACATTATGTCATAAACAGGACAATTTTTGGGACAAAAAGTATTGAAAATAAAATGTGTTTTTTTTACAACTTTTGTCTGAAACATTTCTCATTCTAAGAAGCAAGTATGAGATTATAAAAAATGTACACAATTCTTCATGTGAAGTACCTGTTAATCTAATCAGATTTTAAAGAAACCTGAATTTTCTCAACGGATTTTTGAGAAATCCTCAGGTGTCAAATTTCAGGAAAAATCTGTCCAGTGGGAGCCAAGATGTTCCATGCAGACCAAACATATGGATGGGCATGAAAAAGCTAATAGATGCTTTCCACAATTTCATGAATGTGCCGAAAAATTCAACGTATTTATTAAACACAGCAACAAAGTGTAGGCTTGTGTAAAGAAATAATGTAATAACAATGATGCTGAAAAGTGTATTTGTACTGTAGGATGAGTAGCTTCACAAAGAGCGTCACAAAGGGTGTAACTACAACATCTTTAACCAAGAACAGTACCATACCTTACTCAACATGAATATGGAAACATTGTTAACAGTTTCAAAAACAAAACAATTTTGGAATATTACATGAAAAGTATTATTGGGCAGACAAATAAGTCAGTTAGCAGAGCAGGTGGATTAATAACATGATGGAAAGAACAGTGACAGCTATAAGAGCATCATGAGATCACAATTACCAAAACAAAATTTTCACCCACCAATCATGCCAAATTTCAATGAAATCCAAATCCATCACCAATTAAGGATATCAAACAGGCTCATTAACATACAGACACAACCCACCCCCCCCCCCCCCCCCCACCCCCTCCCCAAAACCCACCACAACACCCCAACAATAAAAAAAAAAAACAACCCCCCCCCCCCCCCCCATTAAAGACCGGAATGTATGCACTAAAAAAATTGTTCTATAGTAAATAAAGTAAATATGCAGGAAGATGAGGTCTGTAACTTTTTTCTGTAGCACTTGTAGGACTCGTAACAGAAATGTTTCTATCTTACTCAATTCTCAGAACATCATTAGGTGGTTTCCCATGGCAAATGCAGTACTGATACATGGTATTTCTTTCATTAAATCATCTACAAATGTCCACCACTCACTACTTCTACTGAACACATTTTTGGAACAAAGAATAAGCTTAAAATCTACTTAAGGGCAGTCTCAGCTTCAAATTTAGTTGGTTTACATAATTAACCTACCATTCAAATAGTTTACACACCAAACTCATGGGAGTTTCATAAAAAACATTTCACAATTTACTTCTCTAAAAATGCTTCATAAAGAGAAGTTCTGAAAATATACAACAGAATTAAAACTGATGATCAGTAGTGACATCAATTGTAATATGATGAATGACAGTAAATGTGCTAACAGGAAACGAAAATACACAACTCTTGTCCAGAACTGCTATGGATGGTTCATTTCTAAGTCATGGATAAATTATCTAAATTGATCTCAAATGATCTGAGATGCAGACTGTCATATCAGCACGACAGGACACAGTGGCATTCTACTATCATAGTGATTGACTTGTATCTCTATAACACCAGAGTTTGTCAGGCTGCAGAACACTACAGTACATGAACACTGGGACACAAAGACTCTCAACATGTTGAAGATTTCAGCAGATGAGTACATGACTTGTTAGCTTCATGAACCGGGTGCCTTCACTGACCACGTACATTAAACAGGAGACTAGCCAAGTCTCAAAACTATTGTAGTTATTACTATAATTTAAACTAACATATGCACACAACTGCAAAAGATTCACAATAATATAAAAACCACTACGCCATACATGTTTCAGACCGATCGGGTCCATCCTCAGGGAGTACAGTAATTGTATAAAATGACTGTTTAACATATTGGTCGCTTGTATGCAGAAGAACTGCTGGAAATTCGTCACTGTAGAATATGTATAACAGACACAATTGTACATAGTAAGTTGGAACAGCTTGTCGATATGGTGGTGTTCATGGTACTATGGTATAGAAGGTAGTACTGTGGTACACTCAGTCAAAAAAAAAAAATCCATCGGCCTGAAACTTTCAAAGTCCCGAACTGGAAGTCACATAACGTACAGTTGCCATCATAATTCGAGCCTTTTTTTTCCCCCCATATTTGCACATTCATGGCATTTCTGTGTCTTCCATTCATTACAATCAATCACACCGCGTATATATTAACCGAAGATAACAATATATTAGCTCAATATGAAATTAAAACATTAAACTTCATTAACTTTCCCAAGTGTGAGACTAGCTTGCTAGCTTTGCTGCTAAGGATGGATGAGTCAACCAGACCATTCCATTCTTACTCTCAGCAGGCGTAGTCCTGGCAGTTCAATGCGTGCTAGCAGTAGCCTTTGGAAACAAACTATGTTGGTTTGAGTCCCAATATCGGCATATTTCTTTATGTAGCCCAGGCAGTTGAATGCGTGTTAGCAGTAGCCTTGGAAACAAACTATGTCGGTTCGAGTCCCATTATCGGCATATTTCTTTATGTGCATATTTAAAATCTAACTGGCTACAGATGATGGTGGTTATGAAAACCAAAATGTGCATGTTTTACTAATAATAAAATAAAAGGCAATGAACAGCTGCACTCATTAAATTAAGGAAGGTCTCTTTCAATTTTCTGTCAAATGAAGGGAACGTCTTCTGCAACTGCATTATGGTAATTCACAATTTTAGAACTGTGGACGGAACAGGATATTTGCTGCTGGTCATGGTTGAAAAAGGAGGGTAGGGAATTACCATCATCATCATCATCATCATCTTTATCACAAACATCAAGGATTGGACCCTTTGACCCATTCCGTCTCCAGAGTTACAGCTGCTTGCTCCAACGCTTCTTTGGTCTTCCAATTGTTCTCCTTTCTTGTGGTCTGTAGTGGTATGATTTCAAAGGGATTCGGTTTTGTATCATTCTTTGCAAATGAAGAAGCCAGTTCCTTCTGTATTCAGCCGAAAACTGACCTGGCTGTGACAACAGTCACCAACCCTGAGCTGAGTGGAGGCCAAAACCCTCCACAAAACAAATACTGTCATAAATGTGAAAGTGCCGTTATTCGCTGTTTGTCAGCACTAGTTCAAGCTACACGTTCTTAATTCTCATCACAATGGCTCACCATGACAGGTGTATTCGCGAACGTGTCATCACTCTTGCTGAGAAGGGAGGGTTGCCTGCCAGCACTGCCAGGGAACTCTACGGAGTTCCCATGTCTACTGCAAGGGAATGGCTATGGCAATACCAGAGGGATGAGCAAGTTGGAAGGCGTAAGGGAACTGGGTTATGGTGCATTTCCAGCCCAGCTCAGGATGCTGCATTAGTAGCTGAAGCTGAGAGAAACCCTTTCTTCAGTGCAAGGGATCTTAAAGCTGCTACTGGCTTTCCTGGACAAAAAGACAGGATTATTTCGAGACTTAGGGCAGCAGGTCTCAGGGCACGGCATGCTACGTTGAAGGAGCTTATCACTGATGAACATAAACTATACTGTTTAGCATTTGCTGAGAGCAATGTAGATTGCAAGTGGGATAGAGTCATATTCACTGATGAATCTACATTTACCTCAGCAAAAGATGGGCCGGTTTTGTTTACAGACCTCAGGGACAGCGTTACAACCCGCAGTATATGTCTACCTACAGACGCAGTGGTCGTGTGTCTGCTCACTGTTGGGGCTGGATCTCCCATGAAGGGGCTGGAATTCTCCATCGCATAGAGGGTCACCTGGATGGCCTGCAGTATCAGCATATTTTGGAGAACGTAACGGTGCCCTCTGTACGGATGCTTTATCCCGATAGTATAATCCATTTAGCGCAAGACCACTCCTCCATTCATGATTCTCGTGTGGTTCAAGAATGGCTATCGCGGCAGGCCGACGTCGAACTCCTTGACTGGCCACCGCGAGTGCCTGATATGAACCCCATCGAGAAAACGTGGAGGGAGGTGAAAAGGACAATGCAGTAAACCTGGCCTGTCCTCCCTCCCAGAAATAGCGATGAGCTATGGGCCCTTGTGTCAAACGCGTGGGATAATTTGCTTCATCTATGCGTTACATTCAATCAATGACTGAGTCCATGACATGATGGATGAAATCAGTGGTCGAAGCAGAAGGGTTCTGGACTTCTTATTAAAGAAGCCAATTTCTGAAAACAGCCCTTTTAAGGGATAAAGTACTAATTTTCACTTTCTATGCGTAGATGCGATAGTGCGCCGGTCCCAGTGGCCGGGCGGTCTATGGCACCTCGCCTGCTGAGATTGTGGGTTCGAATCCCACCGGGGGCATGGATGTCTGTCCTTTGTGAGTGGTGTGTGTTCCGAAGGCTACTGCTAGCACGCGTTGAGCTGCCTGGGCTACATAAAGAAACATGCTGATAGTGGGACTCGAACCAACATAGTTTGTTTCCCAAGGCTACCGCTAGCACGCGTTCAACTGCCTGGGCTACATAAAGAAATATGCTGATAGTGGGACTCAAACCAACATAGTTTGTTTCTCAAGGCTAATGCTAGCCCGCGTTCAACTGTCTGGGCTACATAAAGAAATATGCCAATAGTGGGACTTGAACCAACATAGTTTGTTTCTGAAGGCTACTGCTAGCACGCGTTCAAGTGCCCGGGCTACATAAAGAAACATGCCGATAGTGGGACTCGCACCAACATACTTTGTTTCCGAAGGCTTACTGCTAGCACGCGTTCAACTGCCTGGGCTACATAAAGAAATACGCCGATAGTGGGAATTGAACCAACATAGTTTGTTTCCGAAGGCTTACTGCTAACACGCATTCAACTGCCTGGGCTACCTAAAGAAACATGACGATAGTGGGACTCGAACCAACATAGTCTGTTTCCGAAGGCTTACTGCTAGCACGCGTTCAACTGCCTGGGCTACATAAAGAAATACGCCGATAGTGGGAATTGAACCAACATAGTTTGTTTCCGAAGGCTTACTGCTAGCATGCGTTCAAGTGCCTGGGCTACATAAAGAAATATGCTGATAGTGGGACTCAAACAAACATAGTTTGCTCCCGAAGGCTAATGCTAGCACGTGTTCAACTGCCTGGGCTACATAAAAAACATGCCGATAGTGGGACTCCAACCAACAGTTTGTTTCCCAAGGCTTACTGCTAGCAGGCATTCAAATGCCTGGGCTACATAAAGAAATATGCCGATAGTGGGACTCGAACCAACATAGTTTGTTTCCGAAGGCTACTGCTAGCATGCGTTCAATTGTCTGAGCTAAGCCTGCTGACTATAATAACAGAACGGTCCGGTCGCCTCATCAATCCCTACCCTAGCTGCATAGCTAGCTAGCCTCATGCCTGGAAAAGTTAATGAAGTTTAATTAATGTTTTAATTTCATATTAAGCAAATGTGTTTTTGTCTTCTGTTAATATATGAGGTACATGCAGTGTGACTGATTATAATGAATGGAAGATGGAGAAACACCATGAATGTGCAAATATGGGGAAAGAAAAAAACTCGAATTATGATGGCAACTGTACTGCATGTCACTGCCTGAGCAGGACGTATGAAATATCACGACGATGGATTTTTGTTTGACTGAGTGTACCATGAACACTTCCAACATATAAAAAAGCTGCTCCAAATTACGGTGTACAATTCTGTCAGCTATACATGTTATACACTTAAAGAATAAACTCCAGTTGTTCTATCTGGCCAGATACCAGGACAGTAACCCCTCATCCAACACAGTACTGAACATCACGTTTTTGTCTATAGTTGAAAAAATTAAACACATGGGGGGAAAAAATTTGCCAAATCCCGCAAAATTGCAACACAGTGGATTAAACTTGAGCATTTACTCAAGCCACCACCATGGGAGATGGCCACATCTTATATCCAGGCATTGTGGAAGTGTTTGACGTCCATAAACATATTTGAAGCAGAGAAGGGGGATCAGTAAGCATATTTGGTGTTCACAAAACTCTACTTTTTTCACAAGAAGTTTGCGCAATGCAGTTTTGACCAATACATGATGATCACTTTCTCCCAACCCCTGCAATGGATGAGAGAGATCACTGTATATAATGATGCTGATGACAGCAGGATCATCATGCCATCCACATACCTATTTGATGATTTTCCACGTATGCTTGCAGACAAACCACGTATTAATTCACTGTCCTCTTCTGCTGAGAATACCACAGCACCTTCCTGATGGAAATCTTTATCATCCTTAGGTGTATATAGTTTCCTAAAAAACTGATCATAAAAAATATAAATATAGAAAAAATTTCATCACTGTTGTGTGGTTACTCAACATGATCTATTAGTTAATATTATTAACATTCCATGCATTAAAGATGTTACATTATAAATCCAACAAAATGCATGTAGTTAATAAATGTATAATTGTATATGATGATAGTACCCTAAATGTTTTGGCTTGGATTAGGCATCTTCAGGGAGATTCAGACACAAAGGAATGTGCAAAAACATGAAAGTATATCGTTGTCAAACACGTACCACATACAAGTATAAAACCTTCCAGCAAAAGAACGGCAGTTTAGTCATATCAATCTGGTGACTGTGTCGATGACACATAGTTAGAAATCTAAATAAAAAATAATTAAAAATTAGTATTTATATTGACACTTCCACTGGAATTCATGTGTTATGCTTCTGCACTCAATACACAGTACTATCTTAATCAGCGCACATCATACTATTGATTACAGGGACTAGATCCCTATCAGGATTGATGACAGTATAAACAGTTATTTTCAAGCAAAAGCACAACACATGTGAACTGCAACAGAAGATTTATATTATTCATTCTGTGCAATATTCTCACCATCAATCACATTCACCTCTTGGTACTTCACACTCCTTTAGGACAGTGCCTCAGCGCCAGAATAGGTAGGAGCTTAAAAATAATTCTGGCGCCAAAAGGTTAACCTTTTAGCGCCAGAATTATTTTTTTAATTTTACAGGAACCAAATAGGTTAGAATTATGAAACAAACAGCATTTTGAAGAGGAAAAAGCGGAGAGTATATACCATGTCTAAAATATTCGGTACATATATTTGTTGAATAGATATATAAAATGCAACTTTGGAGGTTAGTGGTACATCAACTATAGTTGACGTTTGGCGTCTAAAGGTATGATTTGTAGTCCTATTGTGTGCATTTGTTCGTGGATTAGATTAATTTTTAATAATCTTTAATCTACAGCTTCTACAACAGAATTGCAAGAACAGTATCCAGATTTTAATGTCTAAATTGCTTTTACATTCCTGCAAGGTCTTATATGTGCCACATATTTGACAATGATGTACTTCTGTCCTTCAAAAACCCATCCCTTAGTGTCTGAATCTTCCTGAAGATGGCTAGCCCAAGCCAATACACGTAGGGCAAAATACACGATAATATAATTAGAAATATGTTAACTGTATGTGAATTTTGTTGGAATTATAAGTGTAACTGTATATTAGTCTAAGTGAAGAACATAAATTGGAAGTACCTGCAAACAAAGTACACTATTTCCACTAACAAGAGAAAAATTAAATAGAATTACAAACAGTAACAAAGGGACTGTAAAAGATTACAAGAAAGCAGGTGACAGGGTAATACACAAAAACAACAGGTAATTTAACTGCCATGTACAAACTCTTCAAATGAAAAGCACAGTAGAAATCACTGGGGAAAAGGGACTCAAACCTCAAGGGGAAGGTGAATTCAGCAAAATCAAGTAAAAAATTTGTAAACTATATCATGTATAAATAATATTTACAAACATAGGTGTCTGGGCACATGGTGTGTGCTTAACAATGTGGTAGCTTTGGTTGCTCTTTTGCAGACACCTGCTTACCAAAATCTAAGAAACACTCTCAGCAAAACTTCCACATTCATTACATGATGCACCAATGTTAAGTGCTGTAGTCATACTGTTAAATTTCATTAATAATGCCACCACAATCATCACAATCCAACATTATGAATTTCTTGAAAAAAGCTCTTGGTTCAACTGCATTTCACTGTCTTTGTTATGGTATGATGGGACAGAACAAGTTCATTTCTGGTGGTGAATACTGAACTGTCACATAAACTCACGGTGTCCCCAGTCATCCTCCGCCATCATAACCACCACCACCACCATGACACAAGACTTCCCACTGTTTTGTTGCCCAATAGCTGAAGTATCTGTTATCCAAACAAGCAGTTCTAATGTACAACCAAAGACGAAATTACAGCAATTAAAACTGAGTACTGAACTACACAGACTACTTTACTGCAAGGCCGACCGCACAATGTTCATCACTGGTTAACATCTACAGTCAAACTGCATTGAATGTAATGCCTTCTGACATACTAAATTGTTGGTATGCCTTACAAAAGCATGCATGTACAGTGGTTGTGAATTTACAACTCAGGACACACTACATATAACTGTCTATGAGAAAAACTATTAGTCTTGAGATCAACACCTGCAACTTATGTGATTCCCCCTACACCTGGCTGATGGACATGCATGGAGAGTTCCAAGACTGACCATGAGATGACACTACTGCTGCTAGCATAAACTTCTATGGTTAGTTGTAGAGACAGCAGAAACTGCTAAGTAATATTTTGTTAAGTACAAGTGTATGTTGTTCCATGTGATATCTGGGCATTACCAATATATTGCAGACTTGAAATAACAATACTTTTGCATTAAATTTTCTTTCAGACTGGGGAAAAATGCTATGGAAGCCTTAAAAACATTTGAAGTCATTTTGGAGAGTAGAAAACTGGAAGGACAATAGTTTTTGAGTGGTTTTCCAAATTCAAAAGTGAAGGGACCTCTGATAAAGGTACAATGAATGGGACATCTGGAGAGCAAAAGGGATGTAAATGTGGATGGAGTGAAGAAACTCGGCCTCTAAAATAGAAGAATCATTATCTGTGAAAATGCTAACACACTGGAAATTTCACTTGGGTCAGTTCAGAGAAAAAAATGGCCAGAAATGTGTGATTTGGCAGAACAGTTGCTCCACCATGAAAATGCACCTGTTCACTCTGCTGTGGCTGTATGTGAATTTCGGTCTACAAACGAAACATCATTCCACACCCTTCCTACTCACAAGATTCAGTGCAATGTTACTTCTCTCCCCTACCAAAACTCACAAAAGCATCAACAGGAATGGGATTTAACATCATAATGATGCACACAGTCACAGGACATGCAAAAAAATTTCTGAACAATACCCATTAATAAATGCTTTGACCAAGGTGTGATCACTGAACTTGCTGTGTAAAGTCCAAAGGGACAGGGACAACATTGTTCAGAAGGTTAAGTGTTGCTGTTACTGTGAAATCAATTCAACCAGCAAAGTAAGTAATCACACCACATAGCAAATACAGCACTGGCAATTATTGGTATATGGAGACAATATACATTCTTTCCTTTGCACAGCCACTTAAACCAGCAAAAAATGATGCAAATAATTAAACAAACCATCTAAACATGGTACATCAAGGAAACACATGGCACCCTCTTCATACTTTGACTACCAACACTACAGTGATGACAGCATTCTCAGTGGTCATAAGTTAGTAGTGGGTGCTTTACAGTCTCCCATAATATTGTTGCCTGTTGAGATCTTGACATACTTTACTGTTCCCTTTTATTAGATTTTATTTTACCTAGTCTACAACACATTTACAAAAACTACTAATCAGTGTTGCATCTGCAATCGTAATTACGTATAAAATTTTATTCCTGATTTGAAATTTACTTTGTCACTTATCTGAATTGTACTGTCTCATTTTGTATCTGCTTTGTTCTGGTCGTACTTTTATTTGTTCATTTGAATGCTGTTTTTGTGTAGTCATGCTAAATTTGCAATTGGCCACCAGACTGTTCAGTCAGCATGTAAATAAAGAATTACATTTAATTAAACCATTACCCTTGGACAGCATGTTTCATGATAGTGCCACTTCATCTCAAGAGCAATATACTATGGAAATTCTACTCAGCAAATCTGCTGCATCAGTCACAGGAAAGTACACATACTTTACATTGTGACAGTAAGTATATTCTATTTCCTTGTGGAATTAGTACACAATACAATTCTCAAGGAATATTATGCTATTTCGATTTAGTCTTATTACTTATTACAATTTGCAATCAGTACAGATTAGTATTTAATGTTCTAAGTTTCCTGAAATTTGTTCTCTTTACTGAAGGAATCTACCATATTTCAGTCACTAGAGGATCGACCGCCTCTGTGGTCTAGTGGTCAGAGTTTCTGGCTACAGATAGAGAGGTCCCGGGTTCGATCCCCGGCGCTACCAGATTTTCTGAGTAGTAGTGGGTCTGGAA
>Ga0131853_10024414_pt1 | contig 10910 bp, 17 predicted proteins | sample TergutLab28metaG_FD_92764 | JGI IMG/M metagenome (GOLD analysis project Ga0131853, IMG submission 92764) | Labiotermes labralis P1 segment gut microbial communities from Petit-Saut dam, French Guiana - Lab288 P1 (version 2) (version 2) | ecosystem: Host-associated > Arthropoda: Insects >...
AACGGTCATAACTCCGTAACCGTCCAAAATCGGACACATGTTTATATGAACTTTTTTTATCACAAAGACCTAGGAAATCACCTCCTGCAGTTATGCCCTAAAGTCGTGAAACACCCTGTATACGACACCCTATCACTAATAAACTCTAGTCTCTTTAACTGCTGATACTATTCTGTGGTGTACAATAATCCCGTTCCCAATTGATGATTTTCGTTTCCTTTTTCATAAAAAAAATATAATCCCCTGCTCTTGCCGTGCCCCCTCGTTCCACCAAACCTCCTGTACACCCACTTAATCTACTTTATATCTTGCTATTTCCTTGCCCGCCGCTGTAAATTAACCTGCCCTGTACAAGCTCTTAGATTCTAAGTACCTAATCTCATGTCCCATTTTCGTTGCTTACGTCGTACCAAATTATCAGCCCAGATCCGGTTTTTAAGGTAATTTGTTAGCACCTCGCCCAATCCATCTGGAGGATCACCCCTTGTTGGCTGTCCACGGTTGCTTATTCAATATATTCGCATCTACCCTCCACATCGGAGGCCGTTCCTCCATCCGCAACCTGACAGCGTGCCATGACGTAGTGACAGGGACCTACTTATCACGGCATCAGAATTCAGTATAGTCTTACTAATTTATGTGAGACAGGAAAGCCCTCTCATTCAAATTTTACATCCTCCCTGCAGATATGCGAAGGATTACAGATGTTTCTTGAAACCAAACAGCCACGCCTCCATTCCCCACAGAATTCCAGAATGCGTGCTTCACTCACACACACACACAAACAGGTCCTGTATGACCCAAATGCATTTCGGAATCAACTCGTTGGCTTCAGTGATTACTAACAGGCAGCATGCAAATAAGTCTTTAGACTTCAGGCCTTCAACTGCTACAGAGGAATGTCAAGGACTTATTTTCTTCTTTACATTAAAGGGGAATGCAAAACTTAGGCTAGGCGCGCACTGGCAACTGAACAGTTGCGGTGATAAAACAGTTACTTTGAACGTGCGCGCACTGCAACTAAAACAGTTGCTTGTATGGGCAACTTTTCTTCTTTAAGTACAGAATGGACTTCATAGAGACAGCATGTGCATGTGCTCTTCTGCTTAAAATAAGGAAAGATCGACGCAAAGAGCGACACTAGGTACATCCAGTAGTCAGTAAAAGGCTTTTAAATGGGCAGTTTAATAAATTCTATGAGCATTTAAGAAACTGCCGAGGAAAATTTTTCCAGCTATTTCAGAATGAATATAGAAAGTTTTGATAAACTGCTAGTGCTCTTTGGGCCACGAATTACTTACGAAAATATTCGACTATGCTTGTCAGTGCCAACACAAGAGATTGGAAGTAACACTAAGGTAAGAAAATACTCATTTTCGCTTATTAGTATATTTCAGATATCACTCACTGTTAAGTTATACTAATACAAATGAAGTCACAAAATTTGTATAGAAAAATGAAAAAAGAAATTAAGCTTACATATGCGCTGTTGAACCAACTGATAGGACAGAAGAGACGTCACTACTCCTATCTTCACCTGGCAGGAGAGGTGCGTTACTGGAGATAGGGCTGGGACTGGTATCATATTGATGGATAACAGTTGTGTTAGTTGGTGGTCTTTGAGGCTCGAATGAGTAATTGGACAAGTACCGTGAGAGAATTTATTGTTATTGTTTGTGGACTTAGTGGACTGGATGCAAAAAGCGACTAGTCTGAAACGAAATTGCGTTTGAAAAGGAAGGCAAGGAGAAAGCTGAGTACGTAACCAAATTTTCTTGCAGTTTAACGTGTCGCATAATTTTTAGAATTTCCATCCCAGCCAGAAACTTCTGTTCGTCGTTAAACTGCCTGAAAGATGGGAGTAGCGACAATAAAAAAAAAACACTTGTCTTCATCTACATCTGTATCGTCCATATTTTTTTCTGCCGCAAAATCTGCAGTGGTGATTCCTCGTAGGAATTTTCGGTTCGCTTCCCCCCCCCCCCCCCCACATTTTTTGGACGCGCCCTTTTTTTTTTCTTCGTTTGGTTTCTTCTTCTTGCGTATTGTTCGATTCCTCTTCATCATTTAGAGTGTTTAAATTACATTGCGTTTCGCGATCTTCAATGTGAGGTAAAAGGAATAACAGTTGGTCGAAATATAGATATTTACGTATTCTGCTTCCCTCATCAGATATGGCATTCTTCTGATTCTCCCTCTTGAAACACGTCCTTAGATTCTTCCACCGTGCCTGAATTTCGTTTCCTAAAACAAATTGAAAGATGTCTACTATCTATTGTTTTCGATAAATACTTTTCTTAATTTTTCCAATTGATTTCAGTTTTAATAATGAATAAATATGCTGTTCGCAGGTACCTTGCGAAGGGTAGCAGTTTCATTTCCCTAAATGAGTACCTTCTCGGTGCTACAACTGTACGTGAAATTGTAAGAGATACCTGTGACACGATATGGGAATGTCTGAAATCGGCCTATATGTCAGCAAGAGATAAACATGACTGGATACGCAAAGCCGATGAATTCTACGAGGACTAATTTTCCGAATTGCATAGAAGCTGTTGATGGAAAGTACATTAGGATAAGGATGCCAAATGAGAGTGATCTCAATTTTTCAATTACAAGAACTTATCTACGGTCATGGCAGTGGCGGATATAGACTATTGTTTCATATCAGTAGAGGTTGGAGCCTACGGTTCGTCGAGTGACTAATGTGTTTAAAAACTCGACATTTGGAAAATTACTTGGACAGCAATAAACTGAATATTCCAGACCCCAGGGTTCTGCCCTGTGATGCAGATTATCCACCCCTTTTGCGCTTGTAGGTGACGAGGCGTTCGCCATATCACAGCACGTGTTACGGCCATTTCCCAACAAAAAGTTAAAATTTCTGAAACGTATATATACGAGTAACTACAGGTTGTCAAGAGCACGAAGGATAGTCGAATGCACCTTTGGAATTTTGGCTAATAAATGGAGAATATTCCATAGACCAGTTGATATAAAACCTGACTTTTGTGACACCTTGAAAGCTTGCTGCGTTCTACACAATTATGTAAGGAAAAATGATGGCACTCAGTTCGACACTTTGTATGAATGTGGAAAGTGTACAGCCTGTAGGGACAAGAGGCAGCGTTCGAGGCACTGCTGTAAGAGAGTATTTCGCAAAGTATTTCACTTCGCCACAAGGGCAGTTTCCTGGCAGCACGGTAAAATGTAACAATGTTTCTTGCCAGCACGGATATTTCTTTCGTGAAAATAAATTGTTTCACAAAATACATTCTCTTATGTCATTAAAATTGTCCCTCCGTTTTCTTGTCAAAGTCTGAATACAGGTATAACAGTTTCGAGAGTGCGTTAACAGTGGGAGTCGTGTTGTCTTTTTTTTTTTTTGACCAAGTTTCACACCCTTACAAAACAACAGGAAAACTGTAGTTCTGTATACCTCAATCTTCATATTCTTGGATAGCAAACTGGAAGACGAAAGATTCTGCACCGAATAGCAGACATTCAGTAACTTCAATCTGCACTTATTTCCTTCCTGAATAGAATTTTGATTCATTAGATTTGTTCCCTAATATCCGAAATGTTCCACCCTTCCAAAGGAACTATTATCAATTTTTACACTGTGACTTCGTCCCACATTGATCTCTACACATGACCATGTACTCAATTTTTCAGTATCTACTTCTACGCCTATCTCCCTAACAGCAACTACCAAAGCCTCTGTGTTTTTCTTTATAGTATGTACGCTGCTGCCTAATATAATCATCAGCATGATCCCCAAAAACATGAACAAGAAAATTAACGAACTTTTTCTGATTTAAGTTCAGCTGGAAGCTCACCCCAATTCGTGACGAGTGACTTGCTAACTTCATACAATTTATCCTTCAGATTTTTGTCACTATAGTCTTTCATTTTTTTTTTATTATACAAAGGTGGTCTTCTCTCCACCTCGCATATTAACTTTTCTATGTCCTCTACAACAAACATAGCCTATGACGCAAGACACAACATTTGTGCACCTTACTGCAGCTAGCAAGCAACTGTTTAGTTGCCAGTGCGCGCGGACAAACTGAAACATGTGCGTCCTAACGTTATCAGCAACATTTCTGTTGCCTGGAGAATGGGTCAGCTGCAGCAGGCAGCAACTGTTCTGTTGCCGCAACTGAAAAGTTGCCAGTGTGAACGCTCTCGTATAAAGCAGTGTTCTCCAACCGGGCAACTGCAGTTGCCAGTGCGCACCTAGCCTCAAAAGTGATCGGATGATTAAATCTGCTTATGAACACTGCATCACCACACACTTGGGACCAAGCCTCAGCCTCAGAACTGAGCATTTACGCTTTCTGAAATAAGACACTGCCAACTGATAATCATCTACATTGGCTTGCTACCCCAAGTTACCCTTACCTATACCACACATCCATTTTTCCCAGCACAGATAACATTCTTGGATTTCTTAGACCCTGAACATGGAGGATGAAAGATGGTCTTCCACACTGTCAGTATCCATCTGCCCATCAGCTTGACACTAATATCCCAGAAGACTTAAACTGTCATCGCTGTCAGAACCTCAATCTCACGTCTCAGAACCACTCAGCAATTCAGTCAAATGTTCCCATGTCTTATATACATACTGTGTTAATTCTTGTCAATATTATTCCTCAAGGACCAGACTCTGGATACCAGACATAAGATCTTCCCATATATTGCTGTAGGTTTCATGTAGACTTCCATTTCTTTTAGAACTACACATTTGAGTTTGGTGTTGATTCTAACGTGATGCCATCACCTAGTCCTTTATGAGACAATGGAAGATATCCTTTCTCTTTTCACATAAATTCCTGCTTCCAACCCTGGTTCAACTATCCTATACTTCGTTCTTGTATCATCCTTCATTCTGTATTCTGTCTTACAAAAGGTCCAAAGCCTCTTCCAAACAATTATCCATGGAGTACGATCTACTGCATCCTCCTTCAATTGTATCCTCCCTTTTCCTTAAAGTCATCCAACAGCTGCTTACATTTTCATCATCATCCTACCATCACTGCTATTCTCCCCCACCCCCCACCAATGTCCTAGAAGGCAGCTCCTATACAAAATGTGACCAATCCAGTTAGCCTTCTTCCTTTTTATTCTTTGTAGGATATTCCTTTCCTCTTTGACTCTACACAACACTTTTCATTTCTCACACAATCAGTCCAACTGATCACCATTCTTCTTCAACACCATACGCTATGCCCCAAATGTAGAACGTTACATTTTCTTCCTTAAATTTAAGTACAACCTGCTGGTGATAACAGCCTTCTTATTGCTGAATGCTGGTTTTGCTGTGACAATCCTGAATTTAACTTCATACGTATACCTTGCAAAATTTATTAGCATGCTAACCAAACAGTTGAGATATTCCACATTCTACTGTTGTTTTTGATAAGACCATATTCTGTGCTGGAGACTGTTGAGCTGATATCCCCATTACGTTAGTTTTTTTCCGCATTCATTTCCATCTCACAGAACTTTCAAACTTTCAGTCTATCATGCCCTGTAGCACCACTTCTTTCTTCCCCAGAAGCCGAAGGTCATCTGTGTATTTTACAGCGCAAATTACTTCTCCTCCTAGTCTGAAGTCTCCAAAACTTTCAAACGCTTCCTGTTAAGGTATTTGCTGTACAAGTTGAATAAAACTGTCAACAAACAGCATCCTTGTCTAACTCCTCCTCAAACCTCCACACTTCTTCTCACTTTAGTACAGTTTCAGCGTAAGACTCTGACCCATGTACGATTTGTTAATCAGAATTGTTCATCGCCAGCTGATACCAGTTCCCTTTAGGATCTGCATTAATTTGGTCCAGATTAAAAGAGTCAAATACCTTCTGCCAAACTATGAACCATGCACACAATTCCTCATCTATGTCCAAAGTCATTCTGATATTATTCTGCACATCCTAACTGCATACATCGGTGCTTTTCCTCTTTCAAATCCAAACTAATCTTCTCCAAGCACATCCTCCATCTTCCTTTCAATTCTTCTTCTTAGTATCCTCGCTGCCTTTGCTATATATGTCATGAGGCTGACCGCAATGGTCACTGCATTTTGTAGCTTTTGGTTCTTTAAGGCAATCATTGTACCTTCAAAGAAATCCCCAGACCACTCTTCAATGTCATACATGTCGTTGATCAGTGGCATCATTAATCTGGGACCATCGTCTACCAGCAGTTTCAGGACATTCCCAGGAACATAATCATCTTCTGTACCCTTCCTATCCCTCATCTGATAGCTTTTTCCACTTCAGTTTGCAAGTTCCTTCATCTTCATGTACATTAAATCCTTCTCCATGGTTGACATTTTTACACTTCCTGTGTTCATCCATTTCATTAATCCTTTCCTGCATAATCCACAACTTTGTTGCTCTCCTTTTGACTCTCACAGACACACACATTTCTTGATATTGTTCCACTGCACTTCCATATTCCCACTTTCACCAAGTTTCTCTTCTGGAGTATCTTACACTTTCTGTCATTTAGCATATAACTTCTCCACATCCCATCTTGGTTTTTCCTTTTTTGGAGCATCATGATTTTCTTCAATCTTGTACTGTTCTTCACAACCAGTATGTTACGGTCAGTCACTATCTGCTCCAGGAAGTGTTTGCACATATTTAATACAGTTTCTAAACCAGTGCTTCACACGTATGTAATCCAACTGACATCAATTTCAATCTCCTGGTGCTTTCCAGGTCTACAATCTTCTCTCAGGCTTGTTAAACCATATGCTGCTGATGGTACATCCATTCCTTTAACAGAAGTCAATAAGCATTTTGATCTCTCTTATTTCTCCTTCCCAGTCCACGTAGATCAATAATGTTTCGATACAATTTACCTCCAATCAATCACAATGTTCCAGTCTCCCATTATGGTGGTGTTTGTCACACTTTTTCCATCCCCTTATCATACACTTCTTCCATTTAGTCACCCTAACTCAGATGTAGGCATGTACACCTGCATTAACAAAATACTTACTGGTTTCTGCCTTTGATTCAAGAGCAATAATTCTGTCATTACACACAATCTTCACAACACTTGTCACCATGCTTTTATGCACCACTACTGATATGCCTCTTTCAGTCTTTTCACCTCCGGAATAATATAAAGTACAATCACCACTTCTCATTGCACCTCGTTCCTTCGACCACACTTCACTAATTCTTTATGCACAAATCCAAATTAAAAGCTTTGATACAAGTGGGTATAAGATAATAAGACATGTAAATGCATGTACCCTGGTCACTTCAAACCTACTACTATAACACTATGCTGTTACAGCTGAAGTAACTGATAAAATCCCATACTTCACACCAGCAGCAGTACAAATATGGGAATGACCTAGCTGAATGTTACCAATGTAACTAACTCTTCCTACCATGTTAGTCACCATACTTATACAGAAGTCATTTCCAAGTCATCCCAACATGTGGAAGGACTGTAAGGAGAAATACTGTTACAACATGACACAGCTAACTCTTCATAAGATCAACAACCACTCTGAACCCCTCATCTGTACAATCCTACACATAAATTTCATTTCTGCATTACCATTAATGTTACAAAACCATAAGCTCACTGTATGAAAATGGCCCATGTGAACACCACTTCAGAATGGAATGCTAAATCTGTCTCACGCAAGCACTGCTTCAATCTAGTCCATTCCACATGGAAATCTAAGTTGAAAAAAAAAAACACCAAACACAGGAACAAATATATCACGAAGTTCAATGAACATTAACAAGAATGAAACGGAGGAGTGTTCAGGAATTTAACACTTTAAACAAGTCTTCTACATTAATTTTACAGTTTTATTTACAAACACCACCTCTTTGAAACGCATTAATTACGAAGTATAAACATAAGATCACTACGTTTAGCATTAATAATGTTACAATGATGCACTGCGAAAAAAATAGGAATAGAATAGAAATTTTGAAATTTAGAGTAGGTGAATTCGGAAGTACATGAAATAAACGAGCCTACAGAAATATTCTAAATTCTGACCCAAATTAAGTTAACAGCGGCCAGTACATGTTTAAATCTGATGAATTAATAGCAAAGCATAACAATTTCAAGGTGTTGGGGAGAACTGACGTGCAACATGAGGCTATCATGTGTCAGAAAGTTGCATATACAAAGACTGGACACAAAATGGCCCACTTCATCACCAAGTAATATTGTTATCTGTGACACACAAACACTGGTTTTGACATGAAAAAATAAGTTTGCAAACTAAATCTGTAAACTGAATTCCACAATACTTTAGGCCTTACAGGTGAAAGGCACATACACCATATACAAAAAGAAAGGAAAAATTACAACACAACATATTCCACATCAAATTGAGAGGAGGAGACTGTCAATGGAAAATCGATTTTTAAATAAGCTATCCAGCAATTAGCTTGTATTTTCTTTGGTTATTTAAAGGGTTTTATCTTCACAGATGAATTATAACATATACATGAATGCCAAATGATATTACTGGGAAAATGGAGTAGATGGAAAGAGTTAAATTTCAATGCAGCATACGGTGCTAGGAGTTTATGTTTCGACATACAAGTGACCCAGAATTCTACAAAGAATCTCGAGTAGAAAGCTTCTTCTTTTTTTACTGGTTAACAGATACATTTGTCTAAAACTGGTACAAGCATACAATACTACCTACCACTTGTCACTCATATATCTTTCGGTTGATACTACCAATGAACATTATCTTCGAACAATGCAAAATTTCTTGGCATGGATAGCCATTTCTGTTTTGACCTTTACTACTCATTTCCTCAACATAAAAAACACAGTAATTTAAAATCACCTTGCAAAAAATGGACTGTACTTCTCTTGTACAAACTCACAAAACTGTTATGGCAGAGAAACTGTTTTCATTAAAAAGTGCTACCATGTATGACTGATAACCCAGAAGAAATTTTGAGCAAATCTGGCAAAGCTATATATGTTCTGCACATCAGCATTAGACAAGGAATCACAACGGTGTTTATCAGCTTTCGAACAGCTACAATAAAATATTACACCAAAATCCCTCTCACTTTGCAGAACTGTGAATAACACAGCTGGAGCAACCAGAAAGGTGAAGAACACAGAATTCAGCAAGTCCAGGACACAAAAACTCAGTCTTACAAGAAACAACGGCAAAACAACCAGTACAGGAGACACGGGAACTTGAAAATTTAAGACATTTCCAATTAATTTATTAAAATCTTGACAGCTGAACAAATTAAATATATTTTAACATGTACCAGAAATGTGTTCAACAGTCTGGGGATGTAATATGGCAGATGTATAAGGATTAGCAAATTTTCCATTACTTAGACATTATTTAGTGTTTACTTAACAGTGGTCTATAAAATCAATAATTATGGTTCACAATTAGTTCTAATATAAATAACAGGATCCAAAATCTCGTTATATATTTATTATTTTGCACACAGATTTGAATAATTTGGCTTTTTATTGGCTTCTCAAGGCAATAATAAAACATCCGGTGACTTACTTTCTTTACAGCATGGGATAGAGAAAAAAAATGCAACGACAAATTTGACAATGAAGACAAAATCACACAGAACTTCGTTTACAACTGCAATTCCCTTAGTGGTACTATTCCATGCATACTTGTTCTTCCAACTGAGACTTTGTTTCCAGCAGAAGCATCCATATTTTGTTGTACAATATCAAATTTCAGAGTTCCCTTCTAAATTTTTGGCATAATTTGGAAACAAGAATCAATCATATTTTAACAGAAAAACCAGTATTTATTACCCACTTCCAATTACCCATATGAATGTGGACTAATTAAAATGAAACAACCATGACATATGCAACCGGCTACTTTCATTAATGCCACTATCGCACTAGAAACATAAGACTCCTGGTGCATGCAATTTAGCCAGTGTTTCTTTCAGAGAAATGGAAAGGACAGCCTTCACAAGAAATGCTAACCCATCCATATACTTCACTGCCAATCTCTGGAAACATGGAACATCATTCAGAATGTAGTTTAGTTAGGTATGTCTTAAATGTGTTTGCATGTGTGTAGATGTGTATGTGAATTCATTTTTGTCTTATTTTATATATATATATATATATACACACACATATATATGTATATATATATATATATATATATATATATACCGACTTGACCGAAAAAGTGAGAGGGGGGATGGGAACAAGAAGGGAAGGGCTGGGAGGAATGAAGAACTGGAGGAAAGAAAAGATTATTTTTGTATATTTTATATAATTATGTGGAACGGGGATTCGGGGGTTCTTCGAGAGGGCCAGATCAGTTATCACCACCCTCTTGGGGTTCATCTCCATCCCCTTGTGTGTCAGAGGTCCAAAGCGTGAGGTTGTCCCTCAAAAGCTGCATGATGAGCGTGGAGTCCTTGTAACTGTCTTCATTCAATGTGTCAAGTTCCGCAATAGCATCGTCGAATGCCTACAAACACAAATTAAGGTATTGTTTCACTATTAGACATTGGAAATACAGGACAAAGAACAGAATGTGAGTCCCAGTAAATTCCAAATTACAAGTGAGCTCATCCATATGACCAAGATTATCTAAGTTAGTACACCAAAAAAAAAAAGTGCAACACTGATTGCAAAATTTCTGAATCAGAGAAAAATAACAAGTATAAATTTTAAAGATAAATCTTAGACAGAGATTCTCAATATTGTTGCGAGATCACCACTGTAAACCCCATGCAGGGCAACAACGTACAATCATGTTCTTCTGTTTTCCTGTGCAGGAACCCCTGTGCTAGGCCAACCCCCCCCCCCCCCCCCCCCCCCCTAACAAAAATAAATTCCCCCCCAACAAAACCAAAACACTATATAGTAAAGATACTTACCTACCA
>Ga0131853_10024415_pt1 | contig 10910 bp, 9 predicted proteins | sample TergutLab28metaG_FD_92764 | JGI IMG/M metagenome (GOLD analysis project Ga0131853, IMG submission 92764) | Labiotermes labralis P1 segment gut microbial communities from Petit-Saut dam, French Guiana - Lab288 P1 (version 2) (version 2) | ecosystem: Host-associated > Arthropoda: Insects >...
TCTGAATATTTAAACGTAACTGGGATTAATTTTGTATTTACAGGTGTAACTTTTATAAGAGTGTGACACCATAAATGTGAATTTGGACTTAATAAGGGTGCATAGTCTCGTGCAATGCTATTATTTCAGTATGTTCTGTCCACAAGGAATTTTAATATAAATGGACCATTTGTCTATGTGAGATGGTGTTGTGCCCTGAAACTGGAATTACATTAGTTTGTAAATAGTCAGAGCATTTTCATCTGGCAGAATGCACTGATCTGTTGTACAAGCAATGTTAACATACAACATGATTCTAAAGCCCATGTTTTCAAAATTTCTAATGTGAATTTTTCTAAATCTTGACTCCCGTCAATCCCATCTTGTGTGTTGCTGCCTTTGTATAAGAAAGAAAAAGAAAGGCACTGAATAATAAGACAATAATTTCTTTCCTAATCCATTACCTGAGAAATGCTGTGGGCAGGAGAGAGGTGGTGCTGTCTCCTTTTAATCATCACACACAAAGTTATTCATGTTCTGCATAAGTATATACCTGCAAGTGGAATGTTGTCAATGTCTTATATTTGTGTAAACACAGTATATAATGAAAAAATTCTTCCTCTCCCCCACCTTCTGAAGCTCACATCTAGTAATCAGTATTGTTCCCTTCACAGTAGTCTCCACCTAACTCAGCAGTACTGCCAGTTGTTGGCATAACTTCTCATATGCTTTATTCTCTTTGGGTTTTTTTTCCAATTCCATTGTCACACTTTGCATGCCCTCTTGACATTTTCTGATGCTCCATACACATTTGTGTACTTAGAAACATGGAGGAAAGAAATTTATCAATTCTCTTACATGGAAGACATAATATGTCAGTGCTTTTCTTCTTTTTCTCCCAGAAATCAGAGTGCCACATTTTATTTTTCTGTATTTTCTGCCAGACTGATTGTCTTAAAACTTTCAACACACCCAAATAAAATATCTGATACTCATTCATCAAAAACATTGTTACAAACACAAATTAAGGCATTCATAAATATTCCTATGACCACAGTGTGATGCGCGTGTTTCTTGGTGTGACAACCCAACAGGTTGGTGTAATAATAACTCATTAAACTTGTGTGTGAGAGGTGCTTATTTATGACATGGTATTCTGTAAGTTTTTTTTATGGTTTTTCTCAGAACCTCTAGGAAATGGTAGGACAGTACCTCCACTAGATCATGAATGCTTCTTCCTAAATCCTTACCAGTTCATTCACCAGCCATCCTTTCAGTAAATACTGTACAGTCTGAGATACTGATGCTGATTTAGAATAACCCACTCAAATAAACACTGCCATGGCTAACTGTCATGAATTGTCTTTGCTGGGTTATATCTGAAACAGCTGTCAATAATTTGATCAGTTTATTGTCCCTGAAGAGTTTGCAATTGAGGTACAATAAAATCATTCCCAAAATATTGTGAGCATCCTTGGTGTAGATTTTGCCTTGTCATTTGGTTGATTTCACTGGCCCGTATTTAACAACTCATTCTTTTGACCTTATACCTGAAGCACTTTCAGTAGATAAATTGGAAGACATGGAGTAGATTTAGGAGCTGAAGCAGTGGGAACTTGTGCTTGTGGTTTATTAAAAGAAACATCAATTTAGATCACATTAGAACCTAGGGAGTGAAGATATACAAATATTTCGGGAATAAATTTTTTGCTTGGAAAATAAATTATGAATGTGCTGTCACTATGTGACTGCTCCATAGCTATTCTCTTGGCTTATCTTCTGTGGCTTCTACTTGCCTTGTAAAAATTTTAAATAGGAACCCATACCACCTATCTTGACATATTCTTGTTTTCCTTTTTTCCTACAGTCAAATGTTGGCCTCTCACCTTAAACAAGAATAGCTATGATACCTCTCACTTTCCTGTTCCTTTCATCTTTACACCACTACTGTAGCAGTGACATCTTGGGAGCAAAATACGAAATTCACAACAGTGCATCTGCTCCCTGTGTATTTGTTTCCTGCAACTAACCAATACTCTACCCAGTAAGTAAAGGTTGTTGTCTTATCAGTACTGAGGCAGACAAGTCATTTCATGAACTCTATTATTATCTGTCTGCCCAGGATGACATACTGTATTATCTTAACAGTAGATAGAAGATACTAAAAAACAACCTTTATGTATATCAGCCAGAAAGCTGCTGGATAAATGACAGTAATACGTGAAGAAGAATAAATATATACTGACTCTTTTAAAATTAATATGATTTTATTTTTGACAATGTAATTTGCAAGTTGAGTCCTGAAACCAGTGTCTAAAGTTGGTGGAAAAATTAATTAAAATCCCACTGGGAATCACTTCTTAACTCTCTCACAATCCTGTCTTATTCCACCATTACCCCATTCAAAGATGGATGTTACGTCTATACTCTTCCGATGGCATAGTTGTGAATATAGAGCTGTCACCTGCATAAGTAAATGTATGAAAATTGTGATGCCATGAGAATATTGTAACGAGCCTTTTTAATTTCACTGCTTTATGTTAATCATTACAACTTATATCATTTACCATTGGCACCTGAGCCGTATTGTGATTAAAATTTATGTTAATAGCAAAGTGTATTGTAGGAATGCTAGGTGTAATCTTTAATTGTCCTTCTCCCAAATAAATATATGGAGATTAAAGCTCAGTTACATAACGAAATTCGTCTGTGATTTTATATTGTTATTAAAATTAAACTTCTGCTGTAAGGGAAAGTCATAGATTTTAGGTACTGAGAAAGTCCTGAGGAGAATATCTGGACTAGCATAGAGTAAGTAGTAGGATTGTTTAGGAAGTTACATAACATGAAGCTTTATTGCTTGTTCTTTGCAGAAAATATTAATATTATGACCAAACAAAGAAGGATGGAATGGTCAAGTTATGTTCCATGCCATTGGGAGAATAGAAATGATTACAAAATTTGAGTTGAAAAGCTTGAAGATAAGTTCCTTCGGAGACTTTAATATTAACAGGAGTATGGCATTAAGTGGATCTAAAAGAAATGGTGTGAGACTACAACTATGTACTACTGGCATAGAAGTGGGTTAGGTGGTGGGCTATTATGAACATGGTAAAAAAAAACTGTTGCATTGGATGAAGGATCGGAATTCAGTGATCACCAGAGGAACCGTAAACTTTTCAACAGCACCCCTCTTGTATGTATGAGAGTTAAGCAATAAGATACAGCATTCCTTATAGGCTTCATCTGAAACTTTGATAAATTCGAATTTTATGATTGCAGAAATGTGGACTTAGTGTACAGAGTGTAACTTGTACTATGTGGGAAGAGCTGTAAACTGAGTATTGCTGTTTTCTGAAACGTGACCCTTTCGGCGGAAATAAAACATGTAACCTTACTCTTTGAATTGCCCTCGTAGAATGGATGGAGGACGAAGAACGTGGGGAAGGGTAGTAACGCTAGGAATATTTCGAATGACTAACCACCCTACCATCTGTTACAGGTACAGAATGGAATACAGTCGAAGGGAAACGGTGAGACGTACTATGGTTGACTGGGTATAACTCGAACGAGTAACCTATGTCACTGTGTATATTATCGAAATTGGAGGAATGAATGTAAGTTTGGGAAGGCTAGGAATACCCACAACGACTAACCAAAATGAGTACAATAATTGGCGTAGGGGAAGAAGGGAGAGAAATGTCGGAACGCTAGCAATACTTCGAACGACTAACCGTCGTCATCCTCATGTGCAGAGTTATGTTTGAGGCAGGTGGGGGAAAAAGAGAGATGTGAATGCGGACGGTGAGGTACAGCAGCGTTACACGCGGGTGACACTCACAACTATCGGAGAAACGAAACAGCGCCACATACGGCAGACAGGAGGAACTACAATACCACGTTCTGAAGAAGAGCCCGGTATTACAACCCTCCGGAAGACTTAATATTTCGTCAGCACTACTGCGAGAACGTGAAGTCTCGCAACTCTTCCTGGTACTAGGGAAAAGAAGCATTATTCTTGCTGACTGTCAATAATAGTACAGTATTTTCGTTGCCTTGCCACAATTTTTGTTTAATTCTGCATCTGTACTTTTACATAATTTCCATACCACAATTCTGAGACTTTACCAATTAATATACTCCGGTAAAATCCCAAAATTGTTGGTGTTATGCTTAATTTGTTACCAACGTAAATAATAGCGCCCTGTTACAACCAAATGGCTTTAGTGTTATAAGCATTAATCGGTTGTTGATGTAGATCATCTTCATGTAGGTCATTCAATGGTACCGTAGAATTATTCTGTTTACATTATTTTGAGTAGGTGCGGTTGTTATTGTAAATTTAGTGACGAAAACGTAAGTAACAATGTCTGCAAGAGGTGGTAAGAAACGTCAGAAAGCAATGTCGAAATCGCAGAGAGCTAACGTGACATTTCCAGTGGGGCGGATGCACCGGTATTTGAAGATGGGGACACACCGCTTGCGTATTGGAGTCGGCTCCCCGGTGTACATGGCAGCCGTCATCGAGTACCTTACAGGTATGAACCAGTTGCTGAAAATCGCTAAAAAAAATTACGGAAGAGCACGTCAAAGGAAGTACGATTTTCGTTAAGAATTTTTTTTTTTAATATTTTATTTTGTAGTAAGTTCTTTAAGTTCATTATTTTAGCTTGAACTTCTTGTAACACACTGTAAGTTAGGGATAGTTCTGTTTTTGTATTTAATTAAGCATCTTACACTGAATATGTGTGAGGGTGGGGGTGGGATGGGGTGGAGTTGGAGGTTTAACTTTAGTCATTCCTAATGTTGGGCAGTAGGTGGAAGTGGGTGGTCAGTTTCATGCAGTGGCTATTTTAATCCCAGGGAATGGGCCTCTAAATTGAAGGTTTGCTTAGCCACCCCGGCTTATACATTGTAGAGTAATGTTATTTTAAAATCTGTTTTTATGTCAGTCAGTTTTGTTTTTCAGCGGAAGTTTTGGAGTTGGCGGGAAATGCTGCAAGGGACAATAGAAAAGGAAGAATAACACCGAGACATATTCTACTGGCTGTTGCAAATGATGAAGAATTACACTTGGTAACAGAATAATTTGTTTGTCAGATATCTGAGAGTTCAAATTTAAAATGTGCGTGATTTTATTGACTTCATAATATCTTATGCATTCATGCACTGGATGTTACACATGAGTGGTCAGCATGTGGCTTTACATTTGGGAGGTTCTGGGTTTGACTGTCAGTGCAGAAGCTGGCCTACATGAGCTACCAATGGATGTCATGTCCTATTACTGCAACATTTACTGTAATATTATCCTCCCATCTTTGCCTACATTTTCAAAATTTTCTTACTGTGCTTAAGGTTTACAAATCAAAATGTGATATAGAGTTTTCATTTTCCTGTGTCTTTGCCGTTTGTCCATGATTTGGTAATGTTAGGTGGAGAGTTAAAATTATGATGTTCTGTATATTTTTTTAATTCATTTTAAAGTTATTGCTGACAGAACTGGTGCAACAGTAAGCAGGTTGGTAAGAGCAATGCTGTAGCCTAGTAAATGAAGCCAGCAGATTCACTGTGTCTAGGGAACATGGTAATATGTAACTTATAAGCTGTAGCCTAGTATTTCTGAGTTACCAGGCTTGAATCTCAGCTGAGACACTAACTCTTGTAATCAAGGTCTTCATGGTTTTTCTTACTCCCTCCATACAAATGCTAGATGATTAGACTGTGAGTGTTTATTTCTAAACCCTTTCCATTTCATCACTAATCAGTCACCCCTGGGGTCAACAGATTTTTAAAAATTTGCAAACCATGCAAAAGTTTTAGAGTGACATGAAGCAAATTCCCTACTGAGGATGTACAAGCTTTAGGTACTATCGTACAAGATTTATCTACCTGGTGACCTCATACTTGGGGTTTGTGCATCCCTGCATCATCATAGCATCAGCACTCTACATTCTGTGATACTGACAGCATTGTGAAGTAAACCATGAACCAAAGCAGCTGTTGAAACTTGTTGATACTGTGAAGTTTCTAAATGAAGTAAACTAATGGGTGTGTGTACACTGAGTCAGAACTGCAATGCTGATGCTGTTAGTAGTAATATTAAAATTTGATATTTTATAACCACCCTGAAAAAGTACTACTAGAAATAGTGAACCAACTTTTTTGGTCTAGACTGTCCATCTTGTTGTGCAAGTTGGTGTATTTATGTATGGTTTATCCAATGACTGTCAGTAACTCAGCAGTGAGAGAGAGAAATATTTTATTTAACAGTGCTGTGATTTGCCAAGATTGTGTAGCATTGGAGGTAGATGAATGAAATGTCAGTATGGAACATTGGTGATGTGATAGTGATGGGAAGGCTTAGTTACTTGAACAAAAGGCTATCCCATTGCCACTTTTTCCACTTCAAATTCCACATTAACTGGCCTGAGATCACCTGCCTCACACTGTGCTTATAGCAATGAATTGTAGGATATTTGTTAAACATCCTACCGGGAAGGATGTGAAATGAAGCGGTTATGACATCATCTGCTGTTGCATGAAGGGACTGACAAAGCCTTTAGAACCTCTCAGGATAGCTGGTCATTAGGCTGAAATTTGAACCCAGACCTCCTGAATACAGTGTGCTACCAATGTGACTTCCTGTAACATTTGTAAAGGTAAGGTTACCCTTTTACATGTCACAAAAGCATACGGGAGGAGTTAATATGTATCTCTACTCATTCTTAACCTTGACACTGGATAATAGTTTGCAGAATTTATATTAAGGAGGGTAACCACACTTGAGGTATAAATGTTTATGTTAAAGGCAAATATTTAATTGCTCCTGTTTCTTTGTAGTTACTAAAGAATGTGACAATAGCATCAGGAGGTGTACTGCCAAAGATCCACCCAGAGCTGTTAGCGAAGAAGAAAGGTGGAAAGTTTGTGATGGGCAACAATATGCCACTTACAGTTCCGTACAAGAAGCCAATTGCTACAAAACCCATGTCACATCATAAGAAACCTTCACCACCTGTACCAGCATCAAGTGGTATTCGGACGAAGAAGGCATCCAGCCCTTCTGCAGGTGACCCTACATGTCCCTGTCCCTGAGTGTTGGATTGAAAAACACTGTTGTATACAGAATGTGGATGGTATTAGCTTTATGTTGCTTCGACCTCCTCTTCTTTTATTTCCATTCTTAAGATTTTCTAATTGTCATACCTTGCCAGTTCATGTACTCCAGAATGTTTAGTTATGAACTTAGATTATTTCTGTCCATCATTTTATAAGCTCCCTATACGTGAGTTGTTTTATTTTCCTCTCAAGACTCATGCAGTTGGTGTTGAGCAAATTATTTTTTAGGTCATATATTTTTGCCACTTCTCTCTGCTTGTGTAATTTATTTCCTGTTTGTAATGTCTGTTTCTCTGCTTCATTTTGCAACCAGTGCTGCATAGTCAGTTTATCCAAGTTTTGTGTCTCTTGCATTCCAACACAGTGGGCTGTCTAATTTAAAATGTTACCTGCATTTCTTCTGACACACTGTCAGAGAGATAATTCCAGCTGTTTATTTTGGCATTGTTCCATTATAAACTGCTTCAACAGATAGTTATAACTTTTTTCTGTTTATCATATCTTATCTAGGAGTTATACTCAGTGAAGATACCAGTCACCAAATAGACTTACAGGAAGGAATAAAAAATGCTAACAAAACATACTTAATGCTACAAAAATTTTTTTAAAAATAAAAATGTATCTAAATAACCAAAATTAAGACTAAAGAACACAATAATAGACAAAACGTTAACATATGTTTCAGAAACCTGGATACTAACAAAGAGCGATAGAAAGCAAATGAAAATTTTTGAAAGGCAAGTCTATAGAAGAATTTTAGATCTAGTATATGACAATGAGGGGACCGCGGTAGTGCAGTGGTTAAGGTGTTGTGCTACAAATCAGAAGGTCGTTGGTTCGATTTCAGCTGGAGTCAGTGAATTTTTCATTGACATAAAATCCTTCCTATCGCACTGTGGCCCTGGGGTCGACTCAGTCTCTAACAGAAATGAGTACCAGGAGTATTTCCTGGGGGTAAAGGCAGTCGGTGCGTAAGGCTGACAACCTACCACCATCTTGTGCTGTTGTCACCAAATCTGGGAGCCTTAACTTCCTGGAACCCTCTGGGCCTGTTCAGGCTTGTAATGGGACTGCTTTGCCTTTTATATGACAATGAAAAAGAAAATTTGGAGGATATTAACCAATAAAGAAATTTATGCAATTGTTAAAAATCCTACTATAATAGAGACAATAAGGTTAAATAGATTCCGTTGGTTTGGGCATGTACAGAGAATGGAAGAAAATGGAATTCCCAAAATGGTAATATATATGAATTTGGAAACAACAAGGCTGAGAGGTAGACCAAGAAACAGATGGCAAGATGAAGTGAGTAAGGATGGAAGAATAGTTGGTGGAGAAGGGTGGCAGGAAAAAAGTGTATGACAGAGAGGAATGGAAGAAACTCCTGAGAATGGCAAGGAATTGTCACATTCTGCACATGTCAGTGGAATGAATGAATACACCAAACAACACTATTTTGTGGGTAGTACTCCTGCTTTTTATTTGTACCTAGATACTAGCTTTCCTGACTGAGGAAATTTTGTGGTCCCTCTCAGTCTCGCTAACCAGTTGCTAGGGTATTCCTTTACAAAGGCCATGACTGCTTCTTTCCATGTCCTGTACAATTCATTACTCATTAATTATTCTTTCACCTCTGTACAGTCTGAGGAATTGACTGTGTCATTGAAAACCCTTAAATAAAATAAATGTAAATCTCCTATGAATAATATATAACAGGGATTTGGACATTTTAATTTTCACCAACAAAATCTTTGTCATGACCATAACTTGATGTTAATAACTGTAGTTTTTGTGATGTGGACATTGAATGGTAATGCATACAGATTGTTTTTAATGGTGTGAACTTTTTATAGGGCTGAATATCATGATTGTGGAGAAATATGGTTGTGAAAGATTTAAACAGCTACTCCAAAAGTTTGTGATAATTTAAATGGAGCTTCTTCTTTCCATTTATTTCACTTAGTACTTCCATGTAATTAATCAAGTAGTTGCCAAAATTACAGTCTGAGTGGAATGTGATGCAATGTAGTTTGGTAGAGGGGTACTGACCACAAATATGCTGTCTCATGTATTGATTACCTGCCCAGTAGATGGAGGCAACAGATTTCTCCAAAATGTTGGCACCCATCTATACGGCAGTACTCAGCATCACATTTCTGGAGACTGTAATCATAATACTGCCACGAGAACCTCAGGTCTCACTAAAGCAGTTGTGGTACTGATAATGTTTCATTTAGTGCTGTGGAGGTTCATTGTTTGTGGGCATCTGTTCTTACAGTGAAATCTGGCAAGGGGAAAGGCAAGACAAAGGAGACGAGCTCAAGCAGCACCACAGCTGGTACTGGGGTTACAATATTATCTGAGAAGAAGCTGTTTCTTGGACAGAAGGTGAGATTTTGTTCTGACTAACTGAATGCATTTTTCACAAACATGTATAGTCCAGGACTCAAAATATGTGACCACACAAGCTGAGGAAGTGTGGATGAGGTGTGAGGGAAGATAAGTACAGCTTGCATTTATTACATAGTCACAAATGGAGTAGCTTAACTCCATGCACTAGAGTCCTTCAGGGGTTGCTCATCTACTCAATAAAGCTCTTCCCTGAACCCACTACTGTATTTACTTGAATGCAAGACAAGGTTTTTTTTCCTTACAAGTGGCACTAAAATGTGTGAGATAATCTTAAAGTTGCATATGAAGTGCCGAACCAGACCATGCCAAACCAGATTGCTCTGAACCATACCACACAGAGCCAAACCAAGGCCTGTATTGCCAAATTGTCATGTGAGATCTGCACTCTTCTGAGATATTACACAGCATGGAATAGTAATTCAATACCGATGTTTCAGGACAACCTATCAGTCCCATCTTCAAGGATCAATAAATTCGAAAGACAGAACAGAACGTGACTGAAGCTAAATGACATAGTTTTCTTTTTTGGGTCTTTGTCCATCGTCTAATTATTTAAAGAAGAACAGCGTTTCAGAAGCCGGCTCTGTTTCTGTTTTCAGGCAAAGAAGCACCTAACCTGGTGTACCCTTATACTAAGCTATTCTCAATCACTACGCACCACTGGCACAGTAACTTATCAAGATATGGACCTGAGAATAGATCTAGTCCAAGGGTAGTAACAGGAAAATTGCCACTTAAAAATTCAAAATTAATTACTAGGCTCAAAAATAAAACCTGGACCAATCCACAAATTAAAAACCATAAAAAGAGCCCTGAACTCAGACTGATCAGACCACATACATAACATAAAACTCCTGAACACATGTATTTAAATTCTAAACACCACGAACACCATATGTGGAGAAATTGTGAATCTTTGTGCATTCAAGTTAGTTTATAAACCAAGAAATATAAGTGTAGTATTTAGTCAGTGTGAATCATAATGGCATGGCAGCACATCTCACCAGAAGTGACTATGAAGGGTCTAATGTAGTAGATGGTACTGATGATGATAAGTTGTGGAATGATGGTAAAGAAGATGGGGGTGTGAGGAGTGAGTGTGAGGAAGATGAAGGCACTGGCTGTGAAGATGGAGACAGTGATAGTATTGGTAAAGGTAGATAGAATCCGACATGTGTTGTGTATTAAGTGCATGAAATCGGTAGTAAAATATTTTATTCGTAGCAGATGTTTTATTTTTGCTAGATCGTCTTAGATTTAGATAAATGCATTTTCCCTTGGAATATGTGTTTTTCTGGGGGGGGGGGGGGGGTGTTTTTAAAATGGGACCTTTTGTGGGGGGGTAAAATTTTTTTTTGTTTTTAAAATGCATTTTAAATATATAAAAAATTTTTTTTAAA
>Ga0131853_10024418_pt1 | contig 10909 bp, 9 predicted proteins | sample TergutLab28metaG_FD_92764 | JGI IMG/M metagenome (GOLD analysis project Ga0131853, IMG submission 92764) | Labiotermes labralis P1 segment gut microbial communities from Petit-Saut dam, French Guiana - Lab288 P1 (version 2) (version 2) | ecosystem: Host-associated > Arthropoda: Insects >...
ACAAACACATGACCATACAAGCCTGAAAATCTTACTGTCTCCAGGTTGAAAATGTAGGCAAAATCAAACATCATGTATTTACAATGCTGATAAGGAGACACTTCTGACAGATCTGAGAGACAACTGATGTCATGTTTCATCCCTAAGTAATTCATGAGGCACAGACAAAAATCTGAATGGAATCATCATATAAATCTGTGCAGAATATTAAAATTACTTCTCTCTCTACTCTCATGCAACATGCCATATGCTACTGCATGCAGCCAGCCAGTGCAGTCATAAAGAATGAACATTTCTGTTCAGTACTTGACTTTCATTCTACAGTAGGTGTGTTGCTGGAGATGCATGAATTTCCTACTATATAATAAGAATTAATACCAAATTTCAGAAATCTAAAAACCAAGCTTCACTTTACTGCATCTTCTAAAATGAGCTCCACTACTGCACAGCAGTCAACAACTACAATAAAATATATTATCCAATATTACTGTCATATCACCTTCCAAAGAGGTGAAACTATTGTAAAGAAAAGCTTCCATTTACTATTCTAGTACAAATGGCATATGAAAATAAAATGTGTAAACACCAAACAATTTACTGAAATCTGGCTATGCTTTTATCTACCCATAAGATTTCATTAATTCACTACATATTACAGAGAAGCTAACAAAATTGTTTTGAAGTTTTGTTAAAGTGAAAGCGTTATGTCTGTAAGGAATATTACATCCTTCTGTCAGAACTGACAGCAATCATGACAAGCAAAACTTGTCAGAATTGAATGTGCCTTGTAATTATATAAAATGGTAGCAAACAGGATAGCAATGACTGGCATAAAAAAAGGGGTGCACAACTTTTAAAAAATCTAGGAGCCACCTCACAATTCCAGGTGACAGGTGGGTGACATGAGTATAGTTTCATATTGAGTGTCCACAAATAATAGGCACCACCATACAAAATGCCATTAATAATAACTGATTAGGGTATTTCCTTTATTTGGTTTACATAATTGATAATACAAATTTTGCTAATATGCACTCATGCCAATGTTAATGGATTACACCACACATGCAATTTCTACTTAATCCTGTATATCAGTTTCTTCAAAAGAAATAAATTATTTTTCAGAAAGAAACAGAAGTTGCCTAACTACAAGATTTTGTATCATACTTGAAACATGTATGAATAAAATACTAATGTGACTTTCATTCCCTGTGTGAGTATAACTCACATGTGTGTCTTTGATTTGAGGAAGCAGGCTATGGGTTTGCTGTATGATACTTGATTCATACATGCTCTCTTCCTCCAATCAACCAGACTGAAGTACTGTATTTTGGCATCAAAATTTTAATAGACTGAACAGACTGTACCAACCAAGGTATCCATGACATGGTAGTACATAATGTGAATGGGAATGGCATTCACAGTATGGTAGCAGATCATATGAGTTGTAAAACTATGGTCTGTTATTAGACACAAGGAGCAACTACTTTCCTTACATCTCTCAGCAGCAAAATTGTGATGCAAAGATCTGGTTCAACTACACATCTTCACTGTGCCTTGCCATTTTCAGATCCATTCAATTCTAGCTCTGTGAGGGTCACACACATTTCAAGAGGTTGCAATTCATGAAAGTTTCCAGAGGAGTCTTGTTTAAAGAATGTGTAATATTTAGAGAGATCTGGCAGTAAAATCTTGCTGCTTAGAAGGCGATATTTCATTATAAGCTCATGTTCCAACAGCACCCCTTTAACACTCTGTTCTCTTCAAAGAAACCTTCTGTTCTGAAATATAACCTTCCATCTAGCTAAACTTCCATAAAAGCATCATCCAGAAAAACATCCTCTACATCTCTTCTTTGAGACTGAACTCCTTGCTTTCACTATAGTTATGACACGATACTCTACTACTGCCAGTTTTATAGCAAGTTACCTCTTCAAACTTATGTCACAGGACACACAAAGTTCACAAACAGTAATGAATGGAATTCAAGATGCAGGTTTCATACAAAGTCAGGCAGCATGAGAGACTAACAAGAATATGTAACAGAACATACTACTGTAATCACACGAATGAGTAGCATGAAAGAAGTCCTCTGCACACATTTACAAATTATTACACAAACTTCAGTGACTACAGATCAAATATGTGGAATACAGCAGTCAAAAATGATGTAACTCTTAACTCCTTCTAAAGTCTGAAATTTTCACGCAGGTCTACCACGTTAGCAGTAACAACACTGCCTATATTACCCTGCTGTGTACAGTACTGAGACAAGTACATTAAAATGACGACTATTAAAAATATTTCAATGGGATAGGCACTAGACTGTACTAATGACAGACTTCCTACGAAAGGCTACCATGATAATGGGCCTTCTTAAACAGGAGAAGTGTACGAAATAAATGAACTTAAGGGGGAAAACAGCTCATCATGGGGGTGGGAGGAAAAAAAAAGAAACGAAAAAGAAAAATAAATAAATAATAAATAATGACAGTATAAAGAAAATGTTTTGACTTATGCAGTAATACCTGCAAGTGGCTTGATTTGTATCTGCAGTAAGTCAATATTTATGTCAGTCACGTATGCAAAAGTCAGAAATAACAGAAGGTAAGTTCACCCAAGAACAAGCCATGGAGGCCCATAGGGGAACTAGAGGCACAGCTCAACTCTACTTTGACCTCGGCGCTAGATGAGGGTGGGTGGTCAACGCCATGCCTCAACTGGTTTATGCCAGGCAAATAGACCGAGTATCCACTGTACAGGCGGTTGGATGGGCCCCGCTGCAGTTCTAGTTGGGTGCTGAAAATCTTGCACCCAGTGGGATTCAATCTCCGGGCCATCCATCCCATAGTGAGTCGCCTTACCTACTACAATGTCCCGGCTCCAATCACACATATAATACCTTGGAAAATATGTGCTTTGCATCTTTCAACTCCTGATGAAATGGACCTACATTTTCTACTCAGAATGGGAAATCCATTTAATGGTTTAACATTGGCAGCTAGGGAAATAACAGACTGTCTGGGGTTAGAATGAACAGAATAGATAGGAAAGAGCATTTGCAGGAACGACAATTTTCTCAAAACAAAAACACTGGAAGTGTGTATCAGAAACATCTTTCACAGACCTATGCACACCATCATGAGTAAGATAATCGAAGAACCCTTACACCATACCACAAAACCACTTTATGTAATACAGTATTAAAGAAGGTTGTACTAATTGCAGGTAACATATGTTAATTTTACCTCATAACAATGAAAATTCAGTTTACTGCTTGCAAGAACCAGCTAGCAAATGTGGGAGATATAGAAAAATGCTTATAAGTACCGAGACCTTCCCATTTATTTTAAAATACAGGGTTTCTGTAACTTAGAGATGGTAATTTATCCACCTGTTGTGCTAGTACTGCGTAGTCAATTTTAAGGCCTGCCTTTTCCTGCACAGGGTCAAAGTTTAAAGTCTTAAGGAACAATACCCTACTGTCTACTGCAGTCACCTTAATTTCACCAAATAAATGATGTTTTGCTAATCACAAACACAGGCACACTGAGTTTTGATAAACTTACATCTTTTGTAATCTTCCCATGTCCATCAAAGTCATACAGCGTGAAAGAGAATTCTTGTCGTTCCTGACCTCCCAAGTCAACGCCACCCTCCACAGAAAGGTCACACTCAAACTCCTGTAGGGAGAGAAAAGTTAAATGATGTTACTTACATTTTAACAACCACAGCCAGTGTACAACGTTCTTCAGACTAATCATAAAAAAGTATAGGCTACATATGGCAAATGACACATTATAAAGAAACACATGTTAAAAAGAAAATGAAACTGTTTCAGCCAAGAGAAATTTGTAGTTTTTAAGAAAAGATATTCACAGCTGAATGATACACCAAATTGCTGTATGATGCTTGTCATGGCAACACAATGAAATTATCTCCGAATAGAATATGTGGCCAGCTGGAGAACTAACTCAAAGCCAGTTAAGACTCATCGGCTTGTTGTTCTACTCAAATTTGGCAAAGAATTTATGGTTATAAGATACTTGGCTATATATACACAGGTGGATCCACATATCTACAGCAAAGACAAATTCTCATTATACAGTAAAGCAAAGCAATCCAGTTACAGGCCTAGACAGGCCCTGGGGGTTCCAGGAGGTTGAGTCTCCCAGATTTCAATACAGTTGACACATGAAGGTGGTAAGGTTGTCAGCCTACGCACCGGCCGCCTTTACCCCCAAGAGATATTCCTGGTACTCATTCCTGTTTGATGACGAGTCAACCCCGGAAGGATAATGTCAATGAAAAATTCCAATGACACCATTGGGAATCGAACCCGCGACCTTCCGGCTTGTAGCGCAGTGCCTCAACCAACTTCGCCACCGAATGCCTGTCATTATACAGTAAGGCTGGTCTCTTTAAGATGCAGACACACACACACACACACATCAAAATGGTCAATTAATCAAGTTATTATTTGCACTGAAATAAGAAGTAAACCATCCTTTCAACAGCAAGAAGGCCCTCCACAAAACAAGTAACTGGCAGTTCATGTGTTGGAAATGTACCTTGTAAGTAAGCGAACAGCTGGTACAGACCCTTCTTCTTCTTAGATGGCAAAACAGTCCATTGCAAACCTTCGCCCCCTTCATGGATTTCTCCTAGTCAGCTCTGTCTTTTGACCTATCTTTCCAATTTGTTTGGCATTTATTAATATCTGTCTGTACACAGTTCCATCACCTGTTTTTTGGTCGTCCTCTTATTCATCTTCCCTGAGAATCATCGTTACATACTTGAGTTATATTTCTTTTACTATCCAGTCTGTTAATATGACTGATCAAATTCAACCGACATATGCTGAAAAATGAAAGTATATCTAAATTTATAAACGGCTGCATTAATTCTTTATTGTATCACTTTCTCCAATTTTCAATTACTTTAATTCCCCCAAACATTCTTCTCAAAACGTTTCCTTGAAAAGTAGCCAGCTGTTTAGCATTGTCCTTATTCAATGTAAAAGATTCTGCTCCATATGTTGTCACTGGTCTTATTAATGCCTTACAGATTTTAATCTTTTCTGCTCTGAGTACTGATTGGCTCTTTGGTAGAAGAAGAAGAAGTGCATAATATGCTCGATTTGCATTCATAATTCTTCCTTCAGTCTCTGGTGTTAATTCATTTTTATTTGTTAGAATTGTACCAAGATATCTATAAGTCTTTAACTATTTCAAAATTATATGTACCAGGTTTTACACACTCATTTTCATTGTAAGGCTCGCGTGTTACTATTTTTGTCTTTTTTTATTTACTTATAATCCCATCTTATTTGTTCGTTCATCAGTGACGTCAATGCTTCTTCATCATCTTGTTATCTTCTTCCCATAGTAACATCATCAACATATGCCATAATTTGACTATATTTGACAAATTTGGTTCCTCGAGTATCTACTTCAAAACCTCTAACTGCAGTTTCCAACACTATATTGAATAGCGAAGGAACAACTGCACCTCCTTGGCTCAAACCTTCGGTAACTTTAAATTCAAAGGATAAATGATTACCAATTTGAACCTTGACATATATTTCGTTATTTTAAATTCTGCACAATTTAACTTATTTTTTGGAGAAACGTGGTTTATCCATTTCACTCCATATTTCCTTTCTCCATGCAGTGTCGTATGTTGCTTCAAAATCAAAACCTTGATGTTGTACATCTACATACAAATCTGTACTCTAGAACAAAAACATGTCAAAGTACAAAACATAAATGACACGGTTTTTTAAAGCCAAAGATGGAAACCGATATTGACGCATCATACGCACATGCCTCCTGTTAAAAAAAACCCAGGTAATTAGGCCTACACAACCATATGCGATGGGAACACAGTAAATATCACATTTTAGAGCAGAAAAATAATCCTCACACCAGCGGCACGGACATGTCTCGTATTAATTGAACTGCAAGTGTATGGTTCCAGCAATGCAGCCACAGCCATCAAATGAAGTGAGTCAACACAGCAGAATGTAGTCAGTCTTTTGGTGCGCCAATCATGCAAATTCTCAGTATGCACGAGGTCACACAATGAAGTTCGGGACTCAGTCTATATAAACAGATAAACATGAAATAGGAAGAAAACTGTTTCGTTTGCTTTCGAAGTACCTCCCTTCTCTACAACACGCACGTTTCTCACAGCTGCATGAAACAGTCACTGAAGGGGCCCACAGAAATCGCGTCTTATGTTGTGGTTACGCTCTTCTCGATGTTCTGATATCTTCTTCCTCTGAGGGTGACCTTCACTTTTGAGAATAAAAAGAGGTCGGGTGGTAAGAGGTCAGGTGAATAAGATTGGTGCCTGATTCCAACCACATCACTACACTGGTACAATGAGGAGAGGCATTGTTCTGCAAAAGGGAACACAACTTTTCTCTCAGGATTAAGGACTCACTTTACAAATTCGCTTCAATTATCTTCCCAGCGCCTGCAAGTAATGTTCACTGTTCATTTTCTCCCCTTCAAGCCTGTTTATAAAAAAACATGATCACCATCGTTCCGATCCTTGATTTCTGCAAGAACATTTTGGGCCTCGACGATTGCTTTGTTCTCCACTCCATGCTCTGGCGTTCTGTTTCTGGATTATGCTGATCGAAGGAAACGACGGAATTATTAAACATTTGTCCCTATTGTCACCCACGTAGTTCATGTTTCCAGGAAATTCTATCGGGTGTCGTCAAACTTAGATCAACAGGACACTCCATTCAGTCTGACAGTCGCTTCGAGTCAAGTGGCGGAAGTCACAGACGGACGGAGGCGGTACTGGAACTCCATCGTAAAAAAAAAAAAAGATTAAAGCCTCCGCTCCCACAAAAGGCAGCGCAAACATGCTGCGGGTTCTACCAACCATAAAGCGTATTAATTGACCCCACGCTGGTTTTACCAGCTGACCCCTCGTAATTGGTCACAACGAATTGTTACACCAACATATTTCAAAACTAGGGTTTAGATTTCATTGTAGGCCACAACACACAGCGACAAAGATATTTCGAGCCATCGGGGAACACTAAGAGAATTAGTAGCACCGAAAACCCGTGAATTTTAGCAGCTCGCTTTGGGCGCCGACAAAGGTATTACCGTAAGAGTGACGTATCTTACACATTGCAACAGGCTAATCAAACTCGTTCGTGCGTGCAGTCCGCAGTCAGCTATGATATACGAAACTGTGCCGCAATTTTGTACAGAAAGGTACAGTACTGCACAATAACACCGTAAACAACATCACTATTCTGTGATCCATATCTACTTCTAAAACACAACGAATATCAGAGTACTCGGTCAGGTACCCTTCTGACATTTCACCTCCGACTGAAAGACTTCAAAGAATACTGAATACTGTGATTGTGCTTAGCGTATTAATCTCACGCTGAAAACTCGTGATGAGGCCAATTTCATTTATAATGACACATCTGTGCTGAAAAGCTGTGTTCGTTTTAGGGATGGAAATCATCGTTTGCACAAACATGTGCTAACAAAAACAGCACATATTTCACAAACTAAGCAACTTCTGGAAATATCACAACAATATTCTAGCAACATAAAATATAAAATGGCGAAGGCAGTTTTGCTCAATAATTTTACAACTCATTTTATGATCTTTTTCAATCGACCGTTTCTATTTACGAACAGTAATCTTCGGCCCCTTTTCATAGGTTGCTTCGAAGTGTTCCACGGGTCACCAGATGAATAAAACGGGCCGAATGCGGTGTGACATGCCTGCATTACAAAAACAAGAGTACACTGTAACACCGCAGTAATGTCTGCCGTACATACCACGACACATCAGATTCTTTTCCACGCTGATCATATTGGCGTGTTAAGTGGCAACATCAACACCACAAACGAATATTTCGAAGCTTCAGCAGCTGAGCAACTATCAGCTTCCTATGTACAACTCAGTTCCAGGGAATAAGCAACCTAAATATGGTGGGATAAAATGTGGCGGACACGTAAATGAAAAGCATCAAGAGTCCGGGGTTGTCTCTGTATTCGGTAATGATGAATAGAAACAGCAGTGTGCGATGTGTGAACTGGCAGCGAATGGGTCATTCACGGCACACAAACTGACACGTGAACAAGAAACGAGGGCGTCAGGGTGATGACGATGTACGTTTGTCGTGCGTTCTCGAAAAAGGTTGCTGCTGTTGAAAATGAGTATTTAGTAAAGGCTGTCCCTGTAGTGTTCAATAAGGAATATGGGGGAACTGAAGGATAGCTCCACTCATTCTTAACCTCGGCACCAGATAGACGCGAGTGGTCAGCTTCACGCCTCGGCTGCTTACCCCCGTAACCTCTGAGGAGGCCGGGCGGAACCTGGTGCCTGTCTGCACGCTTCACAAACATAAATCTCTTGCTAATCGTCGGCTGACAGGTCCGTCGGCCTAGTCTCTATCCCGACTACACTATAGCTGTTCCTTTTCGTATTTAATTATATAACGACTTGCAACGGAGAAAAAGACCGGCAATGAACATGTAATGCAACAAGGTGGCGCGGTCGCTTTTATGGTCCTACCTCCTCGACTGCCCTTGCAGCCTGATACCAAAACTCAAAGACAGCGCTTTACAGCGTACTTTAGTTCAGGCGAGGCGCCCGATATTTCTGCCGGATTAAAAAAAAAAATTGGCTCACCTCGACACATTTTCATTAAGTTCCCAGCAACAAAATATATGGCAATCCGTGCAGTGGGAGCCGAACATGCAGGCAGACGGATATGACGAAGGTACTAAGAGATTTTCGCGATTACGCGCGGGCCAATACACACAATTGTAAGAGGGATTATACTTATTTGTGCGAAATATAATCCAAATGATCTAACAGGAAGTCATTTATCAGGAATGACACAAACAAACAAAAAAATCAAGGTATGTCACGACATATTATCACACGTGCTTGATAAGTCACGCATGGCCGAGTGGTCTGCTCAGCGCACAACCGCTTCTCGTTTGCATCGGGTATGCTGGAGAGTGAAGGAAGATATTGTTCTCAAAATGGTGTAAAGGTCTTTACGAACAGTGGCGCCAAGTGCAAAAACTTGTGCGAAGTTTGCAGCAAGAACCCTCACAATTAGGATGCGTTTCTGGGTTTCTAGTCTTGATTCTAAACAAAGCTAGGTCGCAGTCCAGCTTACCCTTAGTTTAGGAAAAAATAAAGTCCCTCGTGATTCAAACCATAAAGTTATAAAACTGAGGGCTTCCAAACTCAAAAACGTTCGACAAGCCGTGTACCGAGTGAACGCTGCTTCAACAGAACTGCGGTTTCATATAACAAGGGCAGCTCCTTATGTGATTTACACGAAGTAAGTTTTTCTACCAAAAATGCAGAAAATCGAATTCAAGTATTTTTTCAGCCAAGTTCTGAAAGGAAAACAAGATGGAGATTGTATCGTTGAACGAATCGACCGTTTGTAATAAAGTTCCCAGTTCATCCATCACAATTACATCCCTTTCATACGAAACTGAATTCGTGGGTGTCTGTCTAAGTTCCATGGAAGAAAGATAGTCCGTTTCTTGTGCTTGCTGGTTGCTTTACTACAAGCCCCTACAAAAGCTTACTCTCTGAACAGGAAGTAAATTGACTCGGATTCAGAGGTTCGTTTGCGATATTTTACGGCTGTCGGACTCTTACGAAAGGTCATACCACCCTTCCAATTCGACAATGCTGACACACTGGAAATTACACAAAAGAAATTTATCATCCATGAAACCGGGGTTGCCTCCCTGTCCTGAAACTCAATTTTTGATTCGAATGCTCGTGTATTATAACGAACCTGCAAACACTGTTCTGAAAATTTTCTGCTCATCCCAGCATCTTGGGAGGAGTTATCAGGTATTCCGCGTATGCTTCAAACTAAAAATAAACACAAGTAGACTCAATGCGGAAGACGCTCTTGATTCAACTGCTCTTAGGGCCAGAGGAGATGGCAGAAGTAAAGCAAGCACAACTGTCCACTCTACGTAACTGCGCTGGAAGTTCAAATAAGCGGAATGTGGAAATAGCTGGCTTAAGAGCGTAACGTTCGTAATATGGCTATGTCTTTGCTCTCTGCCTGAACACAATATTCAACCTGCATCTGAAGTAATGACATTTTATGCACTGGGTCGTGGGTTCAAAAAACTTTAAAAATGAAGCGCCGGCTGAACACAGGTTGGGAACCGCCAATCTGGAGGTCTTTAAAAGGAAGCGCAATGTTTGTTTTCAGTGAGCGTAAACGTCGTAGCTATCATCATCATCATCATCATCATCATCATCGGGGCAGAAAGTCCGTGAATGTACGTACTGGCTCTGGAGCTCAAGTAGCAGTAGGGAAGTATAAAAAAAGGAACAATCGGTTTAACTTCGCGTGATATAGCCACATCAACTATATTTACTGGATGTAATGTTATTCATTCCGTACATTGTGCCTGCAATCATTTATATACACCATTGTGTGCATATGTTTGTGTATATAAGTGATTATGTTTACTGGAATTGAGAACGTTTCCTGAAGAGGGTTAACGAAACAAACACACTCCTTACAACTGTGGCATAACCGTTGATTTGAAGCGGCCGCTTGACTGCTGACGGTGAACTGTTGCGATACAAGTACAGTACACCTACTGTTTGACACAAATACGACAGCAGCCAGGAAGAGGGTCTTCTTCTTCTTCTTCAATTGCTTCTACATCCCTGGGTGGTACTTGACCTCCTCGGCGCTTATGTTTGGAAATAAAACGGGTGGAAAGTAGTGCTGCCGAAAATCAGGCATAACTCGCCATAATATCGAAAAAGATACAGATCTTAATTACATTCACATTCATGCAATGCAAACGCTTGCTGTAAAGAAAGCATAACAATGCGCACAGTATGCTAGCAAAAA
>Ga0131853_10024420_pt1 | contig 10909 bp, 8 predicted proteins | sample TergutLab28metaG_FD_92764 | JGI IMG/M metagenome (GOLD analysis project Ga0131853, IMG submission 92764) | Labiotermes labralis P1 segment gut microbial communities from Petit-Saut dam, French Guiana - Lab288 P1 (version 2) (version 2) | ecosystem: Host-associated > Arthropoda: Insects >...
CGGGGCAGGGGGGGGGGGTGGGCGCTAGTTAAGAAAAAAAAAGATGCGGGTGGCGGGTTGGGGGTTGGGGGGGGGGGGGGGGGGGGGGGAAGGCGGCCGGAGTGTAGGGCTGACAACCATACCACCTTCAAGTGCCAACTGTCTAGAAATTCTGGGAGCCTCAACCTCCTGTAGCCCCAAGGCCTGTCCAGGCCTGTAATAATTATCTCTGCCTTTTATCATAAATTGTAAGTATATATTTTACACCTATGACATGGGCAAAATTATCATATTTGTTTTTGGGGAGGGATATCAGTGTCACAATAGAAATGGATATTTGCTGAAAGCCTTTCTGGCCTAGTATTTATATAGGTGTGAAACTTGATTTGTTACTTTAGACAGAAGATTAAGGGTGGTTGAAAACATGTTAATAAAAGTAGCATTTGGGAATCAAGAGGGAGGACATAACTTGATGCCGCACAGTTACATAATAAGGAACTTCATATTTGTTATTTGTACTCTTCCTCAGTACTAATAGGATGATAAAGTCATGTAGGATGAGGTGGGGGAATCATGGCAAAATACATGATTCCTATATGAATAACATAAAATATACATGATTCCTACATTTCAGCAGATGGTCTACATAACAACCACTCAAGTATGCTTTAAAAGCACAAATAACCACACACACACACACAGTACTGTTTGTACAAAACTCAGTCAAATTAGCATAAAGGCCAGCATAATTCTAGCCACAAAACTCGAAGCAAAAGAACCAGTTGAGAAAAGAATTTATATGTTCATCTAATATTCATTGCCTACAAAAGCAAACAAACAAACAAACAAACCAGAATACCTCACCGCAATTAAGTACTTGAAAAGTACTGGAAACACAATGACATTTATTGATTCTGCAATTGCTAACAATGCAATATGGACTGAAATGTATATTTCACTGCCATTTGTTGTGACCATCTTCTGCTCACATTCTTTATTACAACTAAAGCTCACTGCTAACATACATAATGACAAAGAAGACAGTATACAGTTATAGAACTATACACACTACAAGAGATCTCAATGAACATTTAAGACAAAGGATCTCTCGTTGTTACATAAACCATACTGTCATACTGAATACAGTAAAATTATGACAGAGCCTTCAACACCAACAAAAATAAACATACAGTGCAAACAGCAGTAATAAATATACAAGTTGTTACACAGACGGCACTGTATTTTAGCACTTGCTGTCACTTACGAAAGTGGTACTAACCAAAAACTTTTATTACTTGTTTATTGTCAGCCTCTAATTTTACTGAACAATGTCTACAAACAGATTTCATTTGACTCTCTTTAAACATTCACAAATCATAATATTATACATTTAACTTTGCTCATAAGAAACATGTTTAAGTCGTGTTATGTCTTACAGATGTTTATATTCTACACTTCTGTCCACCAATTCGCCAACAGCACATTTATTTCTACTGGTGCGCTATCAGACAGTACAGAAGACATTAGCAAATGTACAATGTGTATACTTGAAGACAGTTATATAGTTCTTACATATACAGGTAGGTACAGACTCTGTGTTCAAAAGTGTACAATCTACATGGTAACAGTCCAAATTCATTCAAAGTTTTAACCTAGCATAATTTAGAGTCACAAAGGAAGAGGAATGGGTAGGCATAGGAAAGAAATTCAGGAAAGGAGGTAAGTGGATTAGAAATGTATAAGGGAAGAAATTATTTCCCACTGAATTTCAACTGTCTGTTTAAAGCAAGAATAAGAACACCATGATGTCATCACCAACACAACTGCCAGTACACAAAATTCATAATCACTTTCAGTGTCTGATTCAACAGTAGACAATAACTGAGACATAAAAGTAATACATATTCCTTCCGGTAAATATGACAGCTACACACAGCAGACCTCTCAACGCGTTCATAGTTGCTTACGTGGTCAGCATATTCCAGACTCTCACTAAACCTGAAGGTTCATTATCGCCTTCAAATCACCCAACACTCCACTCTATCCCAAAACAGATCAGTGCAGTCAACAAAATATTAACACATTACTTTGTATTGCTCTTTACCTAATCATCCATTCAACACATACGTCTCCCAGGTTCACACCTTACACAAGATTTCCAAATGAAACTTCTTATGCATTTCACATTCATGCATCACACTGTTATTACAGTTTTTTAATACTGTGACTTATGAAGCCCCATGACGTGCTCCAGTTGCTTAACTCTTTAGAGACAAATGATCTTCCCTAGAAATGCCATTGATTAATACCTTCCATTCAGGGCCATGCTAAGTTTATCATAAACAGAAAAGAGAAGTGCTACCATTCTTTTCTCATGTGGGTTTTGGGCGTATAACTTCCCGTTTATTCTCAGTTAGTCTGAAGGTCTTATCTCAGGTAATCTATGTAGGAGGTCCCTGCAAGGCCCATGATCTGCTACGACTGGCTGACTTACAAACACAACTCTTAGTTTTGGGTTTTTGTTTATTTATTTGTGTCAGTTAACTTACGGATTACAAGTTGGAATATTATAACACATTATCAGGTGTATCCATGGTACTTTGAGTAATCATACGAACTTACAATAATCTTATGTTTATTGGACCGTGCATCATTGTGATAGTTGAAGAATAAAAGACCAACTTGATGTTACTTGTTATTTTATTTCACTTCTTATGTGCTCAACATGTTTCGGACATTAATATATCCATCATCAGGAGCTTGCGACTTTTTCTGTTGAATTACCACATTGGTCGTGTTGTTCTTGGTTCGATGTGTGTTGGAGTTTCGGTGTGGTCGCAAGCTCCTGATGATGGATATATTAATGTCTGAAACATGTTGAGCACATAAGAAGTGAAATAAAATAACAAGTGACATCAAGCTGGTCTTTTATTTGTCAACTATCACAATAATCTAATTGTATAATACACCTTACTATTAATTATTGCCGAAATTTTATAAGTTTTAACAGAGCACCAAAATTTGCAAGCGTGCAACTCCAGTGGTCTAAAACAGAGTGTCCCTCGCTTGCTTCTTCTGTACACTCCAAACCAAATACCCCTCTATGTACCGAAATGATCCTATTGGTCGAAATTCAAATTCAGAAAACCCCATAGGCTAAATTTAACTTTTTGGAAAGTCAAATCTCATTGGCTAGCTAATTCAAGTCAGTAGACCCCAAACTTACATTAAATGAACATTTTGAGGGGTCACTCACTGGCACTCTTGCTGAATGAATTATATCTTCAAAGTGACAAAAGTCTTGGATTTCACTTAGAAACTTTAAACCTCCTACAACTTGACAGTTGATGGATGTTCTGTCCAGGCTCAAGCTTTTGAATGCCTTAATGGCACTCATACCTCCTGCTCTGTTCCCTGTTAGGTCATTTACAGGCAAAGGAATTTGTCTCCATGAGTCTGTTCAGGGTTTGAACCTGAATTGCCGGTCCATATCAGGACTTGAACCTGAAATGCTGGTAACAGAAGGAGAACATACATATTCTGTATGCTGACTATGCAGATTGTGTTTTATGGTATCTGACAATGTGTACTCCGTTACATATATGCCTATGTCTCAAATGAGCCTAGTAAAACAATCATGGTCGATAATCTGGATAATTATTTGCAAATTTACTTCACTGTTACAAGCCTCTTAACATTATTTATATGACTATTACAATCATCAACATGTGGCATTTCTTTGATACTGTTGTCTGTTTTTCCTGCCTCCTATCAGTTGTGACACAGAAAGAATCACTACGTAGCTACTGCTGTGTGGAAATGGAATTCTTGTCGTATATGAGCATGCGTAGGTCATGAAGAAAATATTGACAATCAACACAGTGAAGCTCACTGCCATATTTGTTTCCCCTCTTACAAACATGGCACACTGAATTACATCTAGCTTCTCACTTAGTTTTTTTGAAAAGTTTCCATCAGACTTTATGTTTTGCAAGTTGATTCATATTTTTAGTCTTGCATCTTCATTTCCTCTTTTCTGCTCTTCCTTGTCCTCCTCTTCCACATCTATGGTAATATGTTTCATAACATTTCCTTATTGGCTGCTATAGTAAATATTTACCCTTCCATCTGTCACTTGCTTTCATGCATTAACTTATTGCAGAATATATCGCCCACTAAATGCAATAGTGGCAGAACTCATAAATTGCCATTTGGAGCTAATACTGAGATTGAGCTCAAACCTATAACAACTATATTTAACAAAAATGGCACACTTGTTAGTTGAAACATACCTCATTAAATGCCATTATTGACAAATTTACCTGTTTAGTTTTTGAGGTCAATCGTATTATCAAATCCAAATGGGCAATTTTTCGATTGTGCCACTATTGCTTACAGTGAGCAACATACAATAAACTTATTTCCACTCACTTAAACATTTAGAAATACTAAAATGTTTTTTATTCACTCCCAAGGAATAACTTCAGTGAGTTATTTTACTGTAAAAATTCTTAAAAATTCTATTGAGAAGTAATTCAACCAAGTTGTATTCAAATATAACCACATGTTTCAGTCTAAAAAAGATCATTATCAGGCCAACATTACAAAAACTTTTAAAAATAAAGTGTGGTATTGTGCAATTGTATTCATTAAATGGGATCCAATATGACTTCCAATAGTTGTTACAGTGCAGAATCTGTAAAACTTTTATAATACAGAATTTGTATAAAACTGTAAAAAACGTCAATATTGATGATTTCCTGGCCGGTGGTTGTGTCCAAATTGTGTCCAAATAATATTAAAATGACAAATGTAAGTAGGAGAAATAAACTTGTGTATAAAAAGAATTTTGATTCACAAGTGTTGGCTGCATGACATAGAACCTGTCTAAATCTTGTAATATGTCAACACCGAGTTAGCAGATAGTCATTAAATCCAGGACTAGTGTTGCATATTACACAGGCAAATGTTTAATTAATATTTACTTTAAACAACAATGCCTTAAGAAGATCCTTACACCAAAATATGCCAAAATTAAAATACCATACTCTTCCCGCACCACAAAATTCACTCAACAAAGAATAGAAAAGTTACTCCTTAGTGGCAAAACCAAATTCCTGTATTTGAAAAAAGAAAATCTTAATTATGGTTTACATCTTGCACTTCTAAGTGCTGCACAAGATTGGGGTAAAACATTGTGTTATCGAAAATTACATAAACAAAGCTGTAAATGAAGAATTACAAAGAAAATATAGGACAATGGATGAAAAATTAAAGAAAATCTCAAATATTCAAACAGATAAACCTGATAATATAGAGAATTTCTATCTTCGTGTTATCAATAAAACTGATATTGTCTTTTACCCACATGAAATATCACTATTTGACAAAGGCCTAAAATAAAATTTAAATTACAAACACAAAAGGTGGATCAGAGCTAAAGCCCTAGCGATTAAGACAGCAGTCAATCAATTGCCGACATTTGAACAGGACCATGTAGGATAACAAGTTGCAAATAACATGAAATGACTTTACAAAGAGTAAGATAATATGATAAATGATAAGATGTAAATAATACATGGCAAATTCACCCTTTGTTTAGTTGCATTCCATCATGACCACCTTCTTAATTTTTTTGCAGTTTCAGCCATTCCTGCACAAACATACAGCAGCCAGCTGTTTCCCTGATGTCTGATATATTTTTCTGGTTTTAATTTTCTTTTAAACATTTCATTTCCTCTCACATATTGTCTTCCCAAATCACTGTTTCTTCTATCCTGCTCTATACTTGCAAGGCAGAATGAAAGGTAAATAATAATACAATAAAGTATCTGTAAGCAAATATTTAAAAATTTTGACGTTTTGCTGACCGTGCTTCTCAGTATATTTATCTCAGTAATTAACCAACTTGATGCACAAAATTTTTGTAAAACAAAAATTTTGTGCATCAAGTTGGTTAATTACTGAGATAAATATTTAAAAGTTAAATAAGCTGAAGTTTTAATGGCAACTGAATTCAATAAAATATTTTGGGGCTAGCAGCAGTGTCATGTTGTTGAACAGCAAGTAAAATAACATTTTGACGAAAGTTTCTGTCCTCATCATCAGGGAACTGATGACATTGCCAGTCGGTCATCTCTTGTTTCGGGGGTGTTGACCATTTCAGCAATAAAACACTTCCTTCTGCTAGCATTGCAATCCCAAGTTCAGCTGCACGTGCTGAAGCTGTCTCAACTTGGACCTGCTTAAGATGGAGGCAGCAGGTTCCTTTGGAACATTGGTAGCTAACTACCAAATTACATGGTGCCACACACCATTAACCATGAGAATTTGAAATCATCAATTGCAATGTTTGCAACAGTCTGACACTGTTCCCTCTGTTGAGCCAGATTATTCCAGTTCACACATTCCACATTTTATGCCGCTGAGGTCCATTACTTTCTGACGCACACCTAGGTCTTCCAGTGGTCTTTTTATCAGGTTTTCTACCTGAAATCTTGTATGCATTTCTCATTTCTGCCATGCTTGTTTATGCTCGTAATTTAAATGACAGTCGTTGGGTGACTAATTTTGTTTTGTTTACAATTGGCATAGTTGCATAAAATAAATGCACACTATTATTAAATTGCCGGTGATTCTGATTTATAAGGGCTGTCTCCTTCTGTTCGAGGCCCTTCTTTATCCTCATCAACCTCCTTTTTCTTCTGTCATGTCATTGCACCCGCCTGATGGTAGGCTTGGCAGTTGCGAGGATTCAACATTGTGAGAAATTCCATATGGCCTCAAGTGATATATGAGATATTCCAGTACAAACATTTGATTTGGAGGCACATAGTGGAATGATATGGCTGTAGCTGAACAGCACCCCATGCCCTGCAAACAGAATTCCAAAATGAGTCACTATGGTGTATGTAGTATATGAGGTTCATCATGAAGGAGAGGAATTGGACAGTAATAAAGTCTCATATCTAGTAAACAAACGTGATTCAGACTACAGTCTTGTGAGACTGAGATATATGGGTACCAACATTTCAGAAGAAACTGCTACTTCCATCTTCTAGACACCCTCAAATGCTAGTCTTTTTCTTGGATCGTTTACTTTCAGAGGCTGCCAGTAGCATTTAGCGTATAGGATAGAACAATAAAATAAATAAACAAGGAATCTGAAGGCATTTGAAAGAAGCAGTCATGGCTTAATGAATTCATTCTTCCAGCTTCTGCTTGTAGTGACTGAGAAAAATCATGGAGACCTCAGAATAGCTGTTGATGGTCAAGGTTCAAACATAACATTTAACCAAAATTACAACTTACAGAAAGAAAAAAACAATTTTACTTTCACCGGTGCACACACAAAATCTTTTACCAATCCCTATGCAAAAACATTTGACAACTAGAACTAAAAAGAGAGTATGGTGCATTTTACAACAACATCAATATAGGCAAATTATATCTTTGAATGCATTCATGCACCCAAATTATGCTCTTGTTTTGTATCCCAACTCAGCCATGTTTAAAGCACAGGTTAATATTTCTTGAACAGCTTGGACCATGAAAACTGAGACAACAAGTGCCTATGAGATGTACAGAACCATTTACCAGTAGACACAGCATTATATCAGAGAAGGCTTAGAGCTTCAGGGCCAGTTCCCCCCCCCCCCCCACAAGGGGCATGCAGCACTTGAGGAAAATATGTGTTGCCATCTTTGTGATCTTTTCTACCCTTGAATTTTCCAGATTCGCTCCTGTTATAGATGGTTCTGCGATCTAATTATGCTGCTGACTTTTTTCAATCTGGAAACACTACTAACTTGTTTCCTTATGTGATCTAACAAGTTTCTCTTACAAAAACAAAACTCCCGACTAATTCTGAGAACTGTTCATTGGCTATTTACATTTTCAAAGATTTTCATGGTTCCTGCTTACATAATTTACATTTGTCCTAACTGGATAACAAATGCATAACTTCCTGGAATCTTAGGGCTCTATCTGGGTAGATCCTAGGGCCTTTCATTATGAGCTAGCGGAGGAGGATCTGAATTTCATATTTGCTCTGAAGACAAATGAATATAAGAACTGCCAAGTATCACAGTTTGCTGCAAAGTCTGTGCTCCAAATCTTGCAATTGTGCAGGGAACAAATCCCCCTCCTTCTGCTGTGTATAATTCACCATGAACCAAATCCTAAGTAACTTGCTTCAACAGTTCTGCTGAACACAGACTTCCATTCTCCATAAGTTTTAATTAAACTAAAAAAAAAAGTCAAAGATTAATTTTGTCTGTCAGCAACATAGCAGTGCTGTGACCAGGTCCCAAACCCAATCCAATGGAAACAGACTAATTGGACCGTTGGGAGTGGGGGAGGGGGAATTTATTATTTTGGATAAAAGTATGTGTTCCCAGTTTCTTATGAAATACGTAAGTGGAATACCCAAGTCCAAGAATCACTGCTATAGTTCCTTTGCATGAAAAGAGACTACAGTGGACTGGACCAGTGTTGAATCCGAGACCCACACAGATTGCTATTGTCTTATCTGTAGATTTGAAGGTTATGTTTGGAATTGTATTCCATATCCTTTTTGATCAATTTATAGTGAATTGTTTTTTAGTTCATCTCGGAGAGGATGTGGAGGCTAAGAAGATGGCACAGAATGTTCAGGTTCTCTGCTGGATCATGACAAATCCACAAAACCATAAGAAGAAAGCTCTTCATGTGAAAGCTACTTGGCGATCCAGATGCAACATTCTGCTCTTCATGAGTTCAGAGAACGGTAAGTCCTATTACTTACTGGTGCAACACTGTGGGAACACCAACGTGGCAGCGTATCTCCTTCCTCTGTCACACCACATATTCAGTAGCCGTTTCTCCTCACAACTCTTTCTCTACCTCCAGTCACTGCTCCTTACACTCACATGACAGCAACCGTTTTCCAGGACAGCACCTTTGAAAAAAAGCTTTGACCATTCACGGCCCACTACAGAAGGAGCGCGGTTCAAGAAACGAACAACCAGGTTTGACACATCAAGAAGGAAGGAACGAAGTTCAACTGCTCAGCCATGCTGCCTCATGGACTGGGCACTCCACTGCTCAGCCGAGCATGCCACAACAATTCACAGTGGCCCTCCGGCCAAGCTCAGCCAACAAAGGTATCAATGCCAAGCCACTTCACCACACAGACGCACTTGTAATCATGGCATTCCAGCTGCAACTTATAACACACTACTGTACAACTTTTAAGACTTTAATAAATATCAGTATACGTGTTTTAGTGTGGTTGTTTCTCTATAAACAATCATACAGTATCCCACAACATATTGACTGTCAGGTTCTGCCAAAAAAATTTGTTTTTTGAAATTCGGATATCTGAAAGTGTCTGCTACACAATATAGTTTAGATAACCTAAAAGTATTACAGTTATGACAGTATTTTGGGTAAGAAATAATGTTATGTCAGTGAAGACTTTGACATAATAGTTAAAGTATGGCCACACAAACTTGTCAGAATCTATACTTGAAATTTTTCTTCAAAATACTCCTGTAGGAGAAAGAGAGGATATGTTTGAAAGTGACATCCAGTTGTGCCATAACATGATGAAGCTTAGTGTGCCTAGTTACATATATCCATATCCTGAGGATGGAAAGGTTAACCACAATAAGTAATTATTCAGGTGATTTATGTGAAATAATCGATGAAAATAATTTGGCACTGGAGGAGTCATCACAGCTGTTTCCATATACAACAGTGGAAAGGCTAAAATTGTATGGGACATAAAATAAAATGTTTCTGTATGCTTTGAAAATTCGTTTTACCATAAGAGTAGCATGATTTTTTCAGTCGCAGTCCACAGATATTTCTTTCACTGGTTACTGGCCCTTGTAAGAGCTGAAAACTATTACTGTGCAGACACGTCACTTCCAACAGTGAAGTTACCTGTGAAGGAGGGGCGGGATTACCTGTGGGCCAAGACCAAGGAAGCTTTTAGATATGTGTATGAGCACCACCTTGAGGAAGCGGATTGGTTCTACAAAGCAGACGATGACACGTAAGCTTCCTGCAAGGACATTAGTAACTCCCACATGAAATTAACAATAAATTTTAGATTTGTATTTATATAGTATTTTAGAGAATTAATGGCAGTATTTGTTATCGAGTCTGTAAGATCAAACAAGTATCTGTGACATTTGGAGTTTTCACAACAGTAAAAATGATTGTGATACAGCTTGCAATCCTTGCTGTTGGTCAATGCAGTGTGCATGTGTACAAGCTGATGTGTCTGGTTCCTTTGTTTTTGTTTGCATCATTTTAGTATGATGCTGTATGTATGCAATACTGTATTTGGGTGTCTAATTCATGTATGCATTTTACTAGTTCACTAGTGTCCAGTCAATGTATACGTATATGGTATTTCTAATTTGCACCCTGGTCTTTGGAACACATTCCTGTTGTAAGTAACGTATGATCAGGGCTGCAGTGCCTTTGTTATTTTGTCATAATATGTGCATTTATGCTATTTCTTAGGTATGCAATAGTTGAAAACCTCCGCTACATGTTGTCAGCATACAATACCTCTGAACCCACGTATTTTGGGTGCCGTTTCAAACCATTTGTGAAACAGGGCTACATGAGTGGGGGAGCTGGTTATGTACTAAGCCGTAAAGCACTAACCTTTATCTTACGGCATTTAACCTTTATCCGATGAACGCACCCGATCCTTTTAAATCGGTATCTTACGAACGCACCAAATGGGTGCGCTGCGGCCATTTAAATGCCCCGCACAGTCATGTACAGGCTTAGTATTATAGCAGCACAGGTTTTCTCCACATTATATTATGTTTTGTGGTCAGATTCGCGCTCCGGCCACTTTACCAAATTTTGTACATATGCACGTCATGAATAGCAGTTTATAGACGCCCTGTAATCTTTGGAGACCTGC
>Ga0131853_10024421_pt1 | contig 10908 bp, 8 predicted proteins | sample TergutLab28metaG_FD_92764 | JGI IMG/M metagenome (GOLD analysis project Ga0131853, IMG submission 92764) | Labiotermes labralis P1 segment gut microbial communities from Petit-Saut dam, French Guiana - Lab288 P1 (version 2) (version 2) | ecosystem: Host-associated > Arthropoda: Insects >...
TCCTCCCCCATACGCGCCACATGCCCTGCCCATCTCATTCTTCTCGATTTTATCACCCGCACAATATTGGGTGAGGAGTACAGATCACTTAGCTCCTCGTTATGCAGTCTCCTCCATTCCCCATTACCTCATCCCTCCTAGGTCCAAATATTCTCCTCAACACCATATTCTCAAACACCCTCAGCTTCCTTTCCTCCCTCAATGTCAGTGACCAAGCTGATCTGTTTAAAAATTAGTAAGTTAGTTTAGGGTGGAAAGAAACTGTAATGAGTCTATATTGCAGCTTAGAGGGACAGAGACAGTTTATGGCGGGTATAATGAGCTAACAGGTTCGCCATTTGTCACTGTCAAATTAATGGCTTAGGGAACTTTTTGCAACAACTGACATGGTAAACTTTGTCAGCTTTTGGACATCTTAAATCTTGCTGGGAAGGATACCATATTAGTCACGTAAATTAAAAGAAACCAGTAAGACACGTGAAGGTGCTCACATGGGTTATGACACTGGAAACAATGTTACATAAATGGGAACCAATGGAGGTACTGTATTCAAAATTTTGACTTTTGGACCTATTAGGAAGTAGTGAAATTTAACATTTAGCCAATTAGGAACAGTAAGAATATTTAAGGCGGGATGAATTTGAAACTCTATGAGTTTTGAAAAACTACCGCAAGCGAGTAATCTGTTTTCTACCCAGGATGTGATATGTTGTGTACATGACACCAAGACTAGCAGTGAAAACATTTCTCAATGGCACATCCATACATGCAAACATCTGTAAACTATAATAATCATGAAATAATGCAAAGAATATTAATGGTGTCCAATTATTTATAAAATTACTGTTCCGCTACTTAGAACACTTAAATTCCCTGAGATTAGGACATGCAAAATGACTAATGAGCTGGGTTGGGTTATAGCTCGAAACAATGAAATGTAATTCCAGAGACATCTGCTATTGCTGGAAAATGTGTTAAATCACTGAATCATTTTACAAACCTTGGTGGCTTCCCTAATAATCTTCTCTTTCCTTCCATTTGTATATGCACTTTAATGAGATCCGTAGGGCTCGCAAAAAACTGAGCTAGTGCTCCCGAAGTCACCCCGCTCACGGCAGACTTCCTGAAATGTGACACAAAGACTTCACAAGGAACCAGTGTTCAGCATGTCTTATTGACTTTTCATTGCTGGCCTTCAAACACTGCCAGCATTAATGCATGGTACAGTATGAACACATTCACGGGTCCAAAAAATTTAAAACTCCTCTGTCCTAAACACTATCTGGAATTTATACCCCCAACATCAGTAAAGGGTAAACAAACCACACATATCAATGATAATTCAGAAAATCTCATGTGGCCTATAATTTGTTAAAAATATCACTCAGTTATTTAATAATAAGGAAGCTGATACAAAGGCCTAAAAGTTGGTTACAGAGTCAGCATAAAAAGGAATGAAGAACATTAACAACTATGCCTGGAATAATGACTGAGAAGAATAACAGTACAAGAAGGAGACAAATTTTAAGACAAAGAACATACCGTCACAAAAAAAAAGCCGTACATTCATTGCCACAGTTCTATCTCTTCCAACGGTTTTATGTAATAAAATTACACTTAATTTAGGTTATCGCCCATGATGTTATCACACTGTACAGAGCGGCGGCAGTGGCAGCAGCAGCAGCAGCAGCAACAACAACAACAAAACTACTACTAATTTGATAGGGGCCATCCTGTTGTATAGTAGTAAATATATGTATATTACCGTCTAAAACACAACATATGTACATTAACACATTGATGAAATATGAATTACATCAGGGCTACATGTTTCAGCTGTAAAACAGCCATCATCCGGCCAATGCAGAACATATACAAGGTACAATATAAGAGTGCACACATATTTTACCTTGTATATGTTCTGCATTGGCCTGATGATGGCTATTTTATGGCTGAAACATGTAGCCCTGATGTAATTGATATTTCATCACTGTGTTGATGTAGATATGTTGTGTTTTAGATGGTAATATACATATATAAACATAACTACTACTACTACCACCTCCTCCTCCACCACCACCTCTTCCTCCTCCTCCGCTGTCACCACCACCACCACCACCATTACTGCTATGGCATGACAGCCCTAGACTACTCAATTTTTCTTCTCAACACTTTTCCTACTGACAATCTTCCAATCCTGCAGTTGCTAGCAGTTTCCTGACAGCTCTGGTCACAGCATCTCTCCACCTGTTGTTTGGCTTCCCTGCTGGTCAACTACCATATATTTTTTACCTTCTAACATTTCCTTGGTTTTCTTGATCCATCTATCCTGCAGATGTGTTCAGCTCATTTCTGTTTTCTGTATTGAATGTGCGTTGCCACATCCAGGGCTTTATATAAGCCACAGACTTCATTACACAGCGAATTATCCACTGTGCACTTTCCTCTACTGGCCAATACATTCTCCAATGACTGTTTCCATCATTCTGGACATTGTCAAAGTTTAACTTGGATAGGAAGTTCCTGATCATGGTTCTGTAAGTTCTTATTTTAATGTTCCTATGAACACAACTTTACTTCATTTTAGTGCTCTCACAAACACAAATTTACTTCATTTTGGTGTTCTCATAAACATAATTTTACTTCATTTTAGTGTGCCTATGAACATAACTTTACTTCACTTTAGTTTTCTCACAAACACAATTTTACTTCATTTTAGTGTGCCGTTGAACACAATTTTACTTCACTTTAGTGTTCTCACACCCAACAAAATTTTACTTCATTTTAGTATTCCTATAAACACAATTGTACTTCATTTCAGTGTTCTCACAGACACAATTTTACTTCATTTTAGGGCTCCTACAAACACAACTTTACTTCATTTTAGTGTTTCTATGAACACAACTTTACTTTATTTTAGTGTTCCTATGAACACAACTTTACTTCATTGTAGTGTTCTCACAAACACAATTTTACTTCATTTTAGTGTTCTCACAGACACAATTTTGCTTCATTTTAGTGTTCCTATGAATATGACTTTATTTCATTTTAGTGTTCTTGCAAACACAATTTTACTACATTGTAGTGTTCTCACACACTCAATTCTATTTCATATTAGTCTTCCCATGAACACAATTTCACTTCATGGCTTTTTTGCCTGCCAAAGCCTTTGCATTTCGACACATTCACTAATGTTACTGGACAATATGGACCCCACATATTTGAATTCTCCTACTGCTGCAAATGTATTCTGTCCCATTAAATCACACAACAAAGGCAACATTTTTTTATAATTGATCTCAGTGGTATCCCCATTTACAGGATCATCAAACACTTACCATATAGGAAATGAACCATCGGGTTCCTTTTTCAATACTTCATCACGCAATTTTTCGTAACTGACAATGCGGATACCCGAGTATATTACATGCCTGTAGATGGCAGGAGTAATGCCTTGCCACAATTTGAACAAACCCTCTTCCTTTGCAATACCAAGTGCAGTGTGCAGCATACCTCGATACGGTACACCCTGCAACAAAGAAATTGCCAGCCATTAAGCTTCCCATCAGATTCTCTGTATCAGTGTATTTTACTAAAGTACACTTCAACCCATCTTTACTCATGGCCTCCATCCTAGTCCTCCATTGCCTATATTCACACAATCTTTCCCCACACTGCTAAATCATCTATCCTGAAGATGGAAGCAGTATGTTACTCCAAAACAACACCTCTCTACCAGAGTACAAGGCATTGCAACTCTGAAGACCATGTATTGACATTGTCTCATATACTTCCCCTGTCATTTCTAATTTAAACCATATGAACTTCTGAATGCTTATGATGAAGATACAATACCGAAAGAGACAGTTTGGGAATCGAATCATGGTTCAGGTGAGATTTTTTGCACTCGTCCAGACAGCCCTGGGGCCCACCCAGCCTTCTGTACAATGAGTACCGGGTATCTTTCCCAGGGGTAAAGCAGCCAGGATGTGGTGTTGATCACTCACTCCCCATCTAGTGCTGAAGCTAAAGAAAGAATAGACCTATACATACACTCTCCTTCTCAGCCTTCATGTAACTGTTCTAGGGTGAATTTTACCTTTTTCTACCTTTAAAACACTGCAAGTGTTGCTACTCTGGACACTGTGTAACATCTATGTTTATGTTGCAATGTTTCAGAAGCTACATTTTTTTCTATCTCCAGGTAAAATAGGAAACATGTGCTTGAAGGACAGTATGTGGCATACAGTCTAACCCAGTTATAATGACATCAGTTTATGCAACACCCCATCTATAACAGCAGATATTCTGTGGTACCAATTAATTTCTCACTGTTGACCATAGCATTATACTCTTCAGTTATAACAACACTTGTTTATAATGGCATAAAATATTCAGTCCCTTCATCACCTTATAACCAAGCTTGACTGTACGTAAAGCAGTAGCAACATCATTCATTCACCACCCTAACAGGCCTGTTGGAAAGACATATCCTCAGTCACAGGACCAGTAGTTCTTGTATCAAGTCTTTCCTGTGTTTTTAGGCATGTTCACAAAATTGCAAAAGAGTAACTATTGACTTTGTCATGTCTGCCATCTGCATGGAACAAGTCAGCTCCCACTGGATGGATTTCCATGAAATATGATATTTTGGGATTTTTAAAAAATCTGTCATGAAAATTCATGGTTCATTAAAATCTGGCACAATTAACAGGTATATTACAAGCAGACCTAAGTACATTTATGATAATATCTTGCTGAATTCTTCTTAGAATGATAAATGTTTCTGAGAAAAGTTGTGGAGAACATCAAAACAGACATTTAATGTTCAATAACACTTTCCCAAAAACTGTGACATTTATGAGACACTGTAAAAAAAAATGGTACAACCAGACAGGCCACTGATAACCATATGGCACATGTGCCTTGCATGCTGGATGACTAAGCCCACAAAAACACACTCATAATATGTAATACTTATTGATTTTCCACAGTCACAATGGTTACATGACAGCACCTCAATGTTACATTATATGTACATCGACTATCTTGTTATTTCCAAATTCAGTCCTACCAACAACATGCACACATGCTAACTAAATTAAGAGGGGATAAAAATATCCTCTTAGCTGTTCTTCCTACAAATGACGACTAAGAGATATATCAAAGGATATAATCAGGAAAGATCTAAATAACATGTGATCATCAATATAAGTGGTAGAATTCTTCAGACAGTGAATGTGTATGTGAAAATGACAGCAGCCTTGCAAAAGACAGGAAAGGGTTAACATTCTTATGCACTGGGCTAAGGTCAGCAACATTTATTGACTGTGACATCAGCTTTCTCAGTCTGATACTTACATTTATACCACTATGGCTGGCTGCTGCCACTTCTCCCTGAATCTGAAGTCGTGTTTTTGTAAGATCCAAGGGATAAGTAACTGGAACACAGAAAGCAAGGAACTGTATCAGAAGATGAGTAGGTTTGGCTCTTTTGAAAAAGAGTATTTAAATTAAATAAATGTTTTAAAAAGTATAACTCTTCTCAATTCAGGATCAACTGGCAGTCAACAAAGTCTTATAAATGAAAATTCATTTCTGGCTCTCTGGGGGATGTCAATTTCTCTTAAAATACCATGCCACATAGTGATACAACCCAGAAAATCCCAATATGAACTCTAAAAATACTATGAAACTTCAAAAAGCAGTAGATACCACTGCTTCATGGAAGACCAAGATCATAACAAAGTTGCAAGTTACAAAGTACCACATGCTGAGTGGATGGATCTGACTCAGGTTAGTGCCAAATGACAGCACTTGGTATTAGCAATGTTTAACCTCTCAAATCCATTACCAAATGGTTGTATGATACACAACGGGATGGTCCCCTTCCAAAAAAAAAAGTTGGATGGTAGTTTGTAGCCCCTTTCCCACCGGTCTATAAACCGTGTTAATAAAAAGGCATGAAAACTGATATTGATTTCACTCTTTATGTCCACAAAAGCACTAACAGCAGGTGACAGAATATTACAATGGAATGTATATGCAGATATGTACATAACCTAAATATCAAGTTTTTTTTTCACGCGTGAACAGTCAGAAATATAAAAAATAGTGTTACATAAAGCACAATAACTTAATTGCATATGATTGGAACATAACAGTAATCCCATTTAAGGAATCAAAGTTAATATATATGCACACTTACCTACTTCTGCAATACTAGCTGCAATAACCGATACACAGTATGTACACCAAAATGTATCAGCATAATTTGTTTTAAGGGGAACTGGTACTGGAGAAGGCATCATCCGCAGTATTCAAGTAATAGGTTATACCCTTACTCAAAGCTGAAACATTATATAATTGCATTACATTTCAATCTTTCATTAGGTTTATTTCGTAAGGGAAGGTTGGTAACCTAACAGCTGTTTGCACAAATCATAATCATTGGTAATGCCCATTCATAACAAAATTATGGCAAATAGGGGGTATGACGCACGCATATTCAGGCTATGCCACAATCATAAACACCTGATGAACGTATACAAATAACTTATATTCTACCTTCCTCATTATGAGCCAATGGTCATAGCTCCCCATCCACGACTCCCTCTTGGCGATCACAGTGACAGCCTATATCACTGCAGACAAATCATGCAACATAACAACCAGTAATCTACGAATAATATCGAACGTGATTAATAGCAAATACGAGCGATAACGCCATGGCGGACAGTACAACCACGTTACACAGAGAAATGGATATTACCGGTAGCACAGATCATCCAACCAGTAGCGCCCGATCAGCAGTTTCCCTGTATAATGTTTCAGAGGATTGATATATTTAGACCGGTCCGAACAATGGCTTCAAGTTATTAAAAGGATTAACGTTTGAAGAGACGGCCGTTTCAATTATTTTTAATGTGGAAGACCCCCCATGGTTTAGGTTATGACGCCATGTCATTTGATACAGAAATACCAAACTACGCGTAATATTCCAGACCATAGTAATCTGCTTCAACAACGTGTAACACCTTAAATCCTGCAATTTGTTGATTCCCAGTTGTAATTGGCAGACTTACGTTCTGAATTACTTAAGTGTCCAGTATTATGTAGAATATCACGAACAGTAAAAAAAATATGGCCATTATGAAATCAAACTGAATCCCAAAATCAAATATGTATGCATAATAAAGGTCTCCCTGCATGATAAAGAACCAGGCCTTGAAGTTGCATGGATAGGAGAGTGGGGGAGTGGTATTACTCCATGCATTCTTTACCTCTCACGTGAGTTCTATATGGCTGCTGTGAAATCAAACTGAATCCGAAGCTCAAACACACATACATAATAAGAATTGCCTCTCTGCACAACGAACCAAGCCATGAAGTTGTATAGGTGAAGGGGTGGTGGTATAGCTCCATACATTCTTTACCTCCTCATGCCCTGACCAATCACCCTTGTGAGAAGCTAACTGTTGCTCATCTATTGAACAAACTCTCAGCCTTTCATACAATTCACAAGCTGCAAAATTTACAGTTCTTACAGCACTGTTGCCAAAGATTCAAGTATTCTGGGCTGTTACACCGTGTCACTGGGTCCAACTGTGACTAACATTTCAAGACATCTGAACCTACTTACCAAATGCCACAGTGTAGCATCCCAGAATACACGAATCTACAAATACAAAAGTTCTTTCCTGCGCTCACAAGTCATCCACCTGTGTATTACAGACATTCTTATTGGTGGTCATCACCTTCCAACAACGATGGGAGATAATGCAAGAACTTGGGCTGGCACATTGCAATGATAGGTTATGTTACTGGCCATTTATTCTGCATTTATTCCATTTGTCCCCTTCAGGTGTGCAAAACAAAAAATTAGGCATAGCCGCAATGCAATTTATATTCACTAAGCAATAAAATTTCCAAGTGTGAAATACAAACAATATTTAAGCACACCCATGAAACATTTGATAATCATGGTAAAAGGGAAAGCTTTACTGAAGTGAAATGTGACAAGTTTTACTCACACCGTGACAGGCAAACTGATATTGAAATTCATGCTCTAAACAGGGGTTTGTGACTGTAAAAAGCTGATTTTAAAGATGTCCTCTGTGACACTTATGGGAGTCCCTACAGCAGATACTCCAATATACACATTACATACAGACACAACACAACTTACGTTGGCTCGGTTCATCGGCAAGACAAACAATCCTGCTTTCCAGACATTTCTTCATTACAGGCACTGCCCCTACCACCGTGGCTGCAACTGCACCACACCAGCTTACTTACCACACCTTCACACAATATAGACATACATGACAGTATGTTATATAATGAGAACAGAAGATATTATTTACTATTTGATGTTGGTGGGGAAATACAATAATAGTCCACATGATAATTTCAACAAATAACTTTAAATATTTTTTCACTCTTCACAACCAGACAAGAGCATCTGCAGAAACCTTGATACAAAATATGTTCTAAACCTCAGCAGTAACCTTGAAACAATGTTAATCAGCACCACATTCATGATATAAACATATTTCCCTCTTCTTCTCCATCCTTTTGCCTTCTGCCTGTTTTACACATGTGTATTACAACAGATAATTTTCACAATAACAACAATCATGCAGAATCAAGTATCTGAATAATAAAGAAAAGCATTAATATATCAGCAAGCCCAGCTTCAATGAACTCATACTGCTTTATTTGAAGTAATTTTCCTTGTGTGTAAGCACTAGGCACTGCACATGACATACTATAGTCATTAAGGTTGCTCCACACACTCTATACCCAAGCACTCCTCGTAGAATTAATGAAGCAAGCCCTACAACATAAGGCATATACTGGCACATCACCAAGATTACTGTCTCCTGTGATGTGATGTTGTGTAGTTCGGTAAAAAGGTTCTAACATTCTGGATAAAGGTACCAATTCTAACTACTCAGTTCGAGACAAATTAATGCAGCAGATTGCTCTAAACACTCACTATGTATATACCACACCACAATTTGCACACTACATCCCTAAGACAGTAATTATTGTAGTGAAAAAACTTCATATCACGCTACACTGTTGTTCACCCCAGATGAATGGACATCTAACATAACTATATTTGTATGCAATTTCCACTTTACATTGCCCAATTTTATGTAAAGAACTGTAAGTCCTTACACAGGTATCAGTAATAATTAATGCACAATGCAAATCTGTTTACCGATGGCAAATATCATTACAGCTGCCAATTATCAATCAGGCACACAGATACTTCGCATGATGCTTTACATGCTCTTCTATGAAGGTAGCTATGTAATAATAGCTATGGTCATAGCCATCTCTCATGTGCAGAATAACAGGAATCTCAGAATCCTTACAAGCACGTACAAAGTTTTCAGGAAAAAGGTCCGTTTCCAAACGTGGGTCAGCTTTCCCCTATTATTAAAACACACAAAAATGAATGGTTTTCACCACTTTAGAAATATAAAACTGCCACTTATGTTACATGTACCACAATATGACACCAACACCACAATCACTTTTATTTTGGCTGAGAACAATGATGTATGTACAGTGAATTATACAAGCATGTCTGCAACCAAACACAACATGGAGGAACTTAACTAACCTAACCTGTCAAAGGATACATGTCTACATCTGCAGCACATAAAGGGTTAAATAAGAGGAAAGGTACAGAGGCTCCTGATTTAAGTCAAGTGCCTCAAATTCCAAGTAATCAACTGTGTAGTGTTTAACCTTAATCACTCTGAAGGAGAGACTTTAAATTTCCTTGTAGTACAGACTTGGTAGCCCCATTTTCAAACAGTGCAAGACTTTCTGGTTGAGGAAAAAGGGATTTCAAATCTCCACTTCTACAGGACCAGTAATCATACTTTCACTCACACATAACAATATCACTATTGAAAACACTAAGCACTTTGACACCTGGACCACACACAGATAACACACAGCCAATAAAGGCAAATTTGAGAATACAGCCAAGCAGTAGAGAGTAACAATCAGGACAACAAGAATAATACACAATTATAAAACTCCCAATGAAACCACTTCAGTTACATGCAATAAAATGATGGATGTGATGCTAACAATTACCTGAAATTAAATGGAACACAACCAATGATAAGAGTTATCAATCAGACATATCAGCAGAAAATGGTAGCAAAATTAGGGGACAATGAATTGTAAGGGCTGTGGAAAGAAGCGGCTCAGCTTTACAGGAGGTACTGTCATGACAACAACGTGAGGGACTAACAAATATGATGAAAGACCTACTTCTACACCAAAATCACTGTACCACACACAAAAACCTGATCAAGACACAGAACAGAAACATAAACATGTACAAGGCCAGTCCAAAAAGATACCGAACATTTGAAATAGCGTGCCAGTGAGCCGGCGCAGGACGCTTACGACGGTGGTGCTGTGTAGCTGGGACTTTAAGCTTTATTTTGACACTAGCCACATCACGCCACTTTCAATTAGTCATGAGTTATGCGGGAGTGAACGTGTGTTTAGTGCCCTTGGCGATTTTTTGCAAGTTGAAGAATGATCTTGAAAAGCAACGTGTTTGCATGAAATTCTGTTTCAAATTGGGAAAAACATTTACAGAGACTTTTCAGATGTTGCAACAGGCTTATGGGGAGGACTGTTTGAGCCGTACGCAATGTTATGAGTGGTAACAGCGTTTCAAATCGGGCAGAACGTCCATCAAAGATGATCCCAAATCTGGACGGCCTTTTTCGTCAACGGGTGACAATCACATTGAGAAAGTGCGTTCTGTGATACGTGAAAATCGTCGTCTAACTATCCGTGAAGTTTCCGAAGAAGTAGACATCTGTAAAAGTTCATGCCACACGATTTTGACCGAAAAACTGAAGA
>Ga0131853_10024423_pt1 | contig 10908 bp, 7 predicted proteins | sample TergutLab28metaG_FD_92764 | JGI IMG/M metagenome (GOLD analysis project Ga0131853, IMG submission 92764) | Labiotermes labralis P1 segment gut microbial communities from Petit-Saut dam, French Guiana - Lab288 P1 (version 2) (version 2) | ecosystem: Host-associated > Arthropoda: Insects >...
CGTTAATCTCTGTTTTCTAGACCTGGAGCCGCTACTTTTTCCATTCAAGTAGCTCCTCAATTGACCTCACGAGGCTGAGTGGACCCCGTTCCAGACCCACTGCAACTCATAAAATCTGGTAGCGTCGGGGATCGAACCCGGGACCTCTGTATCTGTAGCCAGAAACTCTGACCACTAGACCACAGAGGCGGTCGTAATAAAACCAACTATATGCACTAATTTTTCAAATTTATTTTGGAATAAAACTCTACATGTTTCGGACAGTTCATCTGTCCATCATCAGGAGTTTTTAACTGTACACACAGCAAACCTGTATGACTTTTACCATTGCTGTGTGTACAGTGCAAAACTCCTGATGTTGGACGGAGGAACTGTCCGAAACATGAGAATTTTATTCCAAAAATAAATTTGAGAAATTAGTGCATCTAGTTGGTTATATTATATGAATTTATCACGATGCACGGTCCTCTGAGCGTCAAATTCGCTTGCCAGGGTCATTCATTGATTCAGGATGTAACGTCGTGGAAAATCAATCGATTCAATACTGGGATTTCTCCTTACTTTTCCGTGGCTATTTTCAGAATCAATGTATTATTCAAGCAAGAAAAAACTAGTAACAGTTTTCAGGCTGTGTACCGGTTTCTGCAATACTTCGCAAGCATGGTCTTCCCTGTAGTTTTTTATACATTACTCTCCTATATTTGCACAGTCTTTTTATTTATCCTTCCGTTTTATTTTGTCCTGTTTGCATGGTTTTTAATAGGAAAGGAAGTGAAGAAGGTGAAATATGCAAAAAGATATGTAGGGCTTCTGTATACCGTTGTTTCGCCCGTTACGGAACTATACAGTGTGCGATTCAGTTTATAAGGTTATATTTTTCTATTTACAAGACTCATTACCATGTAATATCCGGTGCCAGAGAACAGAAAATAGGTACATTGTAACGCCGTTTCTTGATTAGAAGCTGAATTAATTGTAAAATTCCATTAATTCTATGTTTGTGTCTGCAGTGCGCTAAATTCAGTATGTCACTAAAGAGCTTACTTTGCCTAATATTATTTACGTTGTTTGTATATTTTACTGAGGCTTTATTCAAGTGATAAATCCGATATGCAAATATTACATGTATGTGTTTTATATTAAATAATGCATACTGTTAGTTTAAAAGAAAAACACGAGCGAAGAGCGACTCTTCATACTGCGGCTAACACACAATTTACAAGGATGGGTGTGACTTGATTTACATTTCTACATTTTATTTTACATTTATTTCAACTTTACGTACTCTTATTACTTTAAGAATATGAACATTTTAATGCTTTATTGGAAATAAATTGTATAACTTGTCACCGAGTGTTTCTAAAACAATTAACATGAACGCGATACTATTCCTAACAGTTTATATCTGTCATATATATTTTGAATCATAGTTCTGTAATCCTGTGAAGTCTGAAAACTATAAAAAATTTGTCTAATTATCAATTCTTGTCTTACAAAAAGCAGTGAACCTCAATTCGAAAGACCATAATTTACTGCTTCTTGGGCTAAGAATCGTTGCTTATTATGAGAATCGTTCAAAAACGCATAGATACGTTGTGTGAAGAAGTATCAATACTTCTCAAGTTACAAAGGTCAAGGTAAAGTGATCCCGTTACAGGCCCGGTGTGGCCCAGAGTATGGGTAGAGGTCTAGCTCTACTCTTCCATGACCGCGACACTAGAAGGGGGTGAGTGGTCAGCAGCAGGCCAGGCCGCACTCTACTCCCGGGACAGACCCGGTACCCATTTTACACGAGGCTGATTGGGCCCCAGGGCCGGTCTTTATGGGCGGACAATCTTGTCCCCACCGGGATTCGATTCCGGACCGTCCAGCCCGTAGTCAGTCGCTATACCGACTGAGCTACCTGTCCCACTCTTCTCAAGTTACACTACGCAATAAAAGATCAGTGTTTCTAATATAACACTGTGAAACAAAGTATAAATACTTCTAATGTTACACTGTGGAAGAAAATATAAATATTCCTGGTAGGTGGTATTTGTTAAAAATCACTGCGCTTTATATGGTTGAAGTGGCATGTGCACTTTGTTTCTTTGAGTCTCTCTCTTTAAGCAATTATGCAAAGCATCCAGATAGGCCGTACCTCCACTCTGCAGCTTGCAGATTTAAATATTAATACAGAGAGGATTCTGTGGGATATTGAGTGTGCTCTTTCTGCGTTCTTGGGTTGCAGACAACATCAGTCGTGCTTTGTGATTTGGTGAGTAGAGAGAACAAGTTTGTTGAACTTCTTTGCAAAAAGGACAGCAGAAAGGTCAATAGTGTAAACAAAAACAACTATACATTGAAGGATACGAGTGAGAAAGCCTAAGTAAATAAGCTGACGGGCTTTAGGAAAGCTCTGTACCAAAGTGGTGTGTGATTCGTTCAACGTCCATGCAGAGACGCAATTTTAGGCGCGTTCGCAAAATTACGGAAAAGCTTCTATTTGCTTCTTCATGTCTGTCCGTCCGTCCGCATGGAACAGCTCGGCTCCCACTGGACGGATTTTAATGAAATTTGGTATTTGAGGATTTTTCGAGAATCTGTCGAGAAAATTCAAGTTTTGTTACAACCGAACAAGAATAAAGGTTACTTTACGTGAGGACCAATTACATTTTTTGTCACATCTCGCTCATTTCTTCTGGAAATGGGAAATGTTTCGGACGAAACATGTAGAGAAAATCAAAACACATATTTTGTACCGAGTAACTTCCTTTTCGAAAATCTTACCGCATATGAGATAATGTGGAAAAATATTGTAGAGCGGGGCAGGCTGCAGATGACAATATGGCGCGTATGCGTTGCATGCTGGATACCTAAGCCTACGAATTCACACAGTTAGGTTGTGTAATACTTACTTATTTCTGTTCCACTGTAACAACGGTTGCATGAACGCGCCTCAGTGTTACGTTATATGCGCATTGCCTGTCATGTTATAACTTAAATAAGGCTTCAGTTCACAATTCTCTCATCTAACAGAGTGTGTAGCGTTTTATGCATCCTTGCGTCGATTCTTTAGACCTGTTAAGTATTGTGTAGCTTCTTTAGCCTGTTTTTTTAAAATTTAAATACACTTAAAAATTCATAAGCCATACTACCACATGAACTTCATAGAAACCATTGTAGGATACAGACAGTGGCGTACCCAAGGATTTGGTTTGGAGGGAGGGGGGTTAAACAAATTCAGTTGAGGACAGAGGGTAGAGAGAACGGGGATCTGGGGGCGGTAGCCACCTAGTCAGGGGTTCTGGAGGCAGCTGTAATTTCGCACAAAAAATTTCATTTCATATAGTAAAATTTTCTTAATTTTTGGTACTTTAAGACTATTTATGATGACAACAAATTTATTTGTCATTACTAATGTAAAACAATTGCGAATCTAGGTAGTTTTAGAATTTTACTGCCTTTTTTCCGAACATCTTGATGTGTTGGTGTCCTAAATTCAGCGATTTTTAACAGTTTTCACAATCGGGTTGATTTTGGCACGATTTTGGAGGGCCTTCGGAATTTCTTGTGTTTGAACACCCCAAACCCCCGCTCGGTAGGCCACTGGATACAGAAGCGAAACGCGCTACGTTGTGCTAGATGCTTGTCGCATCTTTAAGGATACTCACACTGTTACTGTAGTAATGTGTGGGGCGTATGACTGTGCAATTATTGAACTTCAGACGTACGAGCACATATATAAATATACAATGATGTATCAGTCAAACACAACAAAACTTTATTATGTTTATTATTGTATTAAGGCAACATGTTTCGATTCTTATATAATCATCTTCAGGTCCTTTTAAGATACAGATACTTACTTAGCAATGTTTATAATGCGCTGTGGGATCCCAAACGCTTACATTCTTGATATAACTATGTATAAAATGCATGTGTCGTTATAAGGATCTGTATCTTAGAAGGGCCTGAAGTTGATTCTATAAGAATTGAAACATATTGCCCTAATACAGTAATAAATATAATAAAGTTTTTTTGTGTTTGACTGATACATCATTGTATATTTACATACGCGTTAAACACTTCGGGATGACAAACATTAAAAAGTACGAGCACTTACTTGCAATTTGGACAACATAACGTGCGGACATTTTATTAAACCAACGTGAAACTAATATATACTTATATCTGCATATATATTGAATATTCGTTTATTATGGGATGTTAGGCCGTACAACTGGATGTGTAGCTCTGCGTGACACACCCAGAGAGCCGGCGTCATATCCCAAAAGACTTAAAAGTTTCAGCAGCACTGCTGAGAGACCCTCAAGTTTCGCGTTATACAAGACATTACTCTAAGCATTTTCACAATGCGATGATGGAATGTGGATATACGATTGTAATGTCAACTTACTCTTCCCGTGTGGGCTTGGGCGTGTAGCTTCCCTTCTGTTCAGCAAGCTTGAGGGTCTTGATCACAGGGTAATTTACGTGGGAGGTCCCTGAAAGGCCCACGATCGACTACGACTGGCTGACACACTAATACTCACAAAATTGAGATTTCTTTCTTTAAATTTATATGTTAAATTGCACTGTCGTTTGCAAAATTGAAACGTGATTTTCGTTTAGTATAGTATAGTAATCAAAGGGTAAAATATAACGGTTGATATGAAGTGCCACGGAACTTGGACTAAACACACGTTAACTTTACATTGATCTATTTGTATAATATCACTGACAATTGAAACATTGCCGAAACTAGTATACTCGTAAGTTTGAATTTGCATGCGCACGACTCCAACGGTCCAAAACAGAGTGTCCGTCGCTTGCTGCTTCTGCACTGTCCAAACCAACCCCTCCCCCTGAATTTACTGAAATGATTCCATTGGTCGAAATTCCAATTTAGAAAACATCGTAGGTCGAATTTAATTTTTGGGGAAAGTCAGATCTCATTGGCTGCATTAATTCAAGCCAGTCAACATCAAACTTCCGTCAAACGAACATTTAGGGGTGTTGCCCACTGGCACTTCTTACTGAGTGAATTACGTCCTCAAAAGTGTCAAAGTCTCGGGTATCACTCAGAAACACCGAGATGCAAAACTGTTACCAACCGGACAGCTGATGGATGTTCTGCCCAGACTCAAGCTTTTGGATGTCTTAACGTCCCTCACATCCCTGCTGTTTTGCCTAGTTAGGTTTTTTACAGCCAAAGGAATTTACCTAAAGAAGCCCGTTCAGGTTTTGAACCAGAATCGTCGGTCCATTTCAGGACTTGAACCTGAAATGCCGGTAACTGTACGAAGTGCAGTATAAGAGGCATAACTGATCAATTCGCTACCATGCTAGCAAGCTGGTTAAATTATATTTAAAATAAACCTGTTTTGAATCGTATTTTGTCCAGCAGTCTAGTATTGCTACTTAGAATATGTTTCAACCAAAGGTTTAATAAGTCTTACAGGTATCTATTAGCCGGTCCCAGTGGCCGCGCGGTCTAAGGCGTAGGTCTACGGCCGCTCGCCTGTTGAGATTGTGGATTCGAATCCCACCGGGGGCATGGATGTCTGTCTGTTGTGAATGTTGTGTGTTGTCAGGTAGAGGTCTCTGCGACGAGCTGACCACTCGTCCAGAGGAGTCCTACCGACTATGGCGCGTCGTTGTGTGTGATCTAGAAACCTCGTGAATGAGGAGGCCATAGCCTGTTATGGGCTGCTCCGCCAAAAACAAAAAAAAACAGGTACCTATTACCTGTTGCATATTGTATAAAGAATGATACCCTACAATGACATTGCCCATAATCGTGCTGCATTATACGTAAAGAGAATGAAGATAGTTCGGTGTCGAATTGTATATATTAGTTTTTAATGCAGACGCTGGCCTGGGGTATAAGCCACCTGGGTTTTTTTTCTTGACAAGAACGAGTTTCAGTTCCAAAACTAAATACAGTCCGTTTAAATGATAACGTGCACCTGTTTGTTGTCACCGATCGCAGTGACCTCACCACGGGCCGCAACACCGGATTTGCAGGTTTTATCACGGGTTCTATGACAAATGGAAGATCCTAATCGGAGATAGGTCGCGGAGAAAATGTTTTTATGCCAAAAAAATTCCAGTATAATTTACTGGTCATTTTACCTGTTCCTTCACTCTACTGTTAATCTGCTATATGGCTCAAACCGCACATGCAAGAACAGAACACACTTTTTATCTATCACAGTAATATCTCTTTCTTGTAATATTATCTCACATAGTTACTGTGTGGTATACATTCTCTCCAAATAAGCAGCGCTACCCTAAATTAGATTAAAGTTCAGAAGAAGGCATGCTCTGTAGACCTCTGGAACTGAACGTCGTAACAGTCCTGATGATTTCCCATAGGTTTCATAGAAGGAAAATGGATCGTAGGTTATCCTTAGAGATAGGAAGAAAGACAGACACAGTCTCTGGTTTTCAACCCGCCGCACATCCAACATGTTACTTCTTTCTTATATAACGGTTTTAAGAAATGCTCCAAATGGGCCCAGCTTGCTGAAGTACAAAGGTGTGTACTTCTATCACAGTTTTCTCGATTTCAAAGTCAGTGATCTGTCTTTCTGAGAAACGAAGGAAGAGTGATAAGAATTTTTATCTGAAGAGACTGCTTGCAAGTATACTTCCGGAATTCGGAAACTCTAGCTCCAGATTGAATTTTACTCCACCGCCACCAAGGGACATAAGAGGGAAGGTGGAACATTTTTATTTACAGGTGAAATGAAAGGAACAAAATGGGCTGTTCATCTTTGTACGTGTTCCCCTAAGGCTGTTTAATATAGGAAATTTATACAAGACGGGAGAAATATAGTAAGTACTTTCTGTAATAAAATTTATAAACAAAAGTGAATCTAATTGTAGTCTGAAGTATAAAAAAGAATATACGGTATCTGATTTTTATTGTAATAACAGAAAATATAAGAGAATGCCAAAGTAAATAGACTAGATCTGGCTTCCATTGTTTTCCGAGAAAGTTTAATTAAGTGATCAGAAAGTAAATGTAAAAAAACATGGCAATGTTGTAATTGTGGCGAGGGATCCAGCGGGGCAACATTAAACTTCCTTCTGGTTAGCAAAAAGAGAATTCGTTACGTCTAAAAGTACCGTACATTTAGAGCAGTTTTGCAGTTCTGCAGTAGTTACATTACATGTAAAAATTGCGTAGTTAATTTCGAGCTATTCAACGATGCTATAGCCATGTTAGTTAACACGTCACTAACAAGTTCAAGGGCTTTTCCCTTCTTCTCAAAACGCAAGCATCACACTAAATACATAAGACGTTCGGAAACTACTTCTCTCTTCCTCAGGTTCGTTCACCAACGTCGTGTGTTTGTGTGTGTGTGTGTGTGTGTGTGCGTGCAGTGTGATTTATGTGTTTTTAAGACAATGGAAAAAATCCTTCTACCTACTACAAGTTGCCCTATTTTCAAGGTATTCCGTGGTGTATGTTTGTTGACGTGAGGAAAATTTTTTAAGCCCTTTAACACAGTGCATACAGTTCTGAAGAAGTGGCTGTCTGTAGCCACTGGCAGTTTAATTGACTCCGGTGTCCGTCTCTGTACGAAGACAATCTTTTGAGGGTCTGTCAGAGGCTAGAAGGCACCTTTGTTTCCCTGATTGAAGGCAACAGGTGAGTCCTGTTTTCGAATTTGTGAAGTTGAATTCCATTCCCCAGTACTTAAATTTGATCGTTCCCCACTCCGCACCTTGCATGTCGTTCCTCGCCCCTTTCTGGCTCCTCTTTGAGGTATTTTGATGACTTAATTTCACTAAATAAAATCCGTCGTATTCAGTAAATAAAAATCGGTGATAAAAATTATGTAATGTAAGTAAAAGGTAAAGCAGTCCCATTTACAGGCCTAGAGTGGCCCAGAGGGTTCCAGGAATATAAGGTTCCCAGATTTCATGACAACGACACAGGATGGTGGTAATGTTGTCAGCCTTACGCACCAGCTGCCTTTACACCCAGAAAATACTCCTGGTACTCATTTCTGTTAGAGCCTGAGTCGACCCCAGGACCGTAGTGTGATCGGAAGGATTTTATGTCAATGACAAATTCCAATGACACCAGCTGGGATCGAACCAGCGACCTTCCGATTTGTAATACAGCACCTTAACCACGTGCCACCGCGGTCCTCATGCAATGTAAGTATTAAAGTGAAAACAAATGAGGGATGCGGGATAGAAAAAAATATAGATGCTTCACGAAATTAATGTAGATTAAACGATGAGACAAGACGAATTGCGACGAAGGAAAAGAAGATGAGCAACAAACGATATGAAAATGGAAGGTGATTCATTAACTAAAGATTACATAGCTGCAAGATTTAGATGAATAAGTAAAGTAATAAAAGTGGAATAATGTATGAGACCTGGAAAGAAATATGTAAATTTCGTCCGCATAACCTCGGAGAAGATACATAATTATTCTGATGGTACAGTTAACCTATATTCTTCTCATACCGATTCTGAAAGAATCACTGTGTTATTTCGTATTCTGTCTTGCTACATTCCACTTCATGAAATATCGTATTTAAAATATGGAAAAGGAACATTGATGTGGGTCAAAGAAGATAGTAAATTTTCATCGTTTGCTGAATGCATATGTCAAGAGTTGGTGATCAATCATAGATAAGCGATGTGGATGTTGCTTCCAACAAATATGGTTGTCCATACAAATAGTGTAGCCTACCATCCGGTTTGATGGTTTGGAAGTATGTTTTTCATCTCCCGCACATTAGAAGGCTGTGAGTTTGGATACCAGGGAGGCGGGGGAAAAGGAATATCTTGGGGGGAAGTTTTGTGATTTCTATGAAATGGAGAGTCAAGTCTTGAGTCACGACATGATGAGAGTATTCCGAAGAGAGAAGCGGAAGATGTGAGGCAAGCTTTCCGTTACACGTGTAAAGACGGCTTCCCCGTAACCCCGTGTAATGTAATACGATCTCCCCAGGACGGCCGTCGTCACAAGAAAACAGATCACCATCCCCTTCTTCTCTCTAGGGGGTTCATGTTCTAGACCTGTGTAAGACGTGGGTGCCTGTTTTATGTACCGACTTCTCGTAAAGGGTGGAAAACTTTTCGATGCCGATATCCGTGTTCCTGCACAGTGAAGGTATTCAGCAGCCGCGTAGATCGTAGTGTATACTTGTAGCATGTGCTTTGTAGAAAATGAATTAGGTTGCTTATTTTGATTGGTAAACTCCCTATTTTTTTTCCCCGATATTCCAGTCAGCTATAATACAATAACCTCAAAAATCTTACTTCGCACTTACTTTAATTCTGCAATTATGGTTTAAATGTAATTTCCTTGTGTAACGAACTTCTAAATATTTATTGTGTAATACAGGTTTGTCACATGAGCTTGGAAACAATGAAAGATGAGGATGAACATATAACATATATGGATAGATGACAAACTCATGCGAAAGTTGAGTCCGAAAACTTTGTGAGAATGAACAACTTGAGGTGGGAGGGTGGGGGGGAGGGTTCTATTGATAATATCGATAAGGATATGAAAGAAAACGGTGCGTGAGGATTTAGACAGGAAGGGTCGAACTGCAAGCTGCTGTTGACATAGTGAAAAAAGAGCAGTCCTGTCTTTAACACGTGACGCCGTGTAGTTTGGTAGCTAGTTACTAATGTTGAGGACACAGCGTCGTAAGCCAGAAACAATCTTCACAACCTTCGCCATGATAACCTCCTCTCTCACGTGGTAATAATCTTCCACGTTGGCATGAAACGCGAGCAGTTTCTTGTGCAGTGAGCAACTGTTGATTTGTACAGAAGGACCGAACGTCATGGAGCTAGCAGTGAGTAATCATTACATAAAATGCTTATTCAAGGGTGATTATGTTCACCTCTTCTCACGTTAGTATAGCTTACAAAGAGTAAAAAAACACATAATTCATTACAAATAAGACTTTAAATTTCAGATCATAACACATTGATAGTGCCTAATTACTAGAAAGAAAATTGTTTCATTCTTAAAATTTCAAGTGTGTTATGTGGTCACAGGGAGGACCACGACAGCATAGTCCGTGTAGCGACATGCTACGGGCTGGGCGGTCCGGGGGATCGAGTCCCGGTGTGTAGGGGAAATTTTCTGTACCCATCCAGACTGCCTTTCGAGCCCACACAGCCTCCTGTATAGTGGGTACCGGGTCGATTTTCCCGGAGGTAAAGCGGCCGGGACGTAGCGTTGGCCACCCAACCCCATCTAGCGCCGAAGTCAAAGAAAGAGCAGAGCTCATCTTAGCCTTCAGGGCCTGTTTGACATTCAGGGGACCATGCGTCGTGATATATTCTTATAATAAAACCAACGATATGCATTAATTTCTCAAATTTATTTTTGGAATAGAACTCTACATGTTTCGGGCAGATTTTGCGTCCATCATCAGGACTCTAGTACTGTATACACAGCAACAGGTATATGTCATACAGGTTATGCTGACTGCTTGCAAGCCGGATCAGGATGGATCCATCCTTATCCGGCTAGCAAGCAGTCAGCATAACCTGTATGACATACATCTATTGCTGTGTATTCAGTACTAGACACCTGATGATGGACAGAAAACCTGTCCGAAACATGTAGAGTTCTACTCCAAAAATGAATTTGAGAAATTAGTGCATCTCGTTCGTTTTATTATAAGAACCTTCAGGGCCTTGTATAGAGCGAACCTTGTGCCTTTTCCTTTCATCTATTTATAGGAAGAATAAATGTAGCCAGCATGTATACTCTAATGATAAAAAATGACATATCTCAGCTCCAGTGAGCGAGTTGTATCCGTAGGACATGCAGTATGTATTGATTAATGGCGAATAATTCATGCGTACGTGTATGCTAAATTTAATATATGATTCGTTACTTGGTTTCCTCTGCACCTAGACACATAG
>Ga0131853_10024425_pt1 | contig 10907 bp, 12 predicted proteins | sample TergutLab28metaG_FD_92764 | JGI IMG/M metagenome (GOLD analysis project Ga0131853, IMG submission 92764) | Labiotermes labralis P1 segment gut microbial communities from Petit-Saut dam, French Guiana - Lab288 P1 (version 2) (version 2) | ecosystem: Host-associated > Arthropoda: Insects >...
CGATGGCTCAATTACGGGCGGGCGGAACCCGGCATAATGCCGGCGTTCGTGTACACTCCCGTTTTAATGAAGACGGTACGATTGTTGCAAGACCTGATGCTATTCAAGACCCGTCACGCCGCCTAGATGCGTCTACGTTGCCCTCTGTGACGCAACCAATACCGCCTGTAACAACAACTCCGCCGACAACAACTCCGGCACAAACAGCTCCTGCAACCGCAACTCCAGCACCGGCAGTACCTGCTCAAACTGCGCCCGTGAACTTGGGTGTAATCATTGTTATGAATATGTCGGATAGTGACGGCAGGGTTATCCAAACAAACTTCGGTAGTGGCTGGCACGAGTCACGGTCAAGCATTAACTCTTTTTCAACGAGTACGATAAATGGCTTGAGAACCACCGCCGAGATTGGCTCATCCGATTTTACGATAGAGTTCAATGGTGTGACGCATGTGGTAAGACCCGGTGAGACTCTTGAACTGGGCGGTGCGCCTGTGCAGACGCAAACTCCAGCTCAGGTGGGTACTGGCACGCTAACTATCGAAAACAGGTCTAGCGATACACAAAGAATTATTACCTTCACAAACAATGTGACAGGACAATCCCGCACTTCGCGTAACCGTATCGACAGGGATAGCTCAATAATAGTCTATTTGCGAACCGATGCGACAGCCGAGGCAACCGCAGGGTCTGCCAGCATCACAGTGACCTTCGGCGGACAAACCTACACAGTTGCCCCCGGCCAAACCGTAACGACAACTAACTAAATTACTGTAGGTTTCTCACTCAAAGAATCCCCGCCCCATAACCGGGTGGGGATTTGTGCTTTAGTGCGAGCCTTCGCCCTCCCCCGGAGACTAACTAACAAAGAAAGGCAGGCAATGGGGTGTATTTGCTTAGACACGCATGAAGAATTTTATGTGTAATGCACAGAAAGGAACAAACCAAAATGTCATATGTACCCGACTCTAAAGAAATAAACGACCATTGCGAAGACGACCAAAATACGTTAGGAGAATGGGATTTATCCGTGCGCTCCTTCCGCTGCTTGGAGCGTGCAGGAATCATACGCCCCGAACAGCTAATAAAAATATCAACTGATGAACTGAAAAGTATTAGAAACTTGGGTCGCAAATCAGCCAGAGAAATTGTATTCGTAGCTCTTGAAAAAGATTGCGAAGCGTGGGCTAACGAAATGATGAAAAACGACGATTTGTTCCCGCCCGACGACACAACAGAGTCAAAAGAAGAACTCATACAGCATTTGCTGAAAATGAGAGAGCAGCAAAGACGCGCTTAAATCAAGAAAAGGAGTATGTTTATGGCCAAACTAACCGACCAGCTACCCGACGAGCAGTACACTATCCCCTATGACGACGTAAACGGCTCCAGTATGTCCAGTATGCTTGCGAACATGATGCTTTTTAATAAAATGGCAAAAGACCTGCATAACTACAATATTGATGATTATAAGAAACTGTTTGAACAGTTAAATGCACGTTATGAGGTCTTTTTGTACAAATGGCTGAAACGAAACTGGGATTCATTGAGCAAAGAACAGCAGGACTTCGCAAGACTTTATTACCAAACAGGAAGGATGATACTGTGAATTATAACTGCAATATTTGCGAAAAAGAAATATCAAAGCAAGACCCAAACATAGAGATACACGAGGCGTTGGGTTATGGTTCATCTTACGACGAAGAAATACACCATGTCCGGTGGTGTACCGATTGCTTTGTAAACCTGATTAACACATGCGCACGCCAGACACAGGTTGCCGTGTTCACAGAGATTGACAAGCAAAAATATGAAGCCTCCGACTTCCACCCGTGGAAAGATAAGATTCCGGGAGAGTTCTGCACTGTATGCGGCGAAGGTCTGGTTCAGCTTGACTTTAACGACAATCTCGTAATTCAAGTCAAACTGGATGATATAAAACACGAAGTTCGCTTCTGTAACAAATGCTTTGACAAAGTTATAGATAACTGCAAGCAAAACTCGTTCGTTCGCTCCTATTAGACTTCGATAATCGCTCCTGACCTTGCTCTGCCGATTGCGGCGAGCTGCCGCCGAATTATAGTTAAGAGGTCTTATAATACTGCTTTTCTTATATGCCGTGTCGCTAACGCGATGCGGTTTTTGTTTTTATGGATATTTCGCAAGTTTTTATTACATTTTTATTACAAAAAAATCCGCTCATCTATGAGGTGATTTTTAATTGCAAAAAACGCTCGGAAGCCTTGATTTTCTTGATGTTTTGGCTGTTTTATGCTAAAATATAAGTAACAATAATTGTTGAAAATGCGGATTTATTTATCATGACCGGCATACCGAAAATCCGCAAAAAGAAAGGAGGCTGTTGATATGCCAAGACATCCTAAAGTATCACCTACAGGTGACAGGGCGAAACTAAAACTGAAAAATTTTAGTACATTTGAAGAAATCAACACAGAACTTGTAAATCTCAGGTGGATTAAAAGGCAATTCGCAATAGACCAAAAACAGCGCGAGGAGGCCTTGAGGAAAGAAGTATACAAAAAAGCTATTGCACGACTCTATGAAGAAGACCCATCGTTCAAAGCCGAGGTTGATAAAAGGACAGCCGAAATATTGGCCGGGAAAACTGGTCAAGCATCAGAGCTCTGCGAACCTCCTTTGGAAGATGTTCCGACCTTCCAGCCTACGGATGCTCCTTCTCCAGCTATAACCGAATGCATTTGCCGGAAGCCATGCGAGTATTGCGCCGTCTGAAACTGATTGTCAAAAAATTGCAAGACGACATATACCAGTTGCGGTAAACAAAAATCCGCACCTAAATATGGAAATAAAACGGGTGTGTAAGTGCAAATAAAACAGTGTCGAACCGTCTCACAAAAAGGAGCGGTTCTTTTTTTGTCATTTTGAAGAAACTGGCTCACAAATGGGCTTAATTATCTTTGAGGCTGACACTGGCTTCCAGCCATATTTGTGACCGATTTGGGGAAATAAAAGACCATTGGGGCTCAATTAACTTCAACCCATCTTAAATTACACGAAAAACAAGAGTATTTGAATCATTTTTTCTGCTTTTTGAAGCCATTTCTCAAAAAAATGGTCTGCAAGCGGGCTTAATTATCTTAGAGACCAGCACTGGCTTATAACCTTATTCCGCCCAAATTGCGCCCGATGTGAAACCATAAAAAGCCCATGTAAATTTATGACGGCGGAGCCGTCCGGTGGATGTTCCAAAAAACCGGAGGTGCAGTCACATGAATACCATTTATTACACCGGAATCGGCTCTCGTCAAACGCCTGCAACCATACTTGAGAAGATGGAAAACTTCGCCTACCTGCTCGCCAAGAGGGGTTATGTTCTTCGTTCTGGCGGGGCTGACGGAGCTGATTCTGCGTTCGAGAGAGGTTGTGACAAAGCAGGCGGACCAAAAGACATTTATATCCCGTGGAAAAACTTTAATAATCGCGGATGGGGTGCAGAAGCCGGTATAATTCCTGACTTAGATGCCGCAAGAGAAATCGTTATGCGCACGCACCCTACACCACATCGTTTAACGCAGGGCGCAATGAAGCTACACAGCAGAAATCCGTATCAAATACTCGGCAGCGGGCTATCTAATCTATCAGCATTTGTCATAGCCTACACCGAAGGCGGCAAACTAAAAGGCGGTACGGCGACGGCTATACGGCTCGCACAGGAATACGGCATACCTGTATATAATCTGGGCGACCCCGGCAGGCCGTCATTCAATCAATTTCTTGAATCATGCGTGCTTCCTGCTGTCGAAGATGAAAAACGGCATGAATAAAACTATGGACATGGACACCCCTTTTTAGGGTATCTGTGTCCTATTTTTTTACTCCGCCAACCTCACCCTGCGAATTCGATTTGCAAATTTTATAAGGCATCTGCGATGCCTACGGCGGGAGTTTATCACAAATCGTTGACGGTTCACTCAGAGTTGAGCCGGTGGCAGAGGCCCCTCAAAATCGTCAACTGTGCTTTGAGTGCCATACTGGGATTCAGACCCTATCGTCAACAACTCGCAACATCGTTGAGGGCTACAGACGGCATTTCGGGCTTCACCCTCAACAGTGATATGCGCCGTCCGTCAACAGTTTCTAGGCTACGCTACGAACCTGCCGTCGGTCTCTGCAACGTAGTCCCTTCGCCGCTTACGCGCTATGGGACTACATCAAAAGACGGCTCCGTATGTGATGAGAAAACCACTCATCACATACTCCGCTTTCTCTATTCCCCTGTATTTCAACAATAATATGGGGGAATAGAGAAAAGGGCATAAGGGGGGATGCCACCACCTCTCCGCTTCGCTCCGAGTTGTTGGCACTCCGTTCGCCTGCGGCTCTCTACGGTCGGCGGTGCCGACTCCCTCTCCGGCTTCGCCTCTGACCCTGCTTCGCAGGGCCCTTACTGCGGGCTTCGCCCTTGCCCTCCACTTCGTTCCGGGTGCTCTAATCGGTCGCCTGCGGCTCCCTCAAAAACTAAATCGTTCGCACAAATTACGCTCGCCCTTGATTCGCAGTTTACTCACTTAAAAATACAAACCAAGTGACTCCGCTCGTAAATTCGCTCAGTCGCACCCTCAACACATTTACATAAATCACATTAATATCTCAACAAGCAGGGCTGTTAAGATATTTACAAATCAAAATAATTAGACACTCATATCCATTAGATGTTCCATCGGGTACAGCAAGCAAATTTGCCTTTATTGCACAAAAAATGCAAGTCATCAAACAAATTTGATTGGCTTGCATTTTTTTGTTCCAGTTATTTTATTAAACATAACGATTCGTGTTAAGTAGTGTGTGAATTGTTTCTCTAATTTCCGCAATCTCGGAGTTAATAATATCTTTTCTTTGTGGAGTTCCGTGAAAGTCACTACCCGCAGTAACTAAAAGGTCTCTTTTCTTTGCTTCAGTTAAGAGCCATTCAGTTTTTTTCTGTGAAAATCTTGAGTAAAAAACTTCCAATCCATCCAATCCCAATTCGCACAAATAATCCAGTAAATCGGAAACATTATGATGTGTCTTTGTAATAATATCATAATCCCGATATGAAAAAAAAGCGTGTGCTAAAACAGAAAACCCACCAGCATCTTTTATTAGTTTGGTCGCCTCAGATAATGGTGCATCCAGCGCAAAAAGTTTATTATAGTATCCTTCGGCAATGTTAATCAATTTTTCCTTTTTTTCTTTACGTAAAAAAGATGAATTTAAGTGATTTATTATATCCTGTATCCGCATTTGTGTGCCAGCAATTACAAAAATATCATCGTATTTTTCTTCAAGACCACTTTCAGCAAGTTCATCAATCAAAGACAATAAAATTTTTTTACGTTCCAAATGATAATGTTTTATATATGATTTTAACGCAGTATTTTCATAATCTATGTTGTAAGCAAGGATGTGGATGGATGTATCTTGACGAAAATCCACATCTTTATTCTCATTTCGACACGACATTTCTAAACCAGAAATGCAATTCATTCCTAATGAATGTGAAATTTCAATTGCATCCTTGACACCTTCAAGCGAATCGTGGTCGGTAATTGATAGCACAGATAATCCCTTTTCTTTTGCGATTTTAACGGTGTCTACTACGCTATGCTTGCCATCTGAACAATTCGTATGCAGGTGCAAATCAGCAATCATTATAGAATCCCCACCTTCTTATTTTTTACTTTTTGATATTAGTGCAACCACAATAGCCTCAATGCCCTTTTCATCTTTGACCTCAATATGTTTAGCAAATTTAAGTTCTTTATGCACATTTCCGCTAAGTTCGCCCCCATAAATATATGTTTGTCCATCCATATCTAATGGGTAATTGAATAAATTCATGAATGTGTTTCTTTGTTGCAAATGAATTACTGTTTTTGAATAATAGAAAAAATCGGGAAGAACACCATCATCAGATATATCACGTCTCCGATTTACTACTTCATACCCTTTTCCGCTTGGAATCAATGAAGTCAGCGATTGCACATCAGAACGTCTTTCGCCTTTATCTGTAATGCCAAATCCTTTAATTGATATGGAATCCGTATTTTGGTCTATACACCATGCACCGTATTTTGTCACGCCATCAATGGTATATGTATATGACCAATACCCTTTTAGATATGTCTTGCCCCAATAAAATTTCAAAAGTGTGTCCGAATGATTTATCAATTTATTTAATATCCAAAATATACTACTATGAACGACCGTTGCAGACAACAAAAAAGTGACAACAATATTAACAGCAAAGGGGACAGTTAAATTGCTTTCAATGTAGTTGCTTGCCGCTATTCCGATGGCAATGGCAAGACCGACTGTGAAATTCGTAATTTTATTGTTGCTTTTCACCATAATTTTCCTTCACCACCTCGCCGTGTGAATAGTTAATTTCATGCCATTTATCGTAATCATAAGAATTTTCCATGCAAAATTTAATCATCCTCAAAGTTTGAAGGTGCGAAACAACAAGGATGTTCTTTTCCTTTATTTTATCCATCAAGTTCCACAAAATCGAATCAACCCGCCGCCTCAAATCTGCTAAACTTTCTCCATTGGGGGGCGTTTTTGTAACAACAAGTTTTCCATTTATAAAATATTCGCTGTTTTGTTTAACGATTTTCTTATTCTTTCCTTCAAAATCCCCCAAACCTCTTTCAATAAGTTCATCAAAATAACTTATCTCGAAATTCGTGGCATTGTATTTACTCATAACAAATTCAACAGTTTGCACACTTCGTTTTAATGTGGATGCAAAAATGGCACACGATTCCATATTTTCAAGCAGTCCATTTGTAATTATATTCGTATCACAAATAGGAAACTGCTGCTGACCCATGTAAATATCGTTTAGGTAAGCAGCAGTAGTGAAGTGTCGCATAGACAGCCAATTATTACCTAACACCACAGCTTAACACCCGCCTTGGTTAAAGAAGCTATTTGTTCCAACTCGTCCATAATCTCGAAATCGTACAGTTTTTCCAAATGTTCAAAAAATCCATCATGTCTATTTTTTGATTGACTTTGAAAATCCCGCAGTTCAAGATTTGGGTGCGAACGTAGGCTTGTACCAAATTTTATTTCATACGATTCATCATCAAGCACAAATTTATTTTTTTTAATGTCCAGCATTATTTTAGGTGTTCCTTTGTGCCGCTTGCCCCATCCGTGTGGTGCTAAAAACTTGTTTCCGTTTAATTTAAGCGATTGTTCTTTAGCTTTGTGGAATTTGACAAAATACAAATTTTCCCCCGGCAATGTCAATATTGGTGCAACTTCATTATCGTTCAATATATGACCGCCCATAATAACAGAAGAGGAAGAAGGCATACCGTAGTGATGGTAATGTAGCACTTCATTATCGCTTTGCAAACTTCCTAACAAAACATGGGCTATAAGTTCGTGACGTATTTCGTTGAAAGTATATAATCCTTGCGCAATTCTATAAAACACTTCAGCATCTTTACCATCAAGATACCTAAAGTAAGATTTTCCATCAGAAAAAGTCTTTATTTTATCAAAATACCAATTCCCCTCGATGGGGTACAAACCGTTAAAGTTTTCCTTGTACTCATTGGCAGATGAATGAAATAATAAGTACAATTTTCCACTTCGCTTACTTTTAAGATAGCTAATGAAGTGATTCCCACGGTGAAAATTGCTGATGTATATACTTCTTTCCAAACGAGAATTAAAAGATTTTATTTGTTCTTCATTGAAAATAAAACCAATATCATCCTTAACTTCAAAAAAAGTTGCGGTGCAAACATTTACACAAGTGTCCACTGGAATAAATGGGGTAGTGGAAGTCCATTCGACAAATGCTCCCGTAGCAAAACCACCAGCTATTCTAACTACATCATGTGGAAATCCCAAGTCAGAAATTGCTTTAACACTTGCCGTTCCACCAAATGTGCTACGTAAAAAATCGTCCAAGAGACATTGGGTATTATATAGATATTCCGACAAAATTGTTTGCGTTGCATCGTAATGAACCATAAGACACCGCCCTCCATCAGATTGGCTTTTTAACCGCAAAACAAACTAACCGATATTGCATCATCGGTTTACCTCAAGGCAATATCGGTTAGTCATTGATGTTCATTATTTTACAGGAACGATTTCAAATTTTCCTTAATTTTAGCCAAAACATCCATATCCAGAGCATCCGCATCAAGCACAGGCGGTTTTGGCCATCCAACATCTTTGAATGTCATATCTGCAAATGTCATATCTTTTGAATACCGAGGAATAACATGGTAATGGATATGCAAATCTACCATCATGAGCATGATATAGTTCATTTTATCCATACCGAACGCTTTTTTAAGTGTAGATTCAATTATCTTTGTGATGGCAATTAAATCTGCACCTTCTTCAACGGTTAATTCTGACATGGTTTCCGCTGGTCTTTTGAGACTCAACACCCCTGCGCCAAGTGTGCATTGCAAGGGACGAAGAGACCACCGCCAATAGTCGGTTTGGACAATTAGTAAATCATCCAACTTGAATTTTTCATTGAAATTTTTGAAGTTTTCAGTCATAACAACATCCTCCTGTTTGGGTTTAGTTTACTGGTGTTTACAGGAATCCCTCGTAGGTAGCAAGGCACACCCTGCTTGCAAAAATTTCCAATTCTTGCGCGTACTATGATATTTCCCTCCAAAACTGGCGATAATACACCCTACATGCCCATTATAATGCAGGCCTTGACAAAATGCAAGTATGGAATATGTGTATTGCAAGTATAGCCGAGGAGGAAATATATTGAAAGACCAAGAAAAATGGTTGTCAGATTTAGGCATCAGACTAAAGACCGAAAGGGAAAAAAGGGGATTAACCCAACAGGCTCTGGCAGATAAAGCTGGAACTAAGCAGGATTATATAGCGCAAATCGAACGAGGCACACGAAACCCCAGTTTGAGGACGTTTATGAACATTCTGTCGGGCTTGGATATATCTGCCGACTACTTAATATATGGAGTAACAGGCGAAAAGAAGGATGCACTGGAAGGGATTATAGACGACTTCGTAAGTTTCCTTTCACGGCGAAATGTGGCAGATGTGGCACACTACTATGAGATAGTACAATTTATGTCAAAGTATATTGATTCCGATGGCAGTAAATCGTAACCACACTGGTTTTTTGCGGAAATTTAATGGATAACATTTTTTATCACAGTCCAAGCATATACATGTGTTGAGCTATTTTTCTGCCCAAAAAAAGGACATATCCATGTCATATAAGCCCATCCACACACTGGATGCTCATAAATCCCATCACAAGGGCATTAGTGCTTTATTTTTCTGTGCCCTTGTTTTTCTTCTTCGGTATTTAGGGTGTCCTGCTTTGCTCATCCGCCTTTTTAGTAGCAACCGCCATTCTATCCGCAAAAGACAACGTATATTGCTACTGGGTCGGCTGACCTTGTAGCACACGCGGCAGGGGACTTTTCTGCTCATAAGCTCACAGGGTAATCTGTGGGCTTTTTAATTTCAAAAACTATGGGCTATCGCCCACTGTGGCTTAATAAAATTTTGATTATAGCCGGGAGGGTATTGCCATGTTGAATATTGAAAAATCCAATAAAGATAAAAATGAATACGTAAACATGAACGAGTGCCAGATTTTTACGTGCTCTACAGCGAAACCACTGTTTTGCTCCGAGGAATGTTTTTCGCACGGCGCGGCTTGCCAGTTTGCTAAATATTTGCATATCTACAGCGATTGAAAAACATGACAGTAAATAAAGATAATGAGGCTGAATTGCTACGACGTGAAATCTCCAGTCAAAATAGGAACCGTTCCGGTTCCGAGGTCTTCAAAGACGAATTTTTTGGAGGTGCTTATGGAAAACAATTACATTTTCAATCTCGAAACCACCAAGATAGAGTTGCATTTCGTGAAGTCCGATTATGATGCTTTATCGGACGACGACAAGCGGCTGTTAAAGGGTGCGTTCTTGTGGAGCAGGACGGGTGCATGTTGGGTAAGTCGCGCAAAAGAGCCTAATTTATGGCGGACAAAAGAAGTCGCTAAAAAACTGGGTTTCACCGAAGAGCAGCGCAAAGGTGAACGCTTGTCATTCGCTGAACAAGTCGAACAGCAAACCGAACGTGCCGAAGCTCGCGCTGACAGGTATGACGGCTATGCTGCCAATGCCGCCAATCGCGGGGAGAATCTGCAAAAAGAATTAAACAGCTTTCGCGGCGACATCGCATTTTTCACACAGCCGAACATCAACAGTAGCGGTGGCAGAGCATTCAAGAACTATCGTGAAAAGGTGTATGACCGTTATCATCGTGGTTTTGAGGAATATCGCAAAAGTGAATATTTCCGTGACAGAGCAGAAACGGCGCGGGGTACGGCGTCACAAGCCCAGTACGAAAATCCTGCGTATCTCGACCGGCGTATCAAGGAATGCAAAAAGGAAATCCGCGCCCGCGAGAAAAACATCATCAAATACGAGGAAACTCTGCTTAAACTCGAAAATGGCGAGGAATTGAAAAACTACAAGGGCGAACTTCTCACAATTGAACAGGTGACGGAAGGCTTGTCATATCAGCTTGAACTTGTCGAGAAGGCTATGGACAAGCAGGCGTATCTTGAAAACTGCCTTGAGGAGTGCGGCGGCTTGTGCTTTAACAAGGAAAATATCAAAGTCGGCTACATCGTCAAAATCGGACACCGAGAGCGCGTTGAAATCATCAGCACAGGCCCGCAGAATGTTTCCTACCTTATATTAGAGGGCGGCGCAAAAGGTATGACGCTGACGGCGGCATATGCGGAGATACCGAAATCGTTGAAGCCATCGACAAGTCCGAAAAACCGAAGCACCCGTTCAAGGTCGGAGAACGATTTACGACCGAGCGGCGTGAATATCCCGAAG
>Ga0131853_10024429_pt1 | contig 10906 bp, 8 predicted proteins | sample TergutLab28metaG_FD_92764 | JGI IMG/M metagenome (GOLD analysis project Ga0131853, IMG submission 92764) | Labiotermes labralis P1 segment gut microbial communities from Petit-Saut dam, French Guiana - Lab288 P1 (version 2) (version 2) | ecosystem: Host-associated > Arthropoda: Insects >...
AGGGCCGGGCGCGCAACGACTCCTTTACGGGCCGCATCCGCTTTACCGTGGACACCGTGATGGACCTTGAGCGCGCGCGCAGCCGCTACGCGCAGGCCGTGCAGGACGCAATGAACGGCAATGCGAACGCGCAGGCGCTGCGTGCCGTGCTCGAGGCGCATCGCGCGAAGCCCGACGAGACGCTGCCCGCACCGGCGGCGCAAACGCTCGGTGGGCGCAGCGGACGCGGTGGCGGCGGCTATGGTCGCGAGAGCCGCGATCGCGCCCAGGCCGTCATCCCGAACGGGCTCGCGGTGCAGATCCTGTATCGCAACGAGCGCGCGCAGGGCGAAGTGCGGCTCGGCGACGCGTGGCGCGTCAAGCCAGGCGACGAGTTGCTGGCCGAATTGCGGGCGACGTTCGCGGGGAGTTCGGTCGAAATCGAGTATTGAAATGCGATGAAAGGCAGTTGAAACCCGGGGTGTAACCGGGTTTGCTGCGATGTTATTATTTCCGGTCGTTCCAATTCCCGGCCGTCGTTCGCGCTTCCGATCTCGATGAAAATGAATCCGGCCGTATTGAGCCTTACGTCTGTTCGAATCCTGACGGCTATCGCGGTCCTCGCTGGTTTATCCATCCCTACGTCGACCGCGCTGCAAAACGTCAGTTTCGGCTTGCTCGTCGTCGCTGTCATGCTGTGCGGTCCCGCGCGCGCGCAGATCGGCGCCGTGCTGCGCGAACCGTTCGTGCGCGGCTGCCTGGTGTTTTACGCCGTGTTTGTCGTCGGGGTGCTGTGGGCGCCGTCGATGCATGCAGCGTGGCTGATGCTGGTGAAGCTGCGCCCCTATTTGTTCACGCCGGTCATTTTCGCGGGCTGCATGCTCGCGTGCGTTCGACGCGGCCTGCTCACGGGCTTCGGCATCGGCGCCTTGCTGAGCGCGGTGATATCGCTCGTTTCGGCGGCCCTGCACCACCCGGTGATGCACGGCCTGCCGGGGGACTACGCGGTATTTCGCACGCACACGTATCACAACTCATTTCTTAGCTTTGTGATTCTCGCGATCGCGGCGTTCTGGCTTCGCGGCCGGATCGCCGGGCGCTACCGCTGGCTGGCGGCCGTGGTGCTGGCGGTGTGCGCCGTCGACGCATTCCTGTTCGTTTCGGGGCGCTCGGCGCAGGGTGTTCTGCTGGCCACGCTGTGCGCCTTGTTCCTGCTGTGGGACGTCCGCAAAGGTCTCTTGGGCCTGTGCGTGCTCGCTGTCGTTGCGATCGCGTTGTATTCGAGTTCGCACCTGCTCAAGCAAGAGGTGGCGCGAGCGCAGTACGACTTGCAGGAATCGCATAAGGGCTTGCTGGTCGAGCCGAACGGACGCGAGAATTCGGTGGGGCTGCGTTTGTACTTCTGGCGCAATGCGCTCGCCGTGATTCGTCACGATCCGTATTTCGGGCATGGCACGGGTAGCTACCGGGCCACGATACTGGCGCGGGACGGCTCGCAGGGCGGAGCCAACCCGCATGACGATTATTTGTGGGTCGCGGTCGAACTCGGCGCCGCCGGGGTCCTTGCCATGCTGGTCATGCTGTGGGGCTGTTTCGCGCAGGCCTGCAAACTCGCTGCGCCCGAGCGCTGGATTTCGTGGCTCGTGATCGCAAGCTACGCGATGACCTCGTTATTGAATTCCTATTTCACCGACAACATTACCGGCACGGGCTTCGTGTTGCTGACGGCGGCAATGCTCGCGGGCCCCTGGTTTAACTCGTCTCCGTCTACCGTTTCTCATTCGTCATGATCAGCATCATTACAGCGATTTATAACCAGCGTGCGATCAATGAGTTGTTCGTTGAATCGCTGCAAAGGTATACGCACTACAAATACGAACTGATCATCATCGATAACGGTTCGACGGACGGCAGCGCCGAAATGTTCGAAGCGGCCGGCGCGAAAGTCATTCGCAACGGCGCGAACTATTCCTATCCGAAATGCCAGAATCAGGGCATTGCGGTCGCCCAGTATGACTGGCTCGCGTTCATGAACAACGACGTCATCGTTGCGCCCGACTGGGATCGGACGATGGTCGCCTCGATGCAGAAGAACGGTTTGCTCGCGGCGACGGTTTGCGGCGTCGAGCAGGTCGAATCCGAAGAAGAGACGCGGCGATTGAAGCGCCGCTGGCATCGGATCAAATACGCGCTGGGCGTGTTCGGTACCGGCAAGAAGGTGCTGCGTGCGATGCACCGGATGATGTATCCGGATTGGGAAGGCTTCTGCCGCGATCGCAACGAACGCTTTGCGGGGCAGGTGAAGGAAGGTTTCGTGGGCAACACGGTGATGCTGCATCGCGATGCCTTGCCGCTCATCGGTCTTTGGGACGAACGTCTACAGGCGGCCGATTTCGATCTCTATCTGCGTACGCGCACGCGTGCCGACGAGGTCGGCGACATCAAGCCGCTGCACATCTGCCTCGACACTTACGTGCACCACTACATCCGGCTCACGATGAAGGCCAAGGCGCCGCCGCCGCGCTTCGTGGATGCGGACAACCTGATCGGGAAAGAAGAGAAGTGGAGCGCGGCCGACATCGAGAAGGTCGATGCCCTGCCGCAATTCCATATGCGCCGCAAGGGTTGAGCGACTCGCGGAGCTTCAACGCTCCGCGACGATCTTGACCGGGAATAGCATGCGGTGAACCGCTGCGGCCACCATCGAAGGCGTGATCGATTCCATGCAGAGATTGCGCTGGCAGGTGTCGAACGCCGGGGTCTTCACGCACGGGCTGCAGTGCAGCCCGACCGACAGGACATCCACCGCGTTGCGGCCATCGGCGAAGGGTCCCGTTTGAAGCGGCTGGGTCGGGCCGAACAGCGCGACGACGGGCACGCCGAGCGCCGCCGCCATGTGGCTGGGGCCCGTATCGGTGCTGATCATGGCGTCCGCGCCGGCGATCACGGCCATCAGTTGCGGCAGGTTCGTCTTGCCGGCCAGGTTGATGCAATGGGGGTGTCCTTCTGCGATCTGCGCGATCATCGCGGCCTCGGCACCGGTGCCGATGAGTACCGGTTTGTGCTGCGGAAACAGCGTGCTCCAGTTATCGAGCAGTTCGCGCCAGTTGTCGACCGGCCACGAGCGATGGGCCGTGCGTCCCGCGGCGAGCCAGCTATTGCTGCAATGAACGCAGATATACGGGCCTTCGAGCCCAAACTGCGTGCGAGCGTCGATCCCGGCGGGCGCGACCAGCGACGGTGCGGCTTGGTCAGCGACCGCGCGCGGCAGCGCGAGCGCGACGATCTTGCGCAGCGAAACGACGGCATGTTCGGTCTGCGCGCCGACCTGATCGCGAATCGTGTAGCCGCGCACTTTCTTGTGCGCGCGAATCGCCCAGAACAGGCTGCGGAAATGCGTGCTCGTTTCGAGATCGAGCGCGAGATCGTAGCGGTGAAACAGCGATTGCCAGAATACCTTGAGCTTGGTCGGGCTCAGGAAGAACGGCAGCTTGCGCCGCTTGATTTCGAATACGCGCCCGATGCGCGGGTCGTGCCGGAACAGCCCGCCCATGCCCGTTTTGACGATCAGATCGACTTCGGTATCGGGTCCGTAGACGGCACGCACGCTTTCGATCGGTGTCGTTCCCCAGATCGTGTCGCCGAGCATGCCGGCGCGAATAATCAGAACGCGGGGCTTGGACGTTGCGTGTGACTGCTCGAACCCTGTAGCTGGCTTCATGCTGTTTCAATACTGACGATGGGCGGGCTCATTTGAGGCATCAGGATATTTTATCGTGAATCGGTGGCCGGAATTGCGCGCGGCCTGCGCATGGCCGCTCAGCGCGCTTCGTCCGCCGCCTGTTTCTCGCCGAGTTTCAGAAAGCGGTAATAAACGGTTTCCGCATTGAATACGGCGATCATGAAACCGGCGCGGCCATCGAGAAAACCGCGCCGCACTATCCACGTGCGGATAAACGCCCAAAGACCGCGCCTGAGCGCTCGGCCGAAGCCGCCGCGCTGGCCGGCTGCGTGACGTTGCCGTGCGCCGGCGCTTGAGTACGCATCGAGTTTGCGCAGCACGGTCTCGACGTCCTCGTACGAGTAGTGCATGAGCTTGCCTTCGAGACGCATCGCCGGCGCCTCGAACATCAGACGCTCGTGCACGAGGTCGTCGGAGAAGCGCGCGGCGCCGCGGCGAAACAGCCTCGGTATCCAGTCCGGATACCAGCCGCTGTGGCGCACCCACTGACCGCAGAAGCTCGAAAGCCGGTCGACGGCATAGATATCGGCGGCCGACGCGCGGATCGCGCTCTGGATGGCCGCTGCGAGCTCCGGCGAGACGATTTCGTCGGTATCGATGGAGAGGACCCAGTCGGTCTGCAGCGCCGCGACCGCGCGATTCTTCTGCGGCCCGAAGCCGGGCCAGTCCGGCGCCGCGATCACGCGCGCGCCGTGTGCGCGAGCGATGGCCAGCGTGTCGTCCGTGCTGCCGCCATCGACGATGACGATGTCGTCCGCGAAGGCCAGTGCCGCGAGACACTGCGCGAGCCGGGCCGCCGCGTTGTGCGCGATGATGGCGACGCCCAGCGTCGGGGCGGAAGGGGTGGGGGGCGAGGGTGGCTGAATGGGCTGCATTGGCTGCACGTCGGGTGAAATGGCGCCGTCTGAAGAATGAGCGTGGAGTATACCGGGGGCGGACCGCGCGAGAGGCCGCGCAGGCGGGATTCCCGGAGCGGCGGGGCCCGGCGGCGACCCGGCAGCTATAATGCGGCGATTCTACGCAACGACTGAACGAGAATGTTTTGGAAGCCCGAGCTACTTTGAGGAAGACGATAGGCGGAGAGCAGACCTCCGCGTCCGGCGTGATGAAGCGGCTGTGGCCCTACATCAAACCGCTATTCGGGACGCTGCTCTTCGGCATCCTGGCGATGGCCATTGCGGCCGCCTCCGACGCGGGGATTCCGGCGCTGCTCAAGCCGCTGCTCGACCATGGTTTCGGCGCGAACGCGAACCGGCATTCGGTCTGGTTCGTGCCGATCGCGGTGATCGGTCTGGCGCTCGTGCGCAGCGGGGCGACCTATTCCGCGCAGTATCTGCTCGCCTACGTGTCGAACCGCATCCTGCTGCAGATGCGGCTCGACATGTTCACGCGCATGATCCACACGAGCGTCTCGTTCTTCCAGCGCGAAACCGCGAGCACGGTCATCAACGCGATCGTGTTCGAGGTGAACCAGATCCTGAACGTGCTGATGAGCGTGCTGATCACGCTCGTGCGCGACACGCTGACCGTCGTGTTCCTGCTCGGCTACCTGTTCATCCTCAACTGGCGTCTGACGCTCGTCGTCACCGTGATCCTGCCGGGCATCGGCTGGATCGTGGGCAAGATCAGCCGGCGTCTGCGGCGCCTCGGCCGCGAAAGCCAGACGCTGACCAACGAGCTGTCGTATGTCGTCGAAGAGACCGTGGGCGGCTACAAGGTCGTCAAGGTGCACAACGGCGAGGACTACGAGATCCGTCGTTTCACGCAGATGAGCGAACGCCTGCGCGGATATCAGATGCGCATGGCCGTGTCGGGCAACCTCGGGCGGCCGTTTACCGAGGTGATGTCGTCGATCGCGCTCGCCATCGTCATCACGATCGCCGTGGTGCAGTCGGCGCACGATCAGACGACCGTCGGCGGCTTCGTCTCGTTCGTCACGGCCATGCTGCTCGTCATCTCGCCGCTCAAGCGCGTCATCGACGTCAACCAGCCCCTGCAGCGCGGCATGACCGCCTGCGAGCTCATCTTCGGCCTCATCGACGAGCCGATGGAGCCCGCCGGCGGCGGTAAGCCGCTCGATCATGCGAGCGGCGCGGTCGAATTCCGCAACGTGAGTTTCACGTATGGGGCCGGCAGCAGGACCATTCTCGATGACGTGTCGTTTCGCGCCGAACCCGGCGAGATGATCGCGCTCGCCGGTCCGTCGGGCGGCGGCAAGACGACGCTCGTCAATCTGCTGCCGCGCTTTTTCGACCCGACCGGCGGGCAGATTCTCGTCGACGGCGTGCCGCTCGCGGACTATGACGTGCACGCGCTGCGCAGCCAGATCGCGATGGTGAGCCAGGACGTGACGCTCTTCAACGACACCGTCGCGAACAACGTCGCCTACGGCCAGCAGGCCGATCCGCAGCGCGTCGAGCGGGCGCTGCGCGCGGCGAATCTGTGGGATACGATCGCCGCGCTGCCGCAGGGCATCGACACGCTCGCCGGCGACAACGGCATGAAGTTCTCGGGCGGACAGCGGCAGCGTCTTGCGATCGCGCGCGCGATCTACAAGGACGCGCCGATCCTGATCCTCGACGAGGCGACCTCGGCGCTCGATTCCGAGTCCGAGCGCCACGTGCAGGCCGCGCTGGAGACGCTGATGAAGGGGCGCACGACGCTCGTGATCGCCCACCGTCTGTCGACGATCGAACGCGCCGACCGCATCCTCGTGATGGAGGCGGGGCGCATCGTCGAGCGTGGCACGCACAGGGAACTGCTCGAACAGGGCGGCCTCTATGCGCATCTGCACCGGATCCAGTTCCAGCAGAGCGCGGCCTGACGCCTCGGCGTTAGCCGCGTGACGGGATTGTGTCCGGGTCTGGAAAGATCCTCCCTAAGATCCGGGGTTAACCCTGGGTATTGATCCTCCTACACTGCGTACATCGGTCACATGCACACACCGTCGCATTGAGACCGCATCAAGCCACTGGAGGTCTTTCCGTGAAGTCCCTGATTCAAGCCGTCGCCGTTGCTGCCGTTCTCGCTGTTCCCGCCGTTTCGTTCGCCCAGCAGCAGGCACCCGTGACCCGCGCGCAGGTGCGCGCCGAACTCGTGCAACTCGAGCAGGCGGGCTACCACGTCGGCGATGGCGACAATACGAGCTATCCCGCCCAGCTTCAGGCCGCGCAAGCGCGCATCGCCGCGAAGAACGGCAACACCGCCTATGGCGGTGCGGCTGACGGCACGTCGCAGGCCGGCGGCGCTCCGAAGGTCTCGGCCAAGGATTGGGAAGCGATGTACGGCCACGGTAGCTGAGCCGAGGTGCCGATACCTCCACCGTCGGCACTGCCGATGGTTTCGCCCGGACCTGTGCGGTCCGGGCTTTTTTCGGCGCTGTGTCTAATGGCTTCGCGCGCCTTTAGTCGTTATTGAGCCGCGCTACCCACCCAGCCCATTTCCGCAAGTGAGGATGGCGAAGCATCGCCGAGCTGTTCGAGCAGCGTGCGCGCCTGGGCGACGACGTCGTCGCGCACCGGATGGAACGTGAAACGCGGCGCCTTTTCCAGACTCGCGAAGTTGCGCCGCGTGCTGCGCGTATAGGCCGGATCGTAGTGTTCGGCGACGAGCGCTTCGGACAGTGCCAGGCGGTCATCCGCATCGAGCAGGCCGCACCAGCTTTCGATGCGCTCGTGCCCGTGCAGCGGCACGAGTTTCAGCAGTTGTTCGCGGAAATATTCGCGATTGCTGAGCAGGTGGCCGTATTCCTCGAGCAGCAGTGCCACGCGTTCTTCGCGCGTGACGTTGACGACCACGCACGGCGACGCGCGCATGTGCTCGATGAGCGTGAGGGGCAGCGTGATCGTGCCGATACGGCGGCTTTCCGCTTCCACGAACACCGGCTGGGATGGATCGAGCGCGCGCAGCGCCTGCACGAGTTCGGTGTCGAACCATTTTTGGGCCGGCTGCGCGCGTTCGGGCAGTGCGCCGAGCAGCGAGCCGCGATGGGCGGCGAGCCCTTCGAGATCGAGTATCTGCGCACCGGCGCAGCCGAGCGCCTGCAACAGACGCGTCTTGCCGCTGCCGGTCGGGCCCGCGAGCACGACATAACGGAACTGCGCGGGCAACTCGCCGAGCGCGTCCATCACCGATTGCCGGTACGCCTTATAGCCGCCTTCGAGCTGACGCGCGCGCCAGCCGATCATGTTGAACACCGTCGTCATCGCGCCGGAGCGCTTGCCGCCGCGCCAGCAGTAGACGAGCGGACGCCAGTTGCGCGGCCGGTCCGCGAACAGCGTGTCGAGGTGCATCGCGATGTTGCGCGCGGCGATGGCGGCGCCGACGCGTGAGGCGTCGAACGGCGACTCCTTGTAGAGCGTGCCGACGATCACGCGTTCCTCGTTGCTCATCACCGGCGCGTTGATGGCGCCGGGAACGTGGTCTTCCGCGAATTCAAGCGGCGTGCGCACGTCGATGATTTCGTCGAACTCGCCGAGGTGGGCGATGGTGACGCGCTGGTGATTCAACTGCGGGGCTCCCTGATTGCGTAGCTTCGGCACGGGCTCGTGCGGCGGTGAAGTGGCGTTTCCGGCGTCGGAGGACGTCTGGCTCGACAGGTCAACGCGTTGAAAATGCTGCTTATTTTAATGCACGGGCGTCGGTTCCCGCTGCCGGGCCAGGGCTTCATTCCGCATTACCGCCGCACGACACCAAAGCAGGGCGATCCCAGCGTTCGCCAGCATGAAGACGGTATACCGTACAAATATCGGTGCACCGCATCCCCGGTGATTTGCGGGTAAACGATCAATTGTTTCCCGGTTGTCAGTTTCTTTATCGGAACATAGTATACCGTCAGAGTTGCAAGCCGATTAAAACTGACGCGCCCCCCGCGTGCGATACCTGGAGACGCAATGGAAGCTCATGTTCTACTGACCCCGGCGCATTGGGTCTATTTATGCGGTGTGATCGTCATCATCGCGACGATGGCCTGCCGGGCCAATGTCGTGGCGCCCGCCATCCTTGCGACATTCGCAACGGCATTTGCGTTCACCGGGCAGTTCTCCACGGCGCTCGAGGCCGTTTTCTTCGCACCCCTGACGGCTGCGCGAGAACTGTTCAATATCTTTCTCGTCATCACCTTGATGATCGCGCTGCTCAACGCGCTCAAGCGGCTCAACGCGGACGTGCGGATGGTGCAGCCCTTCAAGGTGTTGATGGTGAACGGCCACGTTGGCTACTTCGTACTCGGCCTCGTCAGTTACGTGCTGGCGCTGTTCTTCTGGCCGACGCCCGCCGTTCCGCTGATCGCCGGCATTCTGTTGCCTGCCGCCATCTACGCGGGCGTGCCGCCGATCGGCGCCGCGATGTGTATCGGGATCGCGGGCCTTGGCACGGCGCTGTCGTCCGACTATGTCATCAAGGTCGCGCCTGCCATCAGCGCGAAGGCCGCCGGCATTCCGATTCCCGAGCTGGCGGACAAGGCGATGGTGTTGTCGCTCGTGACCGGCGTGGTGGCGTTCCTGATCGCCTACTGGAAGATCCGCGGCCAGATCCAGGCGCCTAGCGTCGACAATCTCGAGCGCTGGGAGGCCATCCAGGTCACGGCGAATTCGTCGACGGCGGCTGTTGCTGGTGCCGCGCCGAGCCGCGCCCGCATCCGTCGCGGCAAGCCGCAGCATGCCTCGGTCGGCGACGGCGGCCATGCCGGCGGTGCCGCCTCGCGGATCGCCGTTGCGCACCGCGACCTGCTCACGCCGGTTCAGGAGTGGTGGTCCAAGTGCTTCGCGATCCTTACGCCGGTCGCGTTTCTCTCGATCGTCGCGTACATGGTTTTGCCGCACATCATCCCGGGTTTCAAGGGCGCCAGCGGCAACGCTGCGGCGGCGCTGGTGGGCGGGGTGGCCGGGATGCTGATGGTGGCGGCCGCGGCTTCTCGCGACTATCGGTCCGTCTGCCGCAGCACGTCCGAGCACATCACCGAAGGCTTCGTGTTCTCGTTCCGGGCGATGAGTTCGGTACTGCCGATCGCGGGCTTCTTCTTTATCGGCGTGGCCGGCACCGCGGGCCCGATCCTCGGACTGCCGGCCGGACATGCCGCACCGGGCCTGCTGGCCGACCTCGTGCTGGCGGGCGAGCGCTTCATCCCGCACGACAAGTTTTTCGTCTCCTACGGGATTCTGTTCTCGGGCATGGTGACGGGGATCGACGGCTCCGGTTTTGCCGGTCTGCCGCTGACCGGGGCGTTGTCAGGCGCGCTGGGCCGCGCCGTGGGGCTCGACGTTTCAACGCTTGCGGCCGTCGGTCAGATGGGCGCCGTGTGGACCGGCAAGACCCTCACGGCATGGTCGGCGCTCGCGGCCGTGGCGAGCTTCGCGCGCGTGCCGGTTCTGCAGGCCGTGCGTCATCTGTTGGTGCCGGTCGTATGCGGGCTTATCGTTTCGACGTTCCTCGCAGTCATCATCTGGTAACGCCGTCCTGGACGCAGGCATAACGAAAACGCCCGCCGTCTGTTGCCGTTGGCCCGTTCGTCGAATGGGCCGATGGCTGCAGAGGCGGGCGTCTTCCTTTGTGTGCGTTTATGTGCGTTATGTGCGGCTGCTTTACGGTGTCTTGTGCAGGTAATACTGCGCGGCGCGCATGACGTGCCGCTCGGCGAGCAGTGCCGCGAGCGCGGCGTCGCCGGCCTGAACCGCGCGCAGGATCGCCGCGTGTTCTTCCCACGTCGTCTTGACCTCGTCGTCGCTCGTATGGACGAACAGACGGCGTGTACGCTCGCGCAGCGAGCGCATCAGATCGGACAGCATCGAATTGGCGCCCGCCGCATACAGCAGGTCGTGGAACCGGCTGTTGAGGTCCTGCAGGCCGTCGGTCTGTCCCGACTCGAGCCGTGCGCGGCCTTCGGCCAGCACGCGCTCGATCTGGTCGAGCAGTTCGGGCGTGCGGTGTTCGGCGGCGAGGCGGGCGTTCAGTCCTTCCAGCGTGGCGCGGATCTGCACCATTTCACGCGCGGCCCCGGTTTCCAGCGACGCGACGACCGCGCCATGACGCGGACGGATCTCGACGAGACCCTCTGCCGCCAGTGCGCGCAACGCCTCCCGGACGGGCACGCGTGACACCGCGAGTTCTTCGGCAATCCGCCCTTCGACCAGGCGATCGCCGGGAGCGAACTTGCCGGAGAGGATCTGGTCGCGCAGCCGGACCGTC
>Ga0131853_10024430_pt1 | contig 10906 bp, 7 predicted proteins | sample TergutLab28metaG_FD_92764 | JGI IMG/M metagenome (GOLD analysis project Ga0131853, IMG submission 92764) | Labiotermes labralis P1 segment gut microbial communities from Petit-Saut dam, French Guiana - Lab288 P1 (version 2) (version 2) | ecosystem: Host-associated > Arthropoda: Insects >...
ATTGAAGGTAATTTCACGAAGTTAACTTTACATTCGTACTTTAAATGTATCATGTATTATGCTGGTTTATTATTTTGTTCCGTTTATTGTCAGTAATCGTTACCTTCTATTCCGAGATTCAAATAATCATAACTCCGTAACCGTCCAAAATCGGACACATGTTTATATGAACTTTTTTGATCACAAAGACCTAGGAAATCACCTCCTGCAGTTATGCCCTAAAGTCGTGAAACACCCTGTATATCCACATTCAGAATTGTGACAAATAGCGTATGGACTCTTGGAAACACACGGTTGTTATGTGCACACAGACAATGTTATAAACATACCTACATGACTTCATGAAATGGAAGGTGACTATTGCTTAATTTAACTGAATTATGCAACTTCACTTAACACTGAAGTACATAAATAGTCTCAGGGTCTACTATATCTGACTTTGTTAACTGAAGTCAAGGCCGACCCAAGACATTTGGACGTCCCAGCCAAGTTAATAATTTGGGATCCCTAGCAGAATAATATTTTGGCGCTCCTTCAAACCGATAATAATTAAAATTTTCGGACTAAGATAGGGCTGCCAAAAGGTTTTGCAGAGGAGTCCCTAAAATCCTGATAATTTTCGAAGAAATTCTTTGGCTTGTGAAAACCTGCGGTAGCTAACACTGTATTATAGATTATTCCAGTGATGTCTTGGCGTCCCTTAGAGGTTGGCGCAATGGGCAGACACCAAACTGGCTCAACCCACCGACCCACCCTGACGAATGAACGCGCTCTATCGCAATCACATCAGTGTGAGATGCTTTGTTTGTGTTAAAAAAGTTATTACTAAAACAGAACGAAAAGCGAAATCGGCAGGAACTAAACTAAGAACCTGCAGGATGAAGGGACAAAGTCCCCAAATCGGGACATTCCCGGTCAGCTGCAGTTGCTCGGTGAATCTACTCTAGTTATAACTTTCCCACCGAAGCCTCCATTATTGCACTAAGCTTGAAAGTGTGTCTTCACGGATCGCGTGTGACAGGGACTTTAAATATTAAACTTATTAAATCCAAGGCTATTCTGATTATTTTACCTTTCAATTTATTGTATTTTTATTCATAAATCTTGCTGTTTTTTTAAAATGTTAAAGACTTTTGACAATGGCACCATCTAACTGCAACCTCGTTCCTTACTTGCTTTTGTTTTTAATGTTCTGTTACATCTTACCTGCAGCATGATGTGTTGCTGTCACAAAAATTAGCAGGACTACAGAAAGCGTGTTGTGATGTAGCAACATCTTTTAGGGTGCTGTATTGCTGAAAATATGATAGTTTCAATAAACGAAACTTTATCACGTTCTTTTGAACACAACACACACAATTTTTCGCCACAGTTATTAGGCTACGTCATTTTGAGCCAGAAATTTACAACTGATTTCTTGTGATGGTTTTATCGAAATTTGTACGTGGTGTTGTTCCACATGCAATAGGACAATGATCTAAGACAGCACTGTTCCATTATCTTGTCTTATTGCAATATCATTAGCCAATCCTTATCAGTTTTTCTTATCTATATCTAAACATGCGCATATTTGTTTATAATTTTCTGCCCGAAAGAGTGTTGCACAAGAAATTAATGTACACTGAACTAGACAGAGTTTCAAATTGCTGCTTCTTTGAAATTCTGTTTTAATAAACTAAAATGTTCGAGGTCTTAATTAAAATTCAAAAATACATACAAGACAAATTTAGTTTTCAGTCGGTTCTGAGTAAGAAAGCAGAGATGAAGAACCCCCAAGTCAACAAATAAGTTAATGGTTGGGAAACAGTTTCTGGTAATTACAGTGGGATTGAACTTGGCGTACAATTCATATAAAGCTGAAGGCCAAAGAGAAAGATTAAATCTGTTTACATTTCTTAGTGAGACCAACGTAATGGACTAAAAATTGTTGGTAAAAGTAAAGGTCTGTCCGTAAGAACCAATGAAGTCACAGAAAGCGACATATATGGGTGGGTGCTCAGAACCACGCTCCGGGATTTACCCCGTGGTATCAGTGTGGTGCTCAGTTTAAAGAAGCGTGGGTGGTACCAAGAGTGGTCTGATCGGGAGTGGAGACACGAAAATCGTTTTCTCCCACTGGGTTTCGAATTTCGAACCGCCCAATCCCTAGCCTAGTCGCTACACCGACTACTCTGTCTCTGTCTAAAGGAAACAAAGTTCACCAACGTAAATGAATGCGTGCTTCAGCTTTCTGGAACAACTAAACCTGCTTCGAACGAACTTGTTTGTTCGTAGTCCACAGAAATTAAAGTGTATATGAGTGAATATAATTTTGTTTCAGATCGCATCGGCCAAATAAATTATACTTGTACATGAAGCACAAATCGACCAAAAACTGTTTTTTTAGTGGCGGGACTGAAAACAATGGATAATTAATATAAATTATGTATTACGTACCAAAACTTTGTACATTTTTTTTCAACATTGCATACTTTGTTTCCCAGAAAATGCATAAAAGAAAACCAATGCTTTCTGACTACACAGTGCGACTGAATTTAAACAAAAGTTTCACCACATTCTCCTAATGAAAAAACCAGAAGGCCAATGACGCAGTATAGCTAACAAGTATGCAACACACTTGTTTTACCGTACCCTCTCAGGCTACCTAACGTTGCTTTCTCTATGTTTCGCGCGCAGCGTAGTAACAAATGGAAATATTACGTACGTGAATAGGAGAAAACAATCTCATTTTATCAGTTACAAAGTTAACGTGGAGCACTAACAAGGGAAGTAAGGACGAACAGAAAGGGAAGCAGCTGTGTGTGATTTCTATCTTGTAGTTAATATTTGTACAAATGAAAAGGGACACGGGGTAGGTTGACAGTTCATAAGACTTACGGTGTGCCAATAGCACTTAACACTCTGCCTGTAGCTGACACAACCGTTCCAAGAAGGCGAACCTGTTTGCCTGTACCACCTTACCCGTTAGAAAGGAAAGGCACTCAAGCTGCAGCCGTGCTGGGAAGGCTGACTGGTAGAGCGTAGACAATTCGCGAAGCGCACAAGTGGCCGCAAGGCCAGCGGAGAGCAGCGAGATTTGCTAACGGTGTGGCTTACAGGGTAGCTAGAGCGGATGGCGCAGTGAAGGGGATTGTAACTGCGGAACTGAATAATGTGGTACAAGCGTTGAAGAAGTGAATCAGTGGAGTATTGTGATCGAGACCCATGTCACTACTGTGGGCAATGGGAGGCAACAGAACCGAGAAAACTTCAGATGGAGCATTGGGCCCGTAAGCCTGAATGCAAGACAGCAGTGTAATATCGTGTGAATAATTGTATAATGTCTTGTGATTGTTCCGTTTCAGTTTCTGGTTCTTTGAATTATTTGAACTGCAGTGAAAATAAACGCTGTTATTCCTTAACCCGCGGACCTATCCCTTTCAACATTTTGATTGGATAACCAACCAAATTCAGTGTCATGTGGTATGACTTCATATGCATATTCGCTGTCAATATCGACAAGAAAAATGGCAAAGTGTCAAGAATGCAATACTGAATATCGAATGACGTTAAAGTGTAGTGGTGTGGATGCGAATTCAGTTCTTCTGGGATATGATGATACGTCAGAAGGTAATCGGTTTCCGACCCTCTTTGCAAAGCCAAGAACCGATTATGCCTTCAAGCGTCATCATACCGGAAGAGCTGAGACCTCGCAATTAAAATTGACACACTATTTTTCTGTTTGTTCCAGCCGAATTGATTTGTAACGTAAGAATTACTGGTGTAGTGTACAATGGAAACTTTGATTTTAATAGTTTCGTTTATTTTTTCCAAAAATCTGTTTAATATTCGTTATAGAATCAGCTCGAACTGTCAAAATGTACACAATTTAGGTGTAAGTTAAAATTCTTAGAGTTAATTAACTTTTTCAGAGAAAATATCATTATCATTGTTTATCTTGTCACGGGCCTTTTCTTCCTGGCACTTCTATTCTTGAATCAACGGCGATCCCCACCGTACAGGCTTCAAGTTTCGGACTGCAGTACTTCCCGTATTAAGTGTAGTGAAAGTGTTGAATGTTTTCCCGGCAAGGTTTCCAAATATTTCTTTAACCTTTTGTTACAATTCCCATAGCTCCAATTATTACCGGTTTAATCGTACCTTTTATATTCCACATTCGTTGTATTTCTATAAGTAGACTCACGTACTTCAGTTCCCGTTCTTTTCCTTTTACGTGACATTCTTGTCCAATGGAATTACAATATTTATCAGTATGCGAGTTTTTTTCGTTTTTGCTTATAGGCGCCTTCGCAAAATTGCGAAAAGTCACTATTAGCGTCATCATGGCTATCTGTCCGTCCGCATGGAACAACTGGGCTCCCATTAGAAGGATTTTCATTAGCTTTAGTTTGCTGTGACCGTGCATCGTGAGTAAATTGTGAAGTGAGAGAGAAAACCAACAAGATGCACCAGTTAGATGTTTATTATCAACACTTTCTCAACATGTTTCGGGCATCATTATGCCCGTCTTCAGGAGAACAAGACGTGTGTTACTGCATGTGTTGTGCTGCGCTGGTACTGCTGGAAGTGGTTGGTAGCGGTTGTGGGGCGCTGCGTTGTGGGTGCGAGCACTATGAAGGTTAACCTGCAGTAACACACGTCTTGGTCTCCTGAAGATGGGCATAATGATGACCGAAACATGTTGAGAAAGTGTTGATAATAAACATCTAACTGTTGCATCTTGTTGGTTTTCTCTCTCACTTCACGATTTTCATTAATTTGACATTTGAATATTCTTCGAAAATCTGTCGAGAAAATTCAGGTTTTATTACAATTTGGAAAGAATAATGGGTTCTGTACGTGAAAACGTGTGTAAATTTATGATATCATCTCGTTGAATGTTGCACACAAAAGTTGTTGAGAATATCAAAACACACATTTTGTATTTAATAATTTTTTCCGAAAAACATGCCATTTATGAAAAATGTGGAAAAATGAGGTAGGACCAGGCAGACGACAAAAGAAATAATGCAGTGCATACAATTTTATGCTGAACAGCTTATGCTAGAAGCGCACACACTCAGAGTAATTATGCTTATTTTTTTTCCAAGGTAAAAATATTTATGCGAACGCCCCTCATTATTCCGTTGATTCCTACACTGCCGCGCTATTTAATTATTACACCTGGTTTATTTTTCACACTTTCTCTAGCTGTGTGTGCCCTTGGATTTCATAAAACTGTTTCATCTTTATTTCCACATTGGAGCTTGTGTGTGTGTGTGTGTGTGTGTGTTTGTGTAATATTTTTTCGTCTCTTCAATGCCTAGTATTTTGAAAACTGAATAATGTAACTGTGCGCCTACTCTGTCGTGTCTCATTAAGTACTTACTCTTCGACAAAATGAGTCATCCTAACCTCAGAAGGTCAATAATTTCTTCATGTTCTTTACATAACCGGTATCTAATCTCAATTTCTTCCTAAACAGTCTTCTTTTAAAATAGTTTTTCCAAATTGCTTCTTATTGAGTAGCCACAATTTTACTATTTTTTTTCTCGGAGTAATTTATGAGACACGTAATTGATTACGTACAATAGCAGTTCAATTACCTTTACCTTCTGTCCATATCCACAGCCCTCTCTCTTTTCTCTCGTGTCAAATTTATGTGCAAGTTGCTCTTTACGTCATTTTCTTAATTTCCATGTTTTGAAACCGAAATTCTATACTCGGAATTTACTGATGTAGATAACTTCACACGTATCTCTTATCTCTTAGTCAATATCCTCCTGATAAATTTACAATTTGTTTTCTAACAGCACTCACAGTGAGGTTGTGCCAGTTGCACCAATCTGTTTACTGATAACACTCACAGTGACGCTCTGCCAGTTGCACCAACGCTTCTGTCCGAGAGGTATCAAACTCCACCACGTTATCTTCATGTTTGCACCGTGCATCAATGACGATTAAACACTTTATTATCCAACAAATGCACAAATATATAATTCCTAGTTATAATTAAAATTATAAAATATTTAAAATTGCTCCAACATGTTTCGGATCACAAAGGATCCATAATCAGGGAGCCTTATACAATACTTGGCTAAAATTACAGTAATGGTTCTATCGTGTCCGTTGACATGGACGTAGTCGGTGTTTTGGCAGCATGATCTACTGTAATTAAATAAAATAAGGGTGGTCTGTTTTAGAATAAATTTAAAGCCAAAACACAAAGACATGTAAAGAAAACAAATATACTAGAAATATAATATAGGACTTATCCCGTTGTGCGTGTGTGTATTTCGCGGTATGAGAAGGCACTGCCTACGAATTACATATTTGTGCATTTGTTGGATAATAAAGTGTTTAATCCATCAGGTTGCTAGCTATTCTTATTTAGGTTTTGTATCATTTTCCTCCGTTTAATTCTGGCCTACTCAAAGTAATAATATTCGTCTCCTTCCAACTCATTATCTTCTCACTTCTGGCAGACTCCTTTCATTCGATGAAGCATTTGTGATCACTTCCCTATTTCATTTAGTGCCGTATAGATTAAAATTGAAAAAGCGGCCCTTTATTTACTGCAAAGAACTGGGTTTCCTCCTTAGGATGAAATTAACTCAGCAGACATTTATGCACGTATTTTGTAAAGTACCTCTACAAGCCTTTCACAGAAATAAGTGTAGTTTAATAGGAATAGTACTTCACCGATAGTTTCATTAAGGTTCAGGAAGGAAAAAAAATTATTCTTATAAATAGTACCACGTAAAAAGCATACATTTTACCTCACTGAAACCAGAGTCCGTGCTAATAAATGGAATCGGTTTTTTTTCCGTCAAAGATGATTCTATAGAATGTATACCTTTTGCTATGGAACATTACGTAACAAATCTTTAAATATTCTACCCAACACAACTATGTTTATTCAGAAGAGTAGCTACATGTTTCAGTCACAAATGACACTCGTCAGGCTACCACACAATACTTAAAACATGGAAAAATGTAATATATATTCGTAATTCTAGATTAACTCTTTGTGATCCCAACAGTTCACAATTACTAAAATGAGGAAATTTTAAACTTGGCCAATTACTAGCTAATTGACTGTTTTCTTTATTTTTGGTCAAATTTATATTTTGATTTTAAATTACTTAAACTCAGCAGGTGAAACTGCGGGATGAATATTACTAGATACAAAAGTTTTCATAAGTTCATGTGACCATTCCTATAAGGAAATTGCAGTCACAGACGTCATGTGTGCTTTCCATGTTTATCGGACGATTTACGTACGGATTATACCTAATCGAATGTAGACACGAAAGTATGCTTTTTTTTTGTTTTGTCACTTATTTCTTATATGGTACTCATTAATCGCCTCTTTTACAATTACGTAGTTCCTACGGCGTGTTCGGCGATCTTGAATGAAGTTTTTTAAAACGTTCGGTGCCATCAGCATGTTGTCACTTGACCGTCTGTCTACTGCATTCACAACTGAAGAGAAGTGAAAGGAATTAACCCGGGAGTAATCAGCAATATTGTAGCAGTATTGAGAAACAACGGTTTGAATGAATGAAGATTTTAAAATAAAAAATTAGGCCTATGTTTGTTAAAACATATGGTTGATATGTATAGAAATTTGATTTTTAGAAAAACAAGTCAAACCTGCTCGAAATACGGATATTTGTCAGCAGGCGTTTGTACAGTGCTGCATGGCGTACGTACAGGTTTGTGCGACGTGCCAGTCTGCAGTCTGAGTTACAAGACGGTGTAAAGGGTTTTTTGCTTTAAATTGCTTTTGAAGCGTAACGTGGAATATTCTAATTCCCGTACCTTAATAAAGGAAAATGTTTGAACATAACATCGCAAATTATTACCTGTCCTGAGACTTCGCGCGTAATAAACTTTTCCTTCCTGTGTTAAAGTGAAGTCTGTTATTTAGAAACAATGACAACTGCTATGATTGCATAACGTCCCTACCTGAATTAAACAATCTTGATTAAAAAAAGAGCACTGTTACACAGTGTAATCTGTAACTGGATTTGCTGATGGGGTTGGTCGTCTTGGCTGAGGGTCGTGCCTTGTTCAGATGAAATGCTCTTCCTGCTGGTGGGAGAAGATTTCCGTCAGAACGTTAAGTTCCTCTCAAAACTTTGTTTGTGTGGACATCTGTAATTAGGAACCAATATTCTTCGGCCCACATTAAAATAAAAGCCTCTTCGATCGTGGGGAGGTAAGTTCTTTTGAAGGTCCCTCTTCCTGAAAGAAACGGGGCTTTTCTTTTTGTATATATCTGATATTTTACCCTACAAAAGGAAAAAACTTAGGGTAGCCGAAAGGCCATTGATACCACTAATCTTTGCGTCCACTTGGAAAACCTAGTCTGGATTATTGAATCTTTGTAGCGTTTTGTGAAGATTGTGGCTGACGTAATGAAAGGTTACTTTCAAATTTGCTAAAACCGTAGTTTGCCCAAAACAACTAACTCTGCATCCAATTCTCGGCCAGCTTTTTAAACTTTCATGAAATACAATGAACTCTAAATTTTTTGTTCCAACAAATTTTTTAAATCAATGTACAACTGGAGGGTATCCGCTTGATTGATATTCATGCAGCTCTCCGTCGAATATCGGCCTAAGGGCTTCCATACTGACAAGTGTGAATGGCATCCTTCACTGGCTGCAAATAATTACTGTACGAATACACCAAAATAAAGCGATTCATTCGACATTCTTTCAAGTCTTCCTCTCGTCCCGTGCAGATGAGTAAGTTCTCAGTTCGTAAAACGGCGTCTTGCAGAGATAAATCAGCTCAGTGAATGGAAAAGCAAGAAGTTTAATTAGTGTACAAGATTGAAGGTTGGACAGCTGGCTGCTGGTTTACACTGACCTTCTGATATTTGTGAATTATTACATTTTCAACTTTCATTCGTTGATTCATATATAAAAATATCATTATAGGAGTTCAGTTCACAAAAACTTAAATCAATAACTTACATTAACAACGGGATTATTTCATAAATATATGTGCAACTACCGAAGCGCATTCTCACGCGACCTACTTAGAGGTGAATATTATAGTTTTACATAAACAGACTCTAATATAAGAAACACTTCTTACAGTAAACCCTAGAGAGTAGGACAGCACTGTCGGGTGTGAATGAGGTCGAACGGACAGACATTCATTACTAATCTCGTACGAGAACTCGCAGATTAGCCCTGTCTCTTAAAGTAGATTAACTAATAACTGGAAGGGATCTATAATGAGTTATGATACTGAAATTCAATAAGAAGTAGCCCCACATTTCTTCTTATACTTGTATTTTTTGCGTATTTGCTTATCTCCCTGACCTTCACTCGGATAAATTTTCAGCGACGGCTTCGTTCTATTAGGGCATGTAATCGTGTCACCGGGTGATTGCTGCCGGACGTTTCGAGAACACAACAATGTCTGAAACGTCTGGCGCTAATCGCCAATTGAGGCGGCGCCATATTACAGAAGAAAGAGAAAATCAAATACACAGCTGCGAGAGACCAAACCTCGCAAATATCTATAGACTTTTTCGAGATGCGCGAACAGACCCATATGGATAAAAGTGCCGAAATAAAGTGAATGTCAAAATTGCGCAAAATAAACTTAATTTAAGATGGGTCGATAACTTTTGTAAAACTCTCCAGTACAAATTTTATAAAAGTACGTTGACTTGGGAAAACATTAAAGAGAATATACAAACCTCAGCGAAAGAGAGTCTGGGTTTGGATGAATTTAAGCAGAATAAACACTGGTTTGATGAAGAATGTTTAGGTTTTTTGGATCAAAGGAAGAGGGCTAAAATTCAGTGGATACAGGATCCAAGCCAAAGCAATGTAGATAATCCGAACAAGGTAAGGCGTGAAGTTGGCAGGCATTTCAGGAACAAAAAAAGGCATATCTGAGAGCCAAAATTAAGGAACTTGAAACTAACAATAAGATCCAAAACATTAGGGACTTTTATAGGGGCATCAGTGACTTTAAGAAGGGGTACCAGCCTAGATGTAATATAGTAAAGGATGAGAAAGGCGACTTGTTTGCAGACTCCCAATGTATTGTGGCTAGGTGGAGGAACTATTTCTCCCAGCTATTCAACGTGCATGGGGTTAAGGATGTTGGGCAGGCAGAAATACACACAGCAGAACCACTAGTACCTGAATCAAGTGCCTCTGATGTTGAGCTGGCTTTTTTTTAATGTGATTTATTGCATTTGAAGTTCTTACAAGTACATATAGGGTGTACAAATTGTTCCGATAACCAATTTACAATAGTATATTTGAATGCTTTTCATGTGGGTGTGGTGTGATACATCAAGTTTACAGCAGTGAAAAAGAAATACAATGTAAAAAACACTGCGGATGTTAGGTGAGATGTACAATAGGAGGTGTTTTGTTCGTTTGTGTGTGTATTTTCTGTACTGTGCGAGGAGGTCAGGTAGAGTGTAATTTCCTATTTGAGAAATAAGAGGGTTGGAGTGTGTGGTACACTGCTGAAAAAATTTTTCCGTCAGCCGGTAGATGAAAGTATGAATGTACTCAAGTGAGAGAGTGGAGTAAAGGTATGGAGTGGGGGTTCGTCTGGGGTAGTCGCCGATTACCCTTAGACATTTTGACTGTAATATTTGTATGTGTCGGTAATTTGACTGTGATGTGTTGCTCCAGACAGGGCCGGCATAAGTAAGTAACGGACGAATCATTAATTTGTAAAGTGTGAGTTTGTTGCGTATGGTTAACGTTGAGTCGCGAGCAAGGAGGGGGAAGTGCTGAAATAATACGCCGGTGGATTTGTGTGTGACTGTATGGAGATGTTTTGTGAGAAGGAGTTTCGGGTCAAGCGTAAGGCCGAGATATCGTATGTTACGACTCCAGGGGATCATGGTACGTTGAAATTGGGGTAAAGGTGGGGC
>Ga0131853_10024431_pt1 | contig 10905 bp, 7 predicted proteins | sample TergutLab28metaG_FD_92764 | JGI IMG/M metagenome (GOLD analysis project Ga0131853, IMG submission 92764) | Labiotermes labralis P1 segment gut microbial communities from Petit-Saut dam, French Guiana - Lab288 P1 (version 2) (version 2) | ecosystem: Host-associated > Arthropoda: Insects >...
AATCAGTTTATGCTGTAAGTGGCACAAGTCGCTGTTTGTTCTCAGATAAATACAAAACACATAAATACAGTGTGGGCAGAGCGTACAGTTGTTGAATGTTAAACTGGTGGTGCATCACGTAACAAGTAGGATTTAAGAGGTTAAAGGCATTCAAAATGTGGTATGACACAGTGTCAAAGAATAAATGCGATTAATGAAGCATAACCTCAAAATACGTCACAGCCTGCTGCTTCAAAAATCTTAATTCGAAACAAAAAACATTGTCAAAATCTTCACGTTTGATGCGACGTCATTTAACGTACACATTTAGGAAGATACCGCTATATGAAGATAGAATCTCACACTCATATTCTCCTTTCTGCAGGTACTTGTCAAATTGTCTTATTTATGATGCAGGAGGTTGGAGCATTTCTCCGCATATTCTGGGTCACTGACCGTTCAAACTACAGCGCTGTTTTGAGGTTCAGCATCGGATCTTTAGCAAAACTATAAAGATTAAGATAACAGAACTATAATTGTGGATGTTGTTTTGTATGGGTGTAAAACTTGGTCGCTCTTATTAAGGCAGTAACGTAAGCTGGTGGTATTTGAGAATAGGGTGTTGAGGAGGGTATAGTGGCCTAATATGGACTAGGTAACAGTGGAGTGGAGTAAACTACATAATGAGTAGCATAATGATCTGTACTGTAAATATTAGGGGACTGCTGTAGCACAGTGGTTAAGGTGCTGTGCTACAAATCGGAAGGTCGCTGGTTCCGTACCATCTGGTGTCATTGCTATTTTTCATTGATATAAAATCCCTCCAATCGCACTATGGCCCTGGGGTCGTCTCAGCTTCTAACTGAAATGATTACCAGGAGCATTTCCTGGGGGTAAAGGCGGCCGGTGCTTAGGGCTGACAACCTTACCACCATCCTGTGCCGTTGTCACGAAATCTGGGAACCTTAACTTCCTGGAACCCTCTGGGCCACTGCAGGTCTGTAACGGGACTGTTTTACCTTTACTGTTATCATCATCATTTTTATCTTGAAAGAAAGAGACCACTTGGGAGACCCGGGCTTAGATATAAGGATAATATTAAGATAGATCTTCAGGGAATGGGATGGGGGGGGGGGGTATGGACTGGATCGAGTTCAGAATGGGAATAAGTGGTGGCCACTTGTGAAGGCGGTGAGGAACCTTCGGGTTGCATAGAATACGGGGAATTTCTTGACTAGCTGAGGATCGGTTAGGTTCTCAAGAAGGACACTGCACCACGGAATAAGTAAGTAAGCAATTAAATGAGTATTATGCTTGTTATCCCCTTTATGTATGGTATTTACAATTATATACCTGAAAAAAGCCAAGTTTCTACGGTATAAATTATTACAGCTGTTCTGTATTTACAATCTGTGCTACATGTAATGTTATTTCGCCCATGAAATATGTTTTGTACTTTTACATTAGCGCTTTCCTCAGTTTGTGTGCAGTGCACAATATGGCTGTTTTTTTTTTTTTTTTCAGTTCCTTAATTTCGCGCTTTCCCATTAAGTTGCTCAAGTACTGTCTGAGTGATTTTGAAATGGTTCCAGTCGACTCTATTATTACCATATTGTTATTATAATTATTATTATTAGTTCGGTTGCTAACCTTGTGCAAAGTCGTCGATAAACTTGCAAATCCCTTAACTTCACTAAAAACACATTCTGCGTTGGATGTGACATTTTTATCTTTACTTATTTTAGTTTTCCCACGATTTACTGTTTTCTCCCTAGCACTGCGTTTATATCGCCTTTTTCCTGCCACTTTGTACTTGTTTTGTCTATGTTTTGTTTCTGTGTATTCGTTATTTCTCTATTGTGTTATGTTCGTGTTTTTGTGCTGGATTTATTATACCTATTTTTTGCCGCAATCCTGCACGTCAAACAATACTCATTGAATTGAACTATGTTATTATTATTGTTATGACAAAGTTTACGCTTTACGACATTCTGATGCTAGCATCTTTCCAGGAACAGGTACTGTTTGTTTACTGGTAGTTTGGAACTTGGAACTGGCATTGAGATCTTTTCCTTGTCTCTTGATGTAGGTCAAGCTTTTGTAGAGGCCAGTTGAAATGTGATGGCAAACGGCAGAAACCAGATTTCGTCTTCCGACGAAACAGACGAGTCCATTTAAATCGGCGGGGGCGTCAGTTCAGTCGACTACTGGCAGCCGAGGTGTGCGCATCAGCGGTAGTAATGCTGGATACACCGCGTTCCGAGATAGTGTGAAGGGTACTGGCTACCCACTCCATTTGCCAGTTTCCCTTTCACTTCCCCTCCCGTGGGTCACCGTGTGCCATCACATTTCAAACCGAGTCTACACCTGCCGAGAGAGACTTGGATGTAACGCGCGTAGCTGATACTAAAACTGGGCCATATTTCTCCCTACATCTTTATCATTTTTACTTCGATAACAGACCCTAGAGACTTATTGCAGTTGTCTGTGCATAATTCTATTCTTTTTTTCCAATGTGTACGTGTCTGATTATGTGCCGGGTTAACTCAAACGGTATCGCGAATCACATGGGCCTGAACGGTACGGGGATTGAACCCCGCAGAGAGGTGATTTTCCGAAACCGTCCAAATCGGCTCTGCCACCACCCAGCACAGTTCTCTTTCCAGGGGATGAAGCGGCCGGGGCGTGGGGTTGACCGCCCACCACCATCTAGCGCCGAGGTTAAAGAAAGAGTGGAGCTGCACTTCTACTCCTCCTCTGCTCCTACATAACCTGCTTTAGGGTAACTTTACCTCTTACGGGTCTGATTATTTATAATTCTTCTATTATTTCTAATTTATAATTGTTCACGTGGCAGTTATTAGTCTTACACACCAATATCTTTGAGAGCAAATAGATTCAGTTAGGTATTATTATTATTATTATGTAGATATGTTCAGGTGTGGTATATTTTGAGCTTATATATATATATATATATATATATATGGGGCCGGTCCCAGTTGCCGCGCGGTCTAAGGCGTAGGTCTGAGGCCGCTCGCCTGCTGAGATCGTGGGTTCGAATCTCACCAGGGGCATGAAGGTTTACTGTTGTGAGTGTTGTGTGTTGTCAGATATAGGTCTCTGCGACGAGCTGATCACTCGTCCGGAGGAGTCCTACCGACTGTGAAGCGTAGTTGTGTGTGATCTTGAAACCTCAAGAATGAGGAGTCAATGACTCGTGTCGGGCCGCAGCGACACAGGAAAAAAACAATATATATATATATAGTTAGCTATAATTTATGAGTTTTAATTATGTATAGTTAAGTGCCCCTTTTATATTCTGTGTTTATTATTTAAAGATTAAGATATACAGAATTACAATTTTGCCTGTTGTTATGTATGGGTGTGGAACTTGGTCGCTCACAATGCGGGATGGGTGCTTGAGAATACGGTGTTCAGGAGAATATTTGGGCCTAAGAATGAGGTAATGGGGAGTGGATAAAATTACAAAATGAGGAACTTAATGATCTGTACCCTTCACCAAATATTCTTTGGGTAATAAAATCGAGAAGAATGAGATGGGCGGGGCATGTAGCACGTATGGTGAAGAGTAGAAGTGTATACAGGGTTTTGGTGGGGAAATCCGAGGGAAAGAGTACACTTGGAATACCCAGGCGTAGATGGGAGGGTAATATTAAGATGTGTCTTCAGGAGGTGGGACGTGGGGACATAGACTGGTTCGAGCTGGCTCAGGATAAGGACAGGTGGTGGACACTTGTGAATGCGGTAATTAAACTTCGGGTTCCATAAAATGCGGGGAATTTCTTGACTAGCTGAACACCATTTAGCTTTTCGAAAAGGACTCTGCTCCATGGAGTCAGTAAGTAAGTAAGTTTATTTCTTTGCTTCATTTATTGATAGACTCACATCGGACTCCTCTAAGGTGCAATCCACTTCAAAGCCATTAGCCTAACATTCCACCATGAAACTTGCTGACGTATGCAGGACCAGTATGTCTTCTTCGAGACTTGAGCTATACGTCTGAGTGCAAGAGAATTCTACTAGGAGCCTCTAACCCTGCTATTTGTCTCCTGTTTGCAAAAGGAAACATTAAATTGGCGAAATCCAAGTGTCATTCGGCTCTCAGTTCAGTGCCTACACATTCTGCAACCTGCATTTCTAACGTTTCACATTCTAAACCCTTTTTTGTTTTTTTAGAACAGCCCTTCCTGTATTTTATACACATGGGTCCGTGCATCGTGAATCGAATTTAACAACTGTTTCCCAACAAGTTGCTACTTATTCACTTTATTACATTTCTGTAGGCAGCTCTGGACGTGATAACGAGGGAACGGAGGAGATTGCATAACGAGGAGCTAAATGATTTGTAATCATCACCCAATATTGTGCGGGTGATAAAATCGAGAAGAATGAGATGAGCTGGGCATGTGGCGCGTATGGGTGAGGAGAGGGGGTGTATGGGGTCTTGATGGGGAAACCGGAGGGAAGGAGACCATTGGGGAGATCTAGGCGTAGATGGGTGGATAATATTAGGATGGATCTCCACGAGGTGGGATGTGGGTATATGGACTGGATTGGGCTGGCCCAGGATAGAGACAGGTGGCGGACGCTTGTGAGTGCGGTAATGAACCTTCGGGTTCCGCGAAATGCGGGGAATTTCTCGACTAGCTGCAAACCAGTTAGCTTCTCAAGAAGGACTCTGCACCATGGAGTAAGTAAGTAGACAGCTCTACATGTTTCGCGTGTTGACACCCATCATCAGCAGCTCATACATCTGTAATTACAGCTTGTGGTATTGATTGACTGCAACGAGTAAAATTTTTTGCTATTAATATAATATGTAATGTAATTTAAAAATACTGTTTTTAACCATGCACCATTATTTTATATTTCACATTCGTCAAGGCTAGTAACATTCAATATGACCAATCTAGAATTTTAAATTATACATTAATATTAATGGCAACGCATTTTACTCATTGCAGTTAATCAATACCAGAAGCTGTAATTACAGCTGTACGAGCTGCTGATGATGGGTGTCAACAGCCGAAACATGTAGAGCTGCCTACAGAAATGTAATAAACTGAATAAGTCGCATCTTATTGGAAAACAATTTTTAAAATCCTTCCTGTCTTTCAAAAAGGATAAAGGTATTCCTGTGCACACCTTGAAGGCGCATGGGTGAGTCGGGTTTAGCTCCACTTATTCCTACAATCGGAGCTAATAACCATGTTCTCTTTACGGTAGACCACTGCTCTTATGATAACAGCGTCGCAAACCTCCACGAGCCCCACCGCTTCATCTCGAATTATTTGAAGCGCCCACGAATATTAAAGAACTTTTAATCAGGAATTTTTCAGCTTACATAAAAATTTAATCTTCCAGTGACATTTATGAAACTTGCTAGATCCAATAACAACGTAGTTTGTATCTCTTGCACTGAAATACGATAACAAGCAAATATGAACTCAGACCCAACCACAAACAGAATACAATTTTGTGCACTGCTATTTATTCGCAGTGTTTTGGAGGTGGGGGATACAAATAAATTTAACCCTTTAACCCTTATCCTGCTAACGCTTAGAATATGGTGAGCTCCTAATAATGCCAGCAAATGGCCGATGGGATTTAACTCGGCGTTTAGAGGGTTAAATGCCGAATTAAATCCCATCTGGCATTTGCTGGTATTATTAGGAGCTCACTATATTCTCCACTTTAGCAGGATAAGGGTTAAGGTATGTGCTGTTATGGCCTTGGCTAATGGACTAAATTATTGTGCTTGTAAGTTCCTAACGACCTGAGTCGGACGGGGGAAGGGAGATGTCCCTCTGAACTGGAGATCCGCAAGGGACAGAAGTGAAGGTCAAGGTAAATTTCACGAAGGCCCGGAGAGGGAATAGATCTAAAGTCATGCGCCGCATAATGACGTTTCGGTCAAGGACGGACCGCATATACGACAGTGGCCCCATAAGATTATAGTATTACAACACAATATTATAATAAAATATTACGATACTTAAAACTGTGTTACAATTGCCTACAGTATTCAGTACAGTTACATGTTGTGCAGGTTTGTAGCCTAGGAGCAATAGGCTGTACCATATAGCCTAGGTGTGTAGTAGGCTATAAACAATAGGTGCAGGTATTAGTCAATAACACAATATATATTCTAAAGATATTTAATAAAGGATGATAGTTACTACATGTTTCGGCATATTCAGGCCATCATCAGGTATTCGTCCGAAAGTATGGTGGTAGTGCTTTATAGGATTGATGTGGTTATGTCACGATGATGAGATACCATCATTTGTAATATTTGTTATTGTTAAGAGATTGGGGGGGGGGGTTTGGTTTCAGTGATGTGCGCTAGTTAGGGGTGCAAAGCTCGAGTAGGTGTTTACACGCTGCTGTCCTATGTGGGTCGCCAGCTGTTGTCTGTCCCTTTTCGATGTCAAATGTTGAAGAGCTTTGGCTATGTCTTCTGTGGATTGGAGAAAAAGAAAAGAATGAATCTGTGTTGGTGTGTGGGTGGGTTGGTGACTCGTGTGCCGAGTCGCAACTAAGTGGTGATTAAATGTATGTACTTACGTGTGTTGTTTCAATCTTCTGTTTCTATGGTGATCTTTGTGTCCATTTGGTTGTGTGGGTGTACATGTCTTCCTTCTAGGGGGTTTGTGCGCTCCACTTCTTTAGCGTCGTCTTTAGTGGTTCGGTGACAGGGGTCCAATCCCGTATGGTAATTTTTATTTGGCACTGTGTTTTTTCACTGTTGGTTATATATCCGTACTTTGAATGTCAATTGTATTCACTGTTTAACGCGTCGTATTCCCGCAGGGTCTTCTAGTTTGTTCAGTGTTTAATGTGTGAGGCAGGATAACTGATTTAGCGTTCTCGACGTGTGGGTAGTCAGGTCTGCGCCGGGGTAGTGGTTCGCTGGTGTGACCGCTTCTGTGGGTGGGGGTTGGGTTTACGGTTGGTCAGGTATTAGCAGAGCTTCAAAGATCTTGTCGGGGATATAGTGTGTTCGTCGTTTAGGTGAGTGTTTTTTGTAAATTCTGTTTAAATGTAGAGTTAGAATTAGTAGGCTATGTTATCTAGTTTTGTGTAAGTACACTCTATGACGTTCGCACAACGAAGAAATCGCCTAAAGAAGAATTTCTCACAACATAAACCTGTCCTTTACTGTTTGGCGCAGGAATTATTTTTTTAAATTTTAGCACACCATGTATATAAAATGTGAATAATACAGGAACCAAATACGTTAGAATTATGAAACAAATTGCATTTTGAAGAGAGAAAAAAACAGAGATTATATACCATGTTTAAAATATTCAGTACCTATATTTGTTGAATAAATATATGAAATGCAACTTTAGTGGTTAGCGGTGCGGTACGACCCCGAAAAGCGTCGTTAGGCGTCAACCGGTTAAGCGACGCTTATCTGTTATAGGCTATACTGTACTATCTAGGTTTGTGTAAGTACACTTTATGACATTCGCATAAAGAAGAAATCGCCTAACGACGCATTTCTTAGAACGTATTCCCGTCGTTAAGAGATGCATATCTGGTATAGCGACATTATTTCTTTAACCTCTGCGCTAGATTGGGGTGTTCAACGCCAAGCCCCGGCCGCAGTTACTCCCGGGAAATACCCAGAATACATTGTAAAGAAGGCTGGGTGGACAATAGGACCGGTCTGGACGCGTGCAGTAGATCTCGACCTACCCCAATGGAATTCAATCCCGGGACATTTCGGCCTGTAGCATGTCGCTATACCGACTGAGCTATCCCGGCCCACGCAAGAGATGTATTATAACATGAAATGCGGTTCTTGCATAGATGGAAGTCAGTGGTCAGCAGCACTCTCCTTCCGTCTTATCCTAGGAAAGAGCCACCCACTATTCATCGATGGGGCTGCAGAGTACTTTTGGAAAACGTGGGGGAGAGATAAGTTCTACACATGCACTTATTCGGACAACGGTCGTTCGGTCATTCACCGAGTACCGTATTCGCTACACTGCCTGAGATATGCCGAGTCCCGGTTGATTCTATCACAGACTAAAACTCATAGCAGTATTTAATGAATCTTAGTAATTGACTAACTTAATGCCCAAATTCTTGTTTTCTATTAAGTTTATTATATTCCTCTACATGTTTCGAGCACTGTTGTTCTAATCATCAGGAGATCAAATTGTATTATACAGCATCTGGTTTCATCACACCTGTAGGTGGCCGTTCGGTGTACAGTCCTCTCTCAACCTGTGCACCGGACGGCCACCTACAGGTGTTAATTCAATGTATCTCAGTAATTAACCAACTTAATGAACAAATTCTTGTATTATAATAAGTTTATTATATTACCCTACATGTTTCGAGCACTGTGTGCTCATCATCAGGAGGTAAATTTGTATTATACTGCATCTGGTATCGTCATACATGTAGGTAGCCGTCCGGTGCACAATCCTCTCTCAACCTGTGCAACGGACGGCCACTTACAAAGTGTGACGATACCAGATGCTGTATAATAAAATTTTGACCTCCTGATGATGAGCACACAGTGCTCGAAACATGTAGAGGCATATAATAAACTTATTATAAAACAAAAATTTGTGCATTAGGTTGGTTAATTCTTCTTCTTCTTCTTAGTACGGCTCTATAACTCTTATTGCAGAGTTTTGGCCTTCTCAACCACTTCTAGTTGGTTAATTACTAAGACTATACTGAGATACACGGTCAGCAAAACATCAGAATTCAATGAAGATTTCTCGGGCATACAGCTATGTCATGATGCGAAGTGGGTACCGCTGTCTGCCCGAGGACATTTCATTGAATTCTGTGGCTGCGAAAGCTTTCAGAGCTGTTAACCGGATTTTACATATTTCTCTCTTTACGAAATAAGTAGCTAAAACCTCTTTTTTTTTTGTTTCTGTCTTTTATTTTCTTTTCTTTTTTTGGTTGTATTCGAGCCATTTGGTGTGAAGGAAACCACGTGACCATTGCGTGTGCGATAAAGATAATTTGTTTCAAAAGGGACAGAGATGTTGGAGAGTAGTGGATTGGGAAGGAAACAAACAATCGGTTTAAAAAATAACCACTTGAAAATGAAAGTTTTTGGACTACCAGCTGGGGCCGGGGGAGGCCTAAGGTTGAAAGTATTTTGAGACGGAAAGGGAAAGAGAAGGGATTTGGTACTGGGATGTGAGTTGCTAGCCGGGGAGTGGGGGGGGAGGTTGTAACTCTGCGTTTACACATTCCGATCAATATATATATATATATATATATATGGAGCGGGTAGCTCAGGCGGTATAGTGACTGACTACGGGCTAGACGGTCCGGGATGGAATCCCGGTGGGGACGCGATGTTTCGCCCTTCCAGACCAGCCCTGGGGCCCACCCAGCCCCCTGTACGATGGGTACCGGGTCTTTGCCGAGGGTAGAGGCGGCCGGGGCGTGGGACTGACCCCCCCACCCCATCTAGTGCGCCGAGGTCCTACAAAGAGTAGAGCTATACCTCTACTTACCCTAAGGGCCTTCGTGGCCTATAAAAAGGGTGAAAACCTACCTACATATACATGTATGTGTGTATATATATATATATATATATATATATATATATACCCCTCTATTTCCATGACTGGACAACATGCTGTCTGGCCAGAATCTGTCCAGTACAATTTCGACTTATAATTCCATAATATAACAAATAATAATGTAGTAAATTTTAAACGTAAGAAATTTTCCCATAAAGACCATAAACATTATTTTAGCTTTTTAGCTATACCATTGCCGGATGCAGTGGTCGCGCGGTCTAAGGCATAGGTGTGCGGCCGTTCGCCTGCTGAGATTGTGGGCTCGAATCACACCGGGGTCAAGGATGTCTGTTGTGAGTGTTATGTTTATTGTCAGGTAGAGGTCTCTGCGATGTGCTGATCACTCGTACAGTGGAGACCTACCGACTGTGGTGCATCGTTGTGTGTGATCTAGTATCCTCGTGAATGAGGAGGCCCTGGCCCACTGGGGGGCTGTCGCGCCAAAAACAGACAAACAAAAGCTATTACAGACCTGGGAAGGCCTCTAGGGATCCAGGAGACTGAGGATCCCAGAACATAGAAGTTATTAATTGTTTAATTTAAATGTAGGAAATGAAGTGTAATCTACTACAGGCCATGAAGGCCCTGAGGTGGAGCAGATGTACAGGTCTACTCTTTCTTTGACGTAGGCGCTAGATGGGGTGGGTGTTCAACGCCATATAAACGTAGCTGTAACCCGGGGAAAGACACCTGGTAACCACTGTAAAGGACGCTGGGTGGGCCCCAGGGCAATTCTGGACGGGTTTCACGGAATTGAAAATCCGCTGCCCCACCAGGAGGTGGAACCCAGACCGTCAAGCCGTAACGAGTAACTATACAGAATATGACGTCACAGCCTCCATATTTTATACGTACACAACACGGGCCTATCGATATCGATATATTCTTATATGATATTGTTCAAATTATTCGTGTCTTATTTTCACAGCACAGTACTCAGAATGTAGGGTGCTTTAGGGCTAAGGTGGGTCAGTTTTGTGTAACGGTTTATGATACAGTAATTATGATCCGTTGGAAACCAGTGTAACAGAAACAATTATATCAATTATTTTAACAACACATTCATTAGATCGGTAAAAATATCGAGTGATGAACCGATTAGCAGATAATTTTCACATTCTTATCGTCCACCTTGATATTATCAAAGTTTTATTTATTCACCAACTGATACAATAGTGGGATGTCTTAAAAAAACAATATTAAAATTTACATTAAAACAGCTCCGACATGTTTCGGTGTTACAGTTACACCATCATCAGGGAGCGCATTAATTTGTGCTTACTACAGTTACAGTTGTTAAAACAGTCCATTAAAATACATCGGTGTGTGGTTAATA
>Ga0131853_10024433_pt1 | contig 10904 bp, 7 predicted proteins | sample TergutLab28metaG_FD_92764 | JGI IMG/M metagenome (GOLD analysis project Ga0131853, IMG submission 92764) | Labiotermes labralis P1 segment gut microbial communities from Petit-Saut dam, French Guiana - Lab288 P1 (version 2) (version 2) | ecosystem: Host-associated > Arthropoda: Insects >...
CTTAAAAAATCCAGAAGAAAAGCTTGTTTATAAACAAAAGGCAAACGAAATTGCCAAAAAATACTCTGAAGAAAAACTAAGTCAGATTTGGGAAACGTTTTATCAAGAACAAGCTAAAATGAAGAAATAGACTAAGTGGTCTATTTTTGTTTGTAAAATTAATGTTTTTAAATATGCTATAATTGACTAAGAATTAAGAAGGTTAGGAAGATATGTCAGAACAATCACAGCGTCAAGAATTACAAAGAAATATTTGGGCTATTGCAGACCGTGTGCGTGGTGCGGTAGATGGATGGGACTTCAAGCAGTACATTCTTGGGATTTTATTTTATCGTTTTATCAGTGAAAATTTCGCTACTTATGCAGGAGGTGGAGAGTTTGATTATACTACCTTCGATGTAGATGATTTCCCAGAAGGATTCATTCATAGAGCAGTAAATACTAAAGGTTATTTTATTGCACCAAATCAATTGTTCTCTAATGTTGTAAAAACAGCTCGTGACAATGCTAATCTCAATACAGAACTTAAATCAATTTTTACCGCTATTGAGGCATCAGCAAATGGTTACAAGAGTGAAGAAGATATTAAGGGGCTTTTTGATGACCTAGATACAACCAGTAATCGCTTAGGTAATACAGTTGAGGAGAAAAACCGTCGTCTAACAGATGTTCTTGAAGGCATCAGTCAGCTTAATTTTGGAAATTTTGAGGATAATCAAATTGATCTTTTTGGTGATGCTTATGAGTTTTTGATTTCTAATTATGCTTCTAACGCAGGGAAATCAGGTGGGGAATTCTTCACTCCGCAAAATGTTTCTAAACTTCTAGCAAAAATTGTTATGCTTGATAAAGACGAAAAAAATAAAGTCAATAAAATATATGATCCTGCTTGTGGCTCTGGTTCTCTTTTACTACAAGCTAAAAAGCAATTTGCAGACCATATCATCGAGGAAGGTTTTTTTGGTCAAGAAATCAATATGACGACCTATAACCTCGCTCGTATGAATATGTTCCTCCATAATATCAACTATGATAAATTTGATATCAAACGTGGAGATACACTGACAGACCCTAAACATGAAAATTTTAAACCTTTTGATGCCATTGTGTCTAACCCACCTTATTCAATCAAATGGATTGGTTCAGATGATCCGACCTTAATCAATAATGATCGCTTTGCTCCTGCAGGTGTATTGGCACCAAAATCAAAGGCTGATTTTGCCTTTATTATGCACAGCTTAGACTATCTCTCTGAGAAAGGACGTGCAGCCATCGTAACATTCCCCGGGATTTTCTATCGAGGTGGGGCAGAGCAAAAAATCCGTAAATATCTGATTGATAGCAATCGTGTAGAAGCAGTTATTCAACTTCCACCTAATCTTTTCTATGGGACATCTATTGCAACGTGCATCCTAGTACTTGCTAAAAATAAAGTCAATACAGACACCTTCTTTATTGATGCGAGTAAGGAATTCAAAAAAGATACAAATAATAACATCCTTGAAGAAAAACATATTGAAAAAATATTGAATTCCTTTGATAATAAAAGGACAGAAGACTATTTTACACGAGCAGTTAAATACGAAGAAGTTGTGGGAAATGACTACACACTTTCTGTATCAACCTATGTAGAAGCAGAAGATTTGACTGAGAAAATCAATATCACTGAGCTTAACTCAGACATCGCCACAACAGTAGCCAATATTACAAAATTGCGTGAAGAAATTGATGCGATTGTGGAAGAACTATCAGAATAAAATACGTACTATAAATTAAGAGAGGAGAAATAAATGAAAAAAGTAAAACCCTTTAAAACTTTAGATGAGCAGATCAGTTATCTACAAGACACTAAATCTATTATTTTTTCTGATACAGAAAAAGCTAAACAATACCTGCTTGACTCTAATTATTTTAATGTAATTTCTTGTGGAAAAGTCAAATTTGCTGAGAGAATTGAAAAAGGTTGCCATGTTTATTCAACACATATTTTTGAAGAATGGCAGTCCTACTTTGAACAAGATTGTACGGTAAGTGAATATCTCATGATGAGCATGATAGAATTTGAACGAATTGTTAATAGCCGAGTGGCATATTTTGTCAGTGAATTGTTTGCAAGCGATAAACTTACAGCCGATGAAAAGAACAGCTTAATACTAATTATTAAACATTCTGACTCAAGATTCTCTGGTGAAGAATCATGGAAATATATTACTAAAATGACCTTTGGAGAAACAAAGAAACTCTTGCTATGGATTGAAAAAAATAACAAGCAAGGATTCAAGATGATTGTGAGAGAATATGATTTTTTACAACAAAATATCAAACGTCGTTTGGATGATTTGAACAATTTGAGAAATGCAATTTTTCATTTTACACCACTTAATATTTTCCTTTCATATGCTTATCGATATAATGGAAAAATAGATAATCGTTCACGCAAAGAAGCTATGAAATTCGTGATTTCTTTGAAACCACATAAAGATAACGAGAAAATAATAGACGAAATTATTCAACATTCAGATAAATTTGTGACATTAAAAAATAGCCAACGTAAACGCTGACTACCCACACCATTAGGTGTCCCCAGAGTGATGCGAGCATCCCTCTTTCGATTAAAATTATTATAGCTTAATCAAGTAGAAAAATCAAGCATAAAGAAAAATAGATAAAATTTGAATAAGGAAAATGAGGATTATCAATTAGTTTATAGAAAGGAAGGATAAAAAATGAAAACTGCAAATTTATTTTTTATTGAAGAAGCATATCGAAGTTTGACAGAGCCTGTTTTTGATATTTCTGGAGAAAATTTTGGATTTCAAATTGATAGAAGTCAAGAATTTGATACCCTTTCTCGTTTAACCCAATATTTGATTGAGAATAAAATAGAAGAAATTTCAAGATTGGACAATTTTATTATTGGTTACAAGACTATTCAGCTTCAAAAAGAATTTGATTTACTCAAAATATTTAAGGATAGAGTTATAAATATTGAGCTTAAATCACAAAATACTGGTGAAAAAATGTTGAATCAACTCAAACAAAATTTTGGATACTTAAAAACTGCGTTTGCTGAAGATAAAAAAGAAATCTATTGTTTTACTTTTGTTGGGAATGAGAGAGAGCAGCAGCTATTCTATTTGAAAGATGATAAACTGGCTGAGATAGATTGTGAATTATTAGTTACTCTACTTTCAGATGAGGAGGTTGAAAAAGTTGACCTTGATGAGAAATTCCAACCCTCTAAATTTTTGACAGCACCCTATAATGATCCTGAAAAGTTTGTAAATGATATTTACAGTTTAACAAATAGTCAGGAGAGCATAGAGAAAAATATTTTTGATAGCCTTGACCAAAATGAAGAAAATTTTATTTTGGTAAAAGGTCGAGCCGGCACTGGAAAAAGTTTGGTAGCTCTGGACTTATATAAGAAATTATCTGACAGTAAAAAAATATTATTCGTTTTTGGGGCAAGTATGAATGACGGGCAGTATTTATTACGAAATAATTTCAAATATAATATATGTTCTATTAAAGAATTCAAGGAAAAAAATTGCTCATCTTATGATGTCGTAATTGTTGATGAGGGGCAGAGGTTGTATTCCAAGGATATTGAAACACTGAGATTTTGTAAACAGGTTGTTATATTCTTTGATACAAAACAGCAGATTTCCAAAGAAGAACAGAAGTATCATACAGTCAAGATTCTCAGGGAGATGAAAACTCAAGAATATGACCTGAAAGAAAAGGTTAGGACAAATCCGAGATTAGCGGATTTCATAAAAGGTTTTTTCGATTTGAAACAATATAAATCACTTCCAACTGATATTGTTGATGTTGTTCACGTTGGAAATCGAGAAGAGGCGAAAAAAAGCATAAAGTATTTTGAGACAAGAAATTATGATTTTTATAATCTTACTCCCTCTTTGTATGGTTCGGATTTTAACTCAAACTTAAATATTGGTGGACTTCATAAAACCACACATGAAATTATTTCTCAAGAGTGTGACAATGTAATAGTTTTGTTAGACCAAAATTTTGGATACGGACGAGAAACTAAGAATCTTTCTGTGAGATGGAACCAAGATCCATATTATCCAACAATAGAAATGTTGTTACAAAACATGACTAGAGCACGCTATAAATTGGCTATTATCATTGAAGATAATGAAGAATTATATAGAACTATACTGGAAGGCGATATAACTAGTGCGGTGGAGGAAAAATGACTGAAAAAAATATTTTAGAATTATTAAAAAATGTAGACGTCCAGTGGAAGACTTTGGGGGAAGTTGCGGAATTTCAACGAGGTCAAACAATTACTAAAAAATCTGCAACTGATGGGGATATACCTGTTGTTGCAGGTGGACGTGAACCAGCTTATTATCATAATGAAAGTAATCGTCAAGGAACGATTATTACTGTAGCTGGCTCAGGTGCTTATGCAGGATTCGTTAGCTATTGGACGAAGCCAATATTTTTGAGCGATGCTTTTTCAGTAGAGCCAGATGAAAATTTGGATGTGCGTTATCTTTACCATTGGTTATTAAACCAACAAGAACGAATTTATAATTTGAAACAAGGAAGTGGCATCCCTCACGTATATGGAAAAGATTTAGCAAAGTTTGAAATCCCCATCCCTCCTTTATCCGTTCAAAAAGAAATCGTACAAATACTTGACAAAATGACGGAAATAGTGCAGGAGCTGACGGCGGAGCTGACGGCGGAGCTGACGTTACGTCAAAAGCAATATTCCTATTACAGAGACTTGCTTTTGTCCGAGGATTACCTGAACAAACTCTCCGCAGAGCTTGATAATGTAGGGGGGGCGAATGATAAAGTCGAATGGACAACCTTGGGAGAGGTTGGTGCCGTTCGGATGTGTAAACGAATCTTGAAAAATCAAACTTCTAATGATGGAGATGTGCCATTCTATAAGATAGGAACATTTGGGAAAACTCCGGATGCTTTTATCAGTAAAGAATTGTTTGGTGAGTACAAAGAAAGGTTTTCTTACCCCAAAGTTGGTGATATACTCATTTCAGCCTCTGGTACGATTGGACGTACAGTAAGGTTTAGTGGGGAGGATTCTTACTTCCAAGATAGTAATATTGTTTGGGTAGAACATGATGAGTCGAAAGTGACGAATGACTATTTATACTACCTTTATCAAGTATTCAAATGGAAGTCACAAGATGGTGGAACGATTTCAAGGTTGTATAATCGTGATTTAGAAAATCAAAAATTAGCAATTCCTTCCCTCAAACTCCAATCCAAGGTCGTAGAAATCTTGGACAAGTTCCAAGCCATGACCGAAGACGTGTCAGGATTACTTCCTGAGGAAATTGAGCAACGTCAGAAACAGTATACTTACTACCGAGATCAACTGCTCAGCTTCTCAACAGCTGTAAACACTGATTCTTCTACACACACACACACACACACACACACACACGGATAGATAACTCTTGGTGGAAAATCTTTACTCAAGCCGCAGAAAAAGTTAACATGGATGTGCGTGATGCAAACCAGATTATCTGGCAGAAATTAGGAGATGTGATAACTGTTCAGCGAGGAGCTTCGCCTCGACCTATTTCAAAATTTATCACTAAAGGTGGCGGTGTTGCATGGGTGAAAATTGGAGATGTCTCTCTAAATTCAAAATATGTTAAACAGACAGCTCAAAAAATTACTCAAGAGGGTGCAGAACGTTCAAGGTATTTGAAAAAAGGAGATTTCATCATTTCAAATTCAATGAGCTTTGGTCGTCCGTATATTATGGGGATTGATGGATGTATTCATGACGGTTGGGCTTCATTGAGTGAATACGAAGAAAATTTTGCCTCAGATTTCCTCTATTATTATCTATCATCTGATAAGGTTCAAAAATATTGGGATTCTAAGGTTAATGTTGGTGGAGTAGGGAATCTTAATTCTGATATTATTAAAAGTCTTGACTTGCCAATAGTATCTGAAAAAGTCCAAAACCACGTGGTTCAAATTTTAGATAAATTTGACACTCTGACCTCTGATATTACCAAAGGATTGCCCAAAGAGATAGAACTCAGACAGAAGCAGTATGAATATTATAGAGATAAGTTGCTCACATTTGAGAAGTAATTCTTATTTTTCAAAATGCAAAATAGGGAATCAAGAGTTAGATCTATTTGGAAAATTTCCAAATAGAATTGCTCTTTTTTCTTTTATTTGGTAAAATGTAAAATAGAAAAGGAATGAGAACTTATGGAAAAATATCAAAAATTAAGAGTAATCGCCTACAATGATGCTGAAAAATTTGATCAAATTGTAAAAGAACGTAAAAATTCCTTCTCCAGTGTAAAGACGGATTTATTCATAAACCCTTTTGACAGTAGGAAAGAAATTCTACTGTCTGAAAAAGAAGAACTTTTCTTTTTGATACTTCAGCAAACATCACTGCTCAAAGATAAGCTGAATGAAAATTCAAGAGAAATTTATGGATTATTAAATGTTCTGCCTCAAATCACACAAGATAATATTTTTTATCATTTCTTAGTGGAGGAGATTCAAGCTTCCAATGATATTGAAGGGGTTGTCAGCACACGTAAAGAAATACGTGAAGCTATTTCTGCTGTATTGAAAAAATCAAAAGAAGAGAAACGTTTTAAGAGCCTGGTTTACCAATATATGAATTTTCAAAAATCTCAATTTGGCTCTATCAATAAGATTGAAGAGGTACGAGAAATTTATGATAATTTATTATCTGATGAATTAACGGAGGATGATAAGCTCAGGTCTGATGAAATGTTTCGTTCAGAACCTGTTTATATCGTTGACCAAAAAACAGGAAAGAAGATTCATCAAGGAGTGAGCGGGCAAGAAGCCATTAAAGAAAATTTATCTGATTTGGTAAAATTTATGAACCGTTCAGATATTCCAGTATTTGAAAAAGCGTTTGTAACCCATTTCTTTTTTGAAAATATTCACCCTTTTTATGATGGAAATGGTCGTACAGGAAGATTTCTCCTTTGTTCCTACTTGGCAAAAAAATTAGATTATCTTTCAGCTGTAGGTGTATCTGTAGCAATCCTTGATAATAAGAAAAAATATTATCAAGCTTTTCAAGAAGTTTCACATCCAAAAAATGCAGGAGAAACAACTTTTTTTATCTCAGATATGTTTGAAATCTTACTTAAAGCACAGGAAAAAGTTTTGAAATCTCTTAAAAAATCCCAAGAAGAGTTAAATCATGTACAGAAAAATATTGAAGTGTTAAGCAAGACTGATGAAGAAGCCTGTGTACTCTTTATATTAGCTCAAGAGAAAATGTATGATGGGATTCAAGCAGTATCAGATGCAAAACTTGCTGAAAGTATAGGAATTTCAAGAAGAACACTCAAAGGGATTTTAGAGAAATTGGTTGTTTCAGGGAGTATTAAACAAGTTAAACAAAATCCATCCGTTCATAAAATTACCTCAGATTTTTGGACACAGATACAGAAAGGAGAGAATCATGACAAATAAAACATTACCTATCGTAGAATCAAAAAGCTTTATTGTTCTAGATCAGTACACTAAAATTGACCAATCAGGAAGTAAGATTCAGACTGAAGCAGAGCTAGAATATGAATTTATTCAGGACTTGAAAAACCAAGGTTATGAGTATAGTAATTATATTACTACGCATGAAACATTATTATCAAATCTGCGTGATTGTATAGAAAATCTCAATAATGTTGAATTTTCAGATGATGAGTGGGCACGTATATTAGCAGAATACATCAATAAACCTAATGATAATAATATAGACTGTACACGTAAATTACATAATAATCATATTTATGATTTTACTTTTGATGATGGACATATTAAGAACATCTATTTATGGGATAAGCAGAATATCTCTCGTAATAAGCTCCAAATCATTAATCAAATGAAGCAAACAGGAAGTCATGCTAATCGTTATGATGTGACTATTCTAGTTAATGGTTTGCCTTTGGTACAAGTTGAACTCAAGAGGCGTGGGGTAGCTATCCGTGAAGCTTTCAATCAGGTGCATCGCTACAGTAAAGAATCGTTCAACATAGAAAATTCTCTCTTTAAGTATTTGCAAATTTTCGTGATTTCTAATGGGACAGATACACTGTATTTCGCCAATACAACGAAGCGGAATAAACAATCTTTTGATTTTACTATGAATTGGGCAACCAGTAAATCCAGAGAAGGTGAAGATAACCGCATTAAGGATTTGAAGGATTTTACAGCCACTTTTTTTGGGAAGAATACTTTACTTAATGTTCTTATCAACTATTCTGTATTTGATACGAGTGATACTTTACTTATCATGCGTCCTTATCAGATTGCTGCAACGGAACGAATTATATGGAAAATCAAGAGTGCTCATGAGGCAAAAGCCAAGTCGGGAGTAGAATCTGGTGGGTATATTTGGCATACAACGGGTTCAGGGAAGACTTTGACTTCATTTAAGGCGGCTAGACTTGCGACAGAATTTGACTTTATTGATAAAGTCTTCTTTGTGGTAGATAGAAAAGATTTAGATTATCAGACTATGAAAGAGTATCAACGGTTTTCTCCGGATTCAGTCAACGGTTCAGAGAGTGCTGCAGGTCTAAAGCGGAACATTGAAAAAGATGACAATAAGATTATTGTGACAACTATACAAAAGCTCAATAATTTTATGAAAAACAAGGAGAATGAAAACCATCCTATTTATTATCAAAATGTAGTTTTTATCTTCGATGAGTGCCACCGCAGTCAATTTGGTGAGGCCCAAAAAAATCTCAAGGCTAGATTTAAGTATTATTATCAATTTGGATTTACTGGAACACCAATATTTGCAGGAAAAAATGCTATTGGCAGTGAAGATACTAGGTCTGTTTTTGGACGGGAGTTACACTCTTATGTCATTACAGATGCTATTCGAGATCAAAAAGTCTTGAAATTCAGAGTGGATTATAATGATGTACGTCCACAGTTTGCACAATTTGAAAAGGAGCAAGATGAACAAAAATTAACAGCTGCAGAAAACAAACAAGCTCTTTTACATGACACTCGTATTGCAGAAATTTCACAGTATATTTTAAATTCATTTGCTCAGAAAACACATCGTCTATCAAGCAAGACAAACAGCTTTAATGCGATGTTTGCTGTTTCCAGTGTTGATGCGGCAAAACTTTATTATGAAAAACTTCAAGAATTACAAAAAAATAAAGAAAATCCATTAAAGATTGCGACTATTTTTTCATTTGCAGCTAATGAAGAGCAATCTGCTTTAGGTGAAATTGAGGACGAAAGCTTTGAGCCCTCTGCTTTGAATTTATCCAGTAAGGAATTTTTGGTCAAGGCAGTTGCAGATTATAACAAGATGACAGGAAGTACACATTCTATTGATAGTAAAGGTTTCCAAATATATTATAAAGATCTTGCTAAGCGTGTGAAAAGTCAAGATATTGATTTACTTATTGTGGTAGGAATGTTCTTAACAGGGTTCGATGCCCCAAGCTTGAATACTTTATATGTAGATAAAAATTTACAATATCATGGTTTGATTCAAGCTTTTTCACGGACCAATCGTATCAATGGGGCAACTAAATCTTTTGGAAATATTGTGACCTTTCGTGATTTAGAAGACAAAACTAAGAAAGCTATTCAGCTTTTTGGTAAGACTCAAACAGCTGATGTTTTACTTGAACGTCCTTACGCCGAGTATATGAATGGATATGAAGACAAAGAAGGCAAGGGGCGTGGGTACTTAGAAGTAGTCGCAGAGCTAAAAGAAAAGTTCCCAGAGCCAGAGAAAATCATCAAAGAATCAGAGAAAAAAGAGTTTGTGAAACTCTTTGGAGAGTTTTTGAAGCTTGATAATATTTTACAAAACTACGATGAATTTGCTGGATTGCAAGACTTACAAGATTTAGATTTATCTGATCAGGTATTGGTTGCTGAATTTAAAGAGAAATTTTATCTTGATGATGAGAAGATAACAGAGCTTAAAAAATTTCAAATTCCTAGTATTCGTGAAATTCAAGATTATCGTTCAACTTACAATGATATTCGAGACTGGTACAATGAAGAACGAAAGAATACTGAAAAAGAAGAATCAACTATTGATTGGAATAATGTGGTTTTTGAAGTAGAGTTATTGGCTTCTCAAGAGTATAATTTAGACTATATTCTTGAACTTATCTTTGAAACACACAAAAAAGTAGAAAGTAAAGAACAGTTAATTGAAGAAGCGGTTCGTATTATTGGATCAAGCGGTAAACGAGCTAAAGAAAGTTTAATTATAGACTTTATCAGTAATACAGATATGGATGAAATTGAAGATAAATCTGAAATTATCGAACAGTTTGATCAATTTGCACGAGTGGAGCGTCATAAGGAAGTACAAATGCTTATTAAAAGTGAAAGTTTAAATGATAAAGCTGCCAAAAGATTTATTCAAAAATCTTTACAAATAGGGTATGTAAGTGAGATAGGAAATGACTTGGATGAAATTTTGCCTAGAATGAGTCCACTTAATCCCAATACTCAATCAAAGCGACAGATTGTCTTTGAAAAATTAAATGAATTGGTGGACAAATTTCAAGGGATTGGTGGAGAAGTATAACATGAATAAAAAAGAAGATAATCATATCTCTTTTTTTATTTTATAATAAGCATATATGTGAAATATAATACTCTTACATCTCTTCTGGTGCTTCTACGCCTAAAAGTCGTAAGCTTTCTTTGAGTACAGTAGCTGTAGCGTCAGCAAGTGTTAAGCGTGATTGCAAACCTTCATCTTCATCAAGGATACGTACATGAGCGTAATATTTATTAAAGGCTTGAGCCAAGCTGATGGCGTATTTGGCGATGAGTGAGGGTTCGTTTTTGTCCATAGCTCTTGTGATTACATGGCTAAAGTC
>Ga0131853_10024435_pt1 | contig 10903 bp, 13 predicted proteins | sample TergutLab28metaG_FD_92764 | JGI IMG/M metagenome (GOLD analysis project Ga0131853, IMG submission 92764) | Labiotermes labralis P1 segment gut microbial communities from Petit-Saut dam, French Guiana - Lab288 P1 (version 2) (version 2) | ecosystem: Host-associated > Arthropoda: Insects >...
ACTGAGAACTATTTCGATACTGAAGGTGTAGGAACATTCCATCTAGTAATAAGACAGAAGAAGGACAAGTTTGACCTTACAGAAATCGAAGGCGGTTATGCTGCTTAGTAATCAATAGCACCATCTATTGCTGAAATGACTTCTATAATCAATGCTAAAAGTTTTAGTTTTATAGTCATTTTGCTGGAAAACAATATTAGCTGAATCGAAAGTCATTACGTTTCAAGATGACTTTCAGACGATGGTTGTTATTGTTTTACTATAGCAAAACAATTGAAGATGTTTTTGATGTTTTCAGGGAAGTTTTAAATCAATTTGAGAGCGAATAAGTAACAAATTGATATTATAAGCACTCAAGCTTTTTAAAAAGTTTGGGTGTTTATTTTAAAATATTTCTACTTACGACAAATTTTTTAAGAAACAGAGGAACTTATGGAGTATTTAGATAAGCAAATAGCTACTATTATTCATCAAAGTAATGTAAGAAGTGCTGTTTAGTTAAGATAAAATCTTTAATATATGGAGAAATGTATGGAGTATCTAGATAAAAGAATAGCTAAAATGGTTAATAAAAGTAATAAAAAAGAAAAAATAAAAAAAACTTGGGAAGAGCAGCTTGCTGAAATTATAAAAACAATACCAAAATCGTCTATAAATTTAGGAAATGAAGATTTTGAATTAAAAGAGCTATTACTTTTTGACGATAGATTTTCAATTTATGTTCCTAAAAAATTTACAGAAATGCCTTTAGAACATATAAAACAAAAGTACATTCATGAATTAAAGCCACAATTAGTTTATGAAAATGAAAAACGTACTATTAATATAGGTTTTTTTGTAATTGAAGAAAAAATAGAACAATCTCAAATAATTGAAATACGTAATATTATGAAAAATTCATTTATTAAACTTAATCCATCATCAAAAATTTTTGATGATGGAGAATTCACTATATGTGAAAATAAAATAGCTTACTACTCGTTTGATAGTGCTGCTCTTGATGGTCAAATATTCAATCTTGTTTTTATAACTTCATTAGATGAAAAAATGCTAGTTTGCAATCTAAACTGTCTAAAAAAAGATATGGAGAAAATGAAACCACTATTTTATGGCATTATGAAAACTACAAAAATAAAGAATATTATTCTTAAAGAAAAAGAAGAAGTACTAGAAAAACAAATAGATGAACAACTAGAACCAATACAACTGGTTTTTGACCAAAAACAACTTTTGAATTTACCTACGATAGCAACCTTATCTATAAGGGATTACAATATTTTTATTTGTAAAAATGAAAATGGTGATACACCTTTAAATAATATGTACGCTCTCAATAATGAAGGAGAATTTATTTGGTCTATTAATCTAGTTGAAGATGGTATTAATAAGCCCTTACCTAATAAAAATCCATTTATTGGTATTGAAAAACGTGGGGAATTTGCACTTCTTGGGCTTGATGAGGAAGAAAGTTTGGCTGAAATTGGTTATTATATAGGCGTTTCAACGGGAAAGGTACTTTATTCAATGAACATGGAGAAACTAAGAAGTGACGATAAGAGAACAAGAGGAGAAGGAAATATATGAATGATAATTTTTTGCTGTACGGCGATTTAACAGTTGAAGATTTTAATGATCTTAGAATAGACGTATTAAAAATCGAACAAGAAATAAATGAACACGCCATTTTAACACTTACAGGCATTTTTGAAAGTGAAGAGCCAGAAAAATTACTTAGAAAAATAGATGTAAAAAAACCTATCAAAGTTACTAAAAATGGGTTGCCTCTTTTCAATGGAATTGTAACACATTCTATTGCTACAGAGCCGAGGAAAGTTTGTCATGTTGAAATAACTGCCTTATCACATACTTTTAGTATGGACATAGAATTGAAAAGCAAATCCTTTCAAGATAAAGCAATGCCGTATGATATTTTAGTTAAAGAAATAGTTAGCCAATATCCAAGTGGAAGCCATATAGATGAAATTACGGATGGTGCAGTTATTGAAAAGCCTATAATCCAATATGAAGAGACGGATTGGATATTTTTAAAACGTATAGCAAGTCGTTTTAATACGAGCTTAGTGCCAAATGTGAATGGCGAAGGAGCTAGATTTTTCCTAGGCTTGCCAAATCTAGATAAGGGCGAGTTAGTATCTTATAACTATACGCAAAAGAAAGATTTTAAGCTTTATAGAAGGTTGTCTCCTGAAACTGAACTTTCTCCGATAGACTGTACTCATTTTGAAGTGAATACACATGAAATATATGAGCTTGGCGATAAAGTTACTTTTAAAGGTATGCCACTTTATGTAATAAAAACTGTATATGAATATGAAAATAGTGTGGTACATAACCGCTGTGTTTTGTCAACTAAAGCAGGTGCAGGAAAGCTATATGTTCCAAACAACAATATTAGTGGTTGCTCTATTTTTGGTGAAGTACTAGATACAGCCCGTGACCACCTGAAAATTCATTTAGAGATAGATGAATCTCAAGATATAGGAACAGCTTACTGGTATCCATACGCAAGTATGTATGCTTCAAGTGGTGAAACAGGCTGGTATTGTATGCCGGGTGTGACACGTTCTTCTATAACTAGAATCTAGGGTGACCGCAAAGATAAACTAGGAAAAGAAGCGCATATATAAAAAGGTCTTATGAAAAATATTATATATGGAGAACTGATAAATTGAGAAGTGGAATGATAGAGTAACGACTTGAAACGCTTCCCCTGATACTCCTAAATGCGATAAATATTGCTAACAATTTATTGTATTAAGCTAGGTAAAGAATTGAGGAAAGCTACCGTATAATCAAAGAAATAACGAAAATCAGTTGGAGGCAACTGGTGTAGCTGATACTTATGGGGTCTATAAAATATCTATGGTGAGAATTTATCTACAAAATAGAAAATGACGAACTTGCGAATGTACGGGTCTAAAGGCAAAATACGTAAAAGATTATTTGATGCGTATGCCGCAAATGCGGAGTATGTAAGGTTTAGTAAAATTCTGGCGTATGAAAAACCTTATTGTGTTAAAGGCACAATCAAGCATACAGGCTCATAGCAAGCACCTAAGGATATATGCAAAGATAGATTTATCGGAACGTGGTAAGCTATGAACGTAAATATTAATGTAGTAGCATACAGATGTTACGTTGATAAGGAAAAGCGAAAATCAATAGAAAATATTGATATATCAAAACTAGATTGATATTCCATTATCGCTATAACTTATTTTAATCATAGTGAAAGTGGTGGCACAGTACCTAAGAAGCGGTGATAATAAGCCGTGGAGGGATAGCCACTAGACAAAATTTATAAAAACTAGAATTAAAATCAATAATAATGATTTTAATTAATATTTCTAAATAAACCAAGGTTCTTGCATGACTAATAGAAACGAAACTTGCTAACATAAGGAGGATTAGTTGACTTGGCTGATAAAGGCTCAAAGAAACAACTATTAAGAAATAACGAATATTATGACTTACAAAACAAACTTGATGATTTATACAGTAAATCACGTAAGAATTATAAGTTTAACAATTTAATGGATTTAATCTCAAATGAAAATAATATAAAAGATAATAAAGCAAAAAATAAAAGAACAGATAAAAAATATTCAAAAACATACTGTTCTTGAAGAAGTCAATAGATTAAATGCTATAATTTTAGGTGAACACAATTACTACAAAATAGCAACGAATGTTAATATTGATTTTTCAAAAATAAGTTTTATTATCAACAAGAGTCTTAATTGTAGACTTAAAGGCAAACTTAAAAAGAAACGCAAAAATAGTATCAAAAGTAAAGGTACACCAATTTATAATAAAACATATTTAAAATTTTATGGAAATTATAATGGAAAGCCAAAAATTGTTGCAGGTATAACCATGTTTCCTATATATGGGATTAAATGTACAGCTCCTATGAACTTTAATAATGAAATAAATAATTATACATCACAAGGTATAGCAGTTTCGGCATAAAACTTTACCAGATATCATCTGAAAATCATCTTGAAGCGTCGTGACTAATTCAGACTCAATCGATAAAGTTTTGTACCGAAATTACTATAGGACACTCATTTATAGAGAAATACATAATAGAGCAAATTTAATAAAATATCTCTTGTCCCAAAGAGAATACGATAAATCAACAGAATATAATGATAATCGTATTTCACTAATGACAGGACAACAAGGAAAATGTTACATAACAAAATTCCCTTTAGAAAAAGGAGATATGGAATGCCATCATAAAATACCTAGAAAATTAGGTGGCAAAGACGATTATAAAAACCTCGTCTGGCTTAAAACGGATGCCCATAAACTTATTCATGCAACACAAGAGGAAACAATCAATAAATATGTTAAAGAACTGAAATTGGATATTGAAGCGTTTAAAAAGTTGAATTCATTAAGACTATTAGCAGGAAATTTAGAAATAACTAATGTAGTATAAATTTTGTTAGAACGCCGTATGAGGTGAAAGTCTCACGTACGGTGTGAAGGAGGGGAAAATCCTAAGATTATATCAAGGGATTACCTATTCCTATAAATTGGTGATACGGTGAGGCTTTACCACCCAGAAAACGAAGAAGAAAGAGCAATGGCTATAAATTCTCTAAAACCACATGATCCTGATGAAGATGTAGAAGTATTAGACCCAGAGCATAGAATGATAGACCCAGACATTAAATATTTGAGAACAGCTTTTGGTAAAGAAATCAAATTTCGTCCAGACGGAATAGATATCATAGCGAAAGACGGAACAGTATTTATGACTTTAAACGATGATGGCACAGTTCTATTAAACACAAGTGATAAAATATCTTTTACTGCTACAAATGATATTCACATGAAGGCTAAAAATATAAATGTTGAAGCTACAGCTCATATTTTTCTAAAATCTAATAAAGGGAGTACTGTAGATATGGAAAAAGATATAATCCTAACTGGTAAGGAGATAAAAACTGTTAATGATTAATGAAAATATAGAAAAGTTTGCAACAGAACTCCATGACCAGATATATAACAAAATTTACGATAGCAGAGAAGAAAATTACTATGAAATACAAAAAGGAATTTTAGAATCATTTAGAAATCTTTTAATAAAAATAAATGAAGAAGAGAAAGAAGTAAGCTATATTAATGTTAGTTTACTTCGCTCAAACATAAAAAATAATGGCTGTTTACTTTTAATAAGTGCTTATAATGCTAAATGGTTTCTTGACAATAATCCTATAGAAATCTATTATGATTGTTCTTGGCTATTAAAATTTATCCATGAATATAATGAAAAATTGAGTATTGAAGCTAAAAAATATGTAGGTAAAGTAACCAAAGAAGATATAGAAAGAATCAAATGGGAGAGCTTAAACAAAGACTATAAAGGATTTTTAATCCCTATGTTTAGAAATGCTTTAGAAAATATTATCAAATTAGAAGAATATAAGACAATGAAAAAAGCGTTAGAGTTCTCTATATCAGTCGGCGAATATAAAGATTTAACCCAACCTATCTGGGTTGAAAGTGAAAAAGAAGTTTCTTTATCCGAACTGAAATTTGATATTGAACAAAAAAATGAAAATAAAATTGTTTTCAAACACTTTAAAAATTTAGATTTATCTAATGGCATTTATGAAAATACAAATTTTATGTATACTAAATTTGAAACTATGAACTTTACAAACTGTAATTTGCATGATGACATTTTTATGGGTTCAAAATTTTGGAACTGTAATTTGCAAAATGCCGATTTATCATATAGTGTTTTATGGTTTTCTGATTTTGAAGGTAGTAATTTAAGAGGTGCTGATTTTTCATTTGTCAATCATGAACAAGAAATAGACTATGGTCAAATTGAAGAAAAAATATTCAATCGTATAAACTTTAAGAAAACAGATCTAACTGACGCAAATTTAATGTGTGCAGATTTAGCAGGCTGTGATTTTCGTGATGCAATATTGGATAATTGCAATATGGAAGATGCATTTTTATACAAAGCTTTAATCAATAAAGAATATAAAAATAGTAATAGATTGATTTTATCAGAAGACCAAGAGGAAGTGATAATATGGGTATAATAAAATATTTCAGAATCAGAGAAGACGAAACAATAATAGATAAACCTATTTTTCTCGATTTTAGAAGGACTATATTGAAATCTGAAAGTGTAGAAAATGAAGAAAACATATTATATGTAAAATCAACAGGGAAATCTATAGATTATATGGATAAAACATTGTTGTTGGTTAGTGATGAATTTAAAGAAGTTTCAAAGATATATCATGAAGATTATATTTATAAAATTGTAATCTTACAAGAAGAAGGTAAAGCATCTCAAAGAATATATTGGAATATTGAAATGCCAGATGAAAGCAAATGTTTAACTCCATCTACTACTTTTAAAAAAGATGGAACACTAGATAAAATCGTTATAAATGAAAAAGAAGTTGAGGGATTAGCAATGTTTCGATTAAAAAACAGATTACAGAATAGCTATATAATACGTTTAGATATGGCAGAAAGTTTATTGAGAAGAAGTCTTGTAGGTTTCATATTAGAAGAACTGGAACATGAATAGGAGGAATTGATGGAAAATGTATTAGATGCTAATAGCAAACTATCGGAATATGTAGTATGTGGTGCAAAACTAAGCTGTACTTTAGGTACAGCTAAGTCAAATTTAAAAATGCCGATTTCTCATGGAGTGTTTTTAAAAGATATACCGCAATGTAATATAAATGATAGAGTGCCTTTAATGAATATTTTGAGTTTTGGTAGTTGTAACAGATCTGTTCCGCCACCACCTTGCATTCCTGCAACTCCTTTGCCTTGGATGAATAAAAAAGATATTCTTTTATTTATAAATGGAAGTGAAGCTTTAATTAAAGATGCTATATGTTCTTGTTCTTTTGGTGGCATTATTTCCATAGATGATAGTGGGCAAATATAAGGGAGGAATTTATGCCAGATGTAATTACAAGAGATAAAATAACACTAAAATGCCCATTTCCAATATGGGATTTTTATGAAGTGGAAATCACTCACGAAGTAAACGAACATTCAAAGTTAAATGTTGTTGCTCTGTTGCAAAGTGGAATACCTACATCCAAAGAATTTGAGGAATTAGAAAATCTCATTTACAAAATAAAAAAAAATGATGAAGTACAACTAATTATCCAAAATAATAAAGAAAATCAAATATTATTTACTGGTATTCCAATAAAAGTTGATATTAAAATAGATTCACATGAGTGCCTTTTAATCTTAGAGTGTTACTCTGGAACATATACTACGGATATAAGCGAAAGTAGCCGTTCTTTTCAAGAGGTTTCTATGCAATATAGTGATATGTTTGATTTTGTTATGAATAACTATCCTAAAGGTGCTTCTATAAATGTAGGTGCTATAGGAAAAACAATAGATCGACCAGTTATACAATATAAAGAAACGGATTGGTGTTTTTTGAAAAGAATGGCAAGTGAAGTAGGAACGGTTTTAACACCTGATATAACGAGCAAAAATGCTAAGTTATGGCTTGGTATACCTGAAAAGCAGAAATCAGTAAAAATCGGAGCAGAAAAGCCTTTGAGACGAGTAAAAGCTGATACTATGTACCAAAAAGAACATTATTATTATGAAACTACTATACCAAACGAGCATATAAAAATAGGTGACAAAGTAGATGTTATGGGAGATAGCGTTATAGTAACAAAAACAACTTTCAAATATGAAAAAAATGATGGAGTGTTACGTAATCTATACCGACTAGAACAACTGCCTGAGATTAAACTATATGGGAATGAAAGAGTAAAAGGTATAAGCTTAGAAGGTAAAATTTTAGATGTTAAACTGGATCATCTGAAAATCCATTTAGATGTAGACCCTAATCAAACAGTAAGCGAAGCCTTTTGGTATCCATGTAAGGAAGAAGCAAATAATGTTTGGCATGTAATGCCACATATTGGAGAGCGTGTGAATTTGCACATATCAGATATAAATGAAACAGGGTTATGTATGACTGAAACACGTGGGGTAGAGGAACAAATGGGAACTCCACGCAGTTTATCAAAGCCGACTGAAAAATATATGTTAACAAAATGGCATCAACAAATGGCCTTGCATGAAGAAGATATAGAATGGGACACTGTGTTAGTAAACATAACAATGGACGAAGAAAGCGTTTATGTAGATAGTAATGATACAATAAACATAGAAACTGAAACAGAAATAAACATAGGTAGGACCGAATTTGTCTATTTTGAAAATGGACAAAAAAGAGTTCGAGTAGAAGAAACAGAGAATATAACCCTAGAAGCAGAAGAATTGATAACAGTTCAAGTAATAGAAACAGAAAGTGTCATAGAGCTAGATGAATACAACAGAATTCACACACCTTCAAAAATTAAAGAATTTGGTGGACATGTTGTACCTAGACCAATAGTAGGAAAGAGAGGTGATGATTGATGGAAGCTGTTGCAAATCCAGGTTTTTGGACAAGACTTGCCGCTGCTGTCGCCCCAGCTATACCTGTAGTTAAAACAGCAGTAGGAGCAGTAGTAGCAGTAGTAGGTGCTCCTGTAGTAATTGCCGTCGCAGTTGTGGCTTGTGTGATTGTTGCAGGTGTTCTTATTTATAACCATGTTACAGCTGATACAGCGGTTAGTGATGTCGTCATACCAGACGTTGCTGTACCTGATGTAGCTATACCAGATGTGGTCGTGGAGGATATAGCTTTACCAATTGCTCCTCCAGTAGGTCGTACTTATTTATATGATGGAACTCTAAACCCGCCAACTGGGCTTACAGATGAAGAATTAGCTGCTTTACTTGCTGGTGGAATGGCTGCTGCTTTGCTTGCACTAATGTTAGCTCAGTCAGGAGCAAATGCAATACCTCAAACTCATGCTAATGACAGACGTAACCCAGAAGATCATCACGGGTATGAAATATATTTAGAGAACGATCTTAAACTTTCTCAGCTTTCTATAGGACTTCGTATGCGTATCCGCACTCGTAACAATCAACGTACTACTGCAATTGGCCTATCTTTAACCTATCTTCGTGCTTTGATTGATGGTGAATGGCGTGCTGTTACTGATAATGAACTTAGTAAGATTACAAATAATAATGAAGTAATGCTACTTGCTGGTGATGTAGCAAAAGTAGGAATTGCTAACAATCGAAGACTAACCCATGGGCGTACAAGGTCATCAAGAGCTACTGAACAGGTCAATCCATGGAATAGACAAGTAGGTGTAGCAGATAAACCTATATATGAACAAAAAGTGATAACCACAGCTCTTAAAGGCAATGCAGCTGCACGTGCTTGGGAAACCGGACGTGTAGCAATGAGGAAAGTGGGAGGTCACTCTATGCATAGACATCAGAGGCCATGGGCATCAATTGGATGGTCTTAATAAAGTTTTAAGGAGAGCGAAAATATGGAGAACTTAGAGATTTTATTTTTATCAGGTAGCTTATTAGATTTAAAAAGTAAGATTGACACTATAGTTGAATCTAAAACTCTTTCCCTTGAAGAAGCTCAAAATTTATATTATGAAGAATGTTTACCTTTTTTAACTATTAGTGATTTAAATTTAAGCTTAGAAGATGTAAAGATTCTATATGAAAAAGCAGAGAAAGGAATTGCTGAAGGTATTGTTTATGAATCTCTTCAGGAATATTGGCAAGAGACTGAAAATTTTATTAGTTATGTACGTCCTACAATTTCTTTTTTTGAAAGAATTTTAAATCATCCCAATTTTAGAAGAGGATATTACAGAATAGATATTATTTTTATGGATATTGTTCATACGGACAAAATTCTAGTACAGGGCAAACGTGAAACACTTGGAGAATATAGTGGATATTATATGCTTGAAATACCAGTTGATTATAAAAAGTTTATGGCATTATCTAACTATGAAAAAAAGAAGGAATCATTAGAACTTTTAATGACAGGCATTAGAAAAATTGCAGAACAACAAAACTGGGATATGAAACCGTTTGAAGAAGCATACGATAAAATAGTTGAAGCAGATTATATAAATGAATGGAAAAGAGACAAGCCAAAGGAGCTTACTAAGCATAAAACTAGAAAACTTAGAGCTGGACTAGGTAAAATTGATGATATTGAAAAAGTAGAAATTTTCTTTTTTATTTGTGATAATAAGGGAAATGAGGTTTATAGAGAAACTATGGCTACAAGACAACTTCCTAACAAGTCTTTTGTTACAAAAGAAGATAGAACATTCCAGAAATTTCTTGGCTCTTTTACAAAAGATGATAGATTAGGGTGGAAAGGCGAATATAAACTTGCTTTGCATAATTCGTCTCGCAAATTTGGGTTAGATTGTATCCAAGAAGCCAAGGAACAGTTGGAGAACAACGAAGATTTATCCGAACGTCTAAAAAAAGAATATGAAGATTTAGTGAATGACAAAGAAAAACTTTTAGAGTTATCAGAAGAGCCAGAAAATTGGGTGTTTACAGTACCTTTTAAGATAATAACGAATGCTCCTTTAGACTAGAATAGACACAACAAATACGATAGTGTCTCAGGAAGTGGATTAAAAAAGGAAAAGCTAAAAAGACCGAAATTAAGAGAAATGTAAAAGCATTCTAAGTAGTGTGAAAAACATTCATAAAGAGTGGTGAATATTTTTTACACATCCCCATTGTGGAAAAAGATTGTAATTAAATTTTACACACTTAAAAATAAGTACCTACAACTTTTGAAAAGAAAAAAGCGTAGGTACTTATTTCGTTTATACTAATTTCAACATAAAATCGTAACAAAATATGTTAATATTAAGGAATGGCATATGATAAAAATTACAAAAAAAGAGCAATAGAATATCATGAAGAAGGAAATACAATAAGAGCAACA
>Ga0131853_10024436_pt1 | contig 10903 bp, 3 predicted proteins | sample TergutLab28metaG_FD_92764 | JGI IMG/M metagenome (GOLD analysis project Ga0131853, IMG submission 92764) | Labiotermes labralis P1 segment gut microbial communities from Petit-Saut dam, French Guiana - Lab288 P1 (version 2) (version 2) | ecosystem: Host-associated > Arthropoda: Insects >...
TATGTATGACAGAACATTATACACATATACTGTATAAATGTATGCATGTACATGCATCAATTTTGGAAGCCACTGCACTCAGTGCGTTTACATTCTGGCTATGGACCTGGGTTCAGTTTTCATTTGCTTGGTTATTCACACCTGTGTGCACCTGTGTGGACAAGGTATAGCTCTTGTGGACTTCATAATGTGACTCCACACTTCTTCCAGGTAATGTTGGGATAGTACTTACAGCAGACCTGGACTGTTCCTTCCATTGTAACTTCCAGTCATTGCTGATAATAATCCCTCATTACATCTGATGCTGTAGAATTTCTACAACTGAATAAATAAAAAGATTCTTGTAGCCCTCATTAAACAGTCTATGACTCCGAGAACTTCATCTGCCAAGAAATCTGTTCAAGAGGGCACAAATAATAACAAGAAATGTGGAAAGAGATGAAGAAACTCAGATACCAATGTTTCATTTTGGGGAGTTTCAGGGTTGTATACATAGGTTTATATCTCTCAGCACACAGTAACATACAGTTTATAACCACAAAAAATGAATTGCTTCTACTCAGCATTTATTGTTGCAGTGTTTCATTATACAATTCACGCTTTACAGTCAGCATTGATTACACGATTTTCTGCAGTAAGCGAGCATGTAGTTTGGATTTGCTCTGCACTGTCCATTTCTTGCCCATGCTGCACAATAGCTGTTCCAGTCTTTACAGCCAATATTTTCATCAGTTTCTGAAACACAGGTACTAATTTTAATGTCTGCACTCTGTGATAAACAACAATATACAAAACTATTTGCCACAGTACTGCATCACTCTGATTCTTAAAGAATGATGTTATGAGGTCTGATTTATAAAATGTGAAGATGACAGATTTCATATTTAATTTGTAATGTACAGAACAAAAACATCACTGGAGAAAAAGATTATTGCACTAAAAGAAATTAATGAAACTGCTACAATGTTTGTCTATTCCAAGAAGCAAAATATTCATTAACAATTTCAACACATTCTTGTATAACATACTGATTTGTAAATTTATAATCATCTGTTTTTCAAAACTGTCAAGTCGTAGGAGACGGATATGACATTCGCTTAACAAATGACACAGACTGATGACAGCTTAAGTCACAACTTACAGCAGCTAATGGCAGTACATGGAAAGTCACTGTAAATGATATCACAGAAGAAACAGTTTATTCAAATTATAAAATAATGACAATGGAAGATGATAAATAATGGATGAAGGAATTAGTTCCCTGAAATGTTCAGGAGACTGCATGTACATACACTGTGGTTTCAGCACCAACATTTTACACTGCTTGGAATGAATGGTTTTTTTGTGTACCAAAGATTTCCTTTTCATATCCTAAACAACTCTGAGTACCTGACATATCCTTAATCAAAATCCATAACACTGCAAACCACTAAGAAAGAAACTGAAATATTCATGGTAACATTTCCCTGTTTAGCAGTTTTTAGGTTTGTGTATGGCACTAAGTTTCAACTTTATGGACTGAATGGTATTGCAAGACAGGCCAGTTTCACTTCTCCCCTTTAGTGTTCAGTACCATCTAAAGAAATTTTTATGATCATATTATATATACCAAGCAAGTAATGGAAGGGATATGAAATTCAGTACATGGAACCTGACTGGCCTGAACAGGTATGGGTCACTTAGACATTAGCAAGGTATGAATCAGATTTAGTGATTGTACAGTGGTTTTGGTGGGAAATGGGGGGCACTGAACATGCAGATGATTATATAATTTTATGGGAAAGGAAATGAAAATCATCAAGTAGGGGCACAATTTTTTGTACATCAAAGAATAGTATCAGAAGTTAAGACAGCAGATTATTAGGTTCGTCATCCGCGTTGTGTTCTATGAAATAACTAATATATATAGTGTGTATTCATCTAAAACAACTATATTTATTGGTAGAATATGAAGTATTTTCTACATAAGGTACAGTTACATGTTTCAGCGCTTGATAATGGCCATCCTTAGGTTGTACACGAAATACCTATTAAGCAGTTATACAAAACATACATGGGCTGTTTACATGGGATAGGGAGGGGGTAAAGTGTGGAATAATAGATACTCCTTACATGATGGTTCCAATAATTTTATATTTTGACTTAAATTGTAATGTTTTGGTCCTATTTCTGTCCAAGGTACTATGTTTAAAACGTTGAAAAAGAATACTTATGTTGTACCATTTAATTTAAATTTCACATGTTGATTATACAATGGTGTTCTTCCTCAAGCTGTATCAAATGTAGTACCTGATTCTGGCCAGAAATAGGACAGACACATGTAGCACAAATTGAAATTTAATTACAAAGATTGAGTTCTGAATGATAAATTGTGTGTTATTTTTTTTTATTATATAAATTCTTAATAGGGTATACAAACTAGAGTTTTTCATTTTTAGGACTGCCATTATTCTAATAATTTTCTCTTGGATGTAATGTACCTTCTTGATGTCTGCTGAATTTCTGTAGGCAAGGCTGGATTAAGAGACATGCCTGCTGGGCAGCTCCCTAAAGCAGCAACTTATAAGTGGTGTTAAGATATTACTGGAATAATCGGAATTACAGTGCTAGTAAACCCCGATTTTGACACATGAAGAGTTTCTACGAAAATTATCCACAATTTGGGCATGCACCCTCAAAAAGGTTCACCGGCACTGAAAAATTTCAAAGAATGTCGGTTTTATGGGGCACAAAATTATCAGCCTGCTTAAGACACAAGTTATTAACCTGTACAGGGCACCCAAGTACTGGCCATTCCTGTTTCCAGAAGAATATTTCGTAGGACAAAATGAAATGGAAGTAAGCAAAATGGACTAATTACAGATTTCCCATCTTTATCGGTAATGTGACTTGCTTCATTGTGCAGTATGCAGAATTTAATTGAAAGTTAACATATTCAATGCCATTTTGTCATATCAAGTTATAGTCAATTTGCAGGAAAAAAAATTTAGTTGTTCTTACTTCTTCAGTTGTTCTGTTGTTCAGTATTTAGATCAACAAAAGTGATGTTAGTACAAAATTCCTTAAAATTCATTTTATCAAAATTCAAAGTATGTTTCCTCCCTTTAGGCCATTTCAAGTTACTGAAGATATAATTCATGCAATTTTTAAAACGGTAAATTTATGGATGTGAAATAATAGCATTAGCACCATGTAATAAAAGTACAGTTTTCAACTGAGAGTTTACGGTCTGGGGCAGACCATTGATATAAGAGAACAGAAAATAAACTATTGAACCTTGTGGGACTAAATGTTTTACAACACATGGATTCTGAACGTGTGACATAATTTGAATCTAGTAAAGTTATGTCCATTTTTTGCTTTCTGTCATGAAGATATGATTCAAAATATTGTCTAACTAGAACTCTAATGCGGCCAAAATGTATTTCAGTAGAAGTAACTGATGATTTACACAATAATATGCTTTAGCAAGATTCTATGAATTCCAACAATATAAATTTGATTGTTAAAAAATCACAGTTCTTCTGTGAAGCTGAGTAGAGGTTTGTCCATTGACAGACATTTTTTAAATGAAATTATCCTTCTACAGGGGCCGTTGTTGAAGTTTAAGAGGTTACAGACCCTACTGTACTTAACTTCCTTGAATATGCTAAATAATGCAGTTCGTAACTGGACAAGCACTTACCTCTGTGGCATGAATGGCAGGCCTGAGGACAGTAAATGGTCATGTAGTCTGGGTTCTTCATACATTCTCCCAGTTGTGCCCATCCTTCACAATTCCTGTTATAGTTACCACATTTGGAACCTGTTTCAAAGAAAAGTAAATTAACCCTCAATATTCTGAATTTCTTCTTATTACAAACAAGTTACATTTATCAAACTTGAAATGTATAATGTTTATTAAACTTTTCAAAATGCGGTTGTGTTACTTCTGTCCATACTTCAAAAAATACATTCACCTAATAAATAGCCTACACAGCTCATCTCACTATGAACTTACACACCCCTTGACAATACAGCAGCACATTCTTAGGCTGTAACATTCATTACAAATATAATATTAAAAGATGCCTGTAAACAGGATTCCTCTTCTTCTAAATAGTTTGTAAAATTCCATGGCATAAACCAATAGTTAGGAATAGTTAGGCAACCACAGTGCACCAGTATTCCCAGTATAGCTCATGACAGAATCGTACTAAGAAAAAACTTAAATTATTGAGGTTAAAATGATTTTTCCAAAATATATGCTATTCATACAAAAGAATTTTCATTTGAATACCAAAATTGGTGTCATTTACATTGCAGCAGATATTTCACTGACACATATTCATAATGTTTAATACTCCACTGGTATAATCAGGTCTGATCAGATGGCAGCACTTGTTTTAAGACCTGTTTGTCTTTATGTCAACAGTTCTTTGCGATTTGCTGTGTGTTGTTGATCTGTCTAGGCTACTGGATCTGTTCCTTTTTTATTTGCTAACAGTGACTTAACATTATGCTTTTTATATAATGCATCCTATTGTGTTACATTAAGAATCAAAATTTATAGTCATCTGCATAACTATTTTTAACTCCTGTTCTTCTATGAATTTAATATAGATTTGTCCCACATTATTTGCCTATCTGTGAGTCAACAGCACAACTATTAAAAATGCAACATTCAGGAAATGTGTAGAATTCTGTATTTAAAATAATGGATGCTTGGTTTATATAAGGAGGTGAGTTTACATTTACAGAGTGGCCCATGAATTCTTAACCCATGGAAATTTATTGTAAAAAATATATTATCTCCATTACAGCCTTGCAACAGAATACTCACATATCTGTGTAAATTTCTTCTGTGTCACTATATGCTCAATTTGGCCACTATTTCTTCAGTATGCTCTTGATATCAATGACAGCTTTGTAATAATACAGTGAAATATGTCTTCGTTCTGTCCTTCTGCACAACTCAACAAATCTAACTTTCAGCTCAATTTCATTGGAAGGTTTTCATGGGAACATCTCTTGCAATAAACCCCACAAAATGAAGTCAGAAAGATTCAAATCAGGGCTGAGAGACAGCCAAATTTGCTGCAATTGTGATGGTCCAGATAGTGGTTTGACATGACGCGAGGGCCAAAAAACAAAGTTAAAGAAGTCCAACATGATGTAGGCAGTTTGCAGCATGAATCCATGTTGCACAAACCATTGTGCTGGCAGATATAAGCCTTCTGCCATACATTGCAACAAGAAGTAGGTCTAGAGCATATGCAAATTTTGCTCAGAATTTACCGTTTTATTAAGAACAATTGGCCCAATTAAGTGGTGGTTTGTCATGAAAACCCAAATGGTGACTTTCCCTCTGTGACTGCTTTTTTTAGTGAAAATTCTTTGGAGGTTCCATCCCCAAGAGCCGTATATTCTGTTTGTTCAGAGTCCTGTCAAAATGAGAAAGGTTCTTGTCTGAAAACCAAGTGCTGAAAAGAATTTAATTTTTTCCTTCTGCCATGGCTGCAAAGTAAAATCAGTTTTCTTTGTTGCTGTCAGGAAGTTTATGTACCCCAGAAATTTTGTATGGGAACATTTTAAAATCCAAAGTATTCTTTGCACTAGGCCTTGAGACATTCCACACTCACAAGTTGCCCTCCTTCTTGATTTGCTATGGGTGTGCTTCTACTTCTTCAGGAGACTGCGCAGTTGGAGCACACAGACACTTCTCTACCTTCACACTCCCTTCCTCTGCAAACGTTTTCAACTAACAAAGTATGGCGTTTCTCTCTGGTACTCAACGAGTTAAAAAAAAAGTCTAAAATCTCCTTTACATGGAGGTAACATTCCTTGTTTTGGCAAACAAACAACCCTGACTCTATTCTCAACTGAAACATGTCTGTGATCTGCTATTTTACTCTTTCACAGCAGGTGCAGGGATATGTGAGAGGTAACGGCATTTTCAGGAAATGCTCTCAAACCTGCTGTGTAATTTACATAGCATAGCTTGAGTATATACCTTATCATCATTTTAACAAATGTATCAACTATTTGTGTGCCACCCTTTACATTTATTTTTCACTACAACAATTCTATCACCTTTATTACCTCTATCTAATTCTATCTAATTTTTATAATATTTAGTTACTTAAAAACCCCTTTTATCCTGTGTTGAAATTATGGTCATGGATTGCCTGTTATTACCTGCAGTACACATAAGAATGTTATTAAGGTTAACATTTTAATTTTTTACCCGCCCCCATCTAGTGCTGAGGTTAAAGAAAGAATAGAGCAATAACTCTACGTTTGATTTGGGTCTTCATGGCCTGTTCTATGGTGAACCTAAATTTACTTTCAATACCAAATTTTTAATAGGATGTGAAGAACAGTAGGTTGGTATAAACTGACTGTTCTAACAATTTAACTTGCTGGTTATTTCTTCGGGTTAGTTCTGAAGATGATGGCAGGAGCTTACACAAAGGCATTAGCAAATATCTACCTGCCTACATAACATGATGTCACAGAAGAAGGTAATCTTCAGAGTCACTGCTTTGGAAAACTCATATGTTGTATGGTAATGAATTTTCTGCTTCTGTAAGAGCCAGGAATATCTTGACCAAGTCAATGCCTATCAACTCTTAAAGAAAGACTACTCTATGGCATTAACGAAGCACTTTGAAGTTCAGACTGTTAAATACATATTTGTAAATCCTTTGTTCACTGACTGCTCTACAAAATAAAACTTGTAGTTTAACTTTTACCAGGAAATATATACATTGTGCTGAACTGACTTTTTTTTTCTTTCTGAAAATTATATAATTAAATTTACAACTTATATTTACCACATAGCCTGCAGGACTGTGCACAATTCACATTCATCCATGCTGGGTTCTTGTTACATTCACCAGTTTGGGCCCAGTATTGGCACAGCTTATGGTTGTTAGAACATTCTTCTGTTAAAAAAATTAATGACATTACATTTATACAGGAATGATGAACAGTTATGACGAATTTTATTTCCTTCATACCATCTGACACAAAAATCATATAAATGCTAAATTACTGCAGAACCTTTTGTACTTTTAATAAAAATAATAAGAAAAAACTTAACAGATCACAGTTTTAGACACTTACATTATTGTTCTTTTCTATCTTAAATGACAAGTTGAATACATGCATGTGCTGGACGCTGTCAGTGTATCAAGTCAATCATGTCAGCACCAGTAATCACTATTAACTTGCTTCTGACTGTTAAAAATGTAAAGCAATATCTGACCTTCATTCAACATCGTTATATGAAGGCACATGTGGGAGTGGTTGTGGTTGTTGTTAATGATTAAGATGATGATCATATTTATTAGTTGAGTTTGACATAGTGAGGAAGTGTTGAGTGAAAGTATAGCTGCATGCACTTTTGAACTCTGCACCAGATGTAGTTGAGCAATCAGCTTCATGCAAGGCTACTGGCCACGGCAGCTAGGGCAAGTGCCCACGGCACCCTGTGAATAGGAGGCTCGGTGGACCTCAGATTTGGTCAGGACATTTTGAAGAACAGAAAAATCTCTTGCCCCATGGTAGCACATTATTCTTTAAGTAACAGTGATGCAGCCAAGGTCTACCTTGGTTATCAGAGACTCACATGTTATTGACAGATTTTAAATTCAAGAATTATCTGTTTCATTTTGTAGCATTTGTATGAAACAGAGCCTAATTCAACCAACATTTTGATCAGCCTTGGTAACACACTTACAGATGTGTACTACAGTTTGATCCATATCACTTGAAAGAACGTGCTACTTAGAGCATAAATGTAGAATTAATTGGCCACTGCAACATTCTTTTTTTTTTTTTAAGCTCACCCTGTAAGATGGAATCATACTGTCCACACAAATGAATTCTGACAGATGTAAAAACACAATTACATCTCTGTATTGACAAATGAACTGAACTGTATGAGTGTGATTAAAATGCAATTTGAATGCCTAAATTCATACTTACGAGGTTTAGGCTTTACAGGACCTGTGGGTGTTACAATTCCTTTCTGACACTCATAAAGTCTGTTTAATTTTAGCAGATCAGTCTGAAACAGGTAAGTGAATATCAATACTTCCTTGTATTATTCATTTTTCACTAGCTCGTTACAAGACAGGTCTTAATGCATTATGATTTATAAAGGAAATAATTGAGAGGAAGAAGAAACTGGCTATATTTGGCTTATGGTTCATAACAATGTACAAAACTTTTCTACAAACCTCATTGTCACTTTTTTGCCTATGTTTGTTCTATAAATAAACAGAACAATTAATTTAAATTTGTCTTACTAATTACAATTTAAAAAAGGTGTGACTGATTTTCCTGTTATGCTACACTGAAAATTAAGTGAGGCATTGAGCTAGGCAACTCTGTGGAATTGGATTTTTCTTGAGAAGCTAATGGTTGTTCAGCTAATCATGATTAAGGTTCTCATAATATGCACTGTCATCTAGTTTTGCAGATATATATATATACACACATACACATACACACACACACACATATAAAACGAAAAAAAAGAAAAAGAAAAAGAAATAGTGCCCTCTGTATATTCATATCACTCAGCATAAGACAAGAATTTGATGTCTCCCACTCTAGTTAAAATTAAAATTTATTCTTTTGATTTCACTATTTTATATCTTGAAGGCTAAATCACAGTACAATCACTACTGTAAATTTCAAAGGATTATAAGAAGTCAGTAAGATTCTCCACATACTACTTAATTATCTTTAACATATTTTCCTATCTCCAAAACCATACATTACATCCTTTATTTCTAATTTCCAAGTTCACTATATAAGAAATTTAAGTTACCGTTGCACTGAGTTTGACACTTCGTGATTTAAGACAATACTTTGCTCCCCATTGTAAATTAATGACTACTCCAGCTTGTCACCTAAGCCATGGCAATTAGTCGAGCTTGAATGTTAGTTCTGACACTTTCTCACAGCAGGGTTTGAAAACACACGTTTTCTGGAGCAGTGAAAGTGTACCCAGCTGTGACATTATTTGTATGTACCCATTTGTAGGTTTACAACGGGATGGATGAAGATTCACTTGGCTTTTGTTCTGTTGAGTATGGTCCAGCCATAACTGACTGCTGGGTACAGTACTGTTTTACACCAGAGATATACTATATCATCTGACTGTAACATTAGGTCAATTACCAACTTTTCAAGTGTGCGAGTTTGAGCATAACATCTGAAAGTTTATGTTAGTGGTAGACAAGATATTGGCATTCACAGTTGCACTCAACTGAGATGTGCTGTGTGTTTGGAACTTAAAACATAACTGCCATGACTAAACTGATTGCCATCTACTATTATCAGTGGCTAGAGCTTATACCTTGAAATCTGTCTGATGCAGTCTACATGATAAATATTCTCTGGGAGTGGATATGCAAAATGATGCAAACTAGTTCATTCCTTTGTACATAAAAGAAAAACACAAATCAAGTGCCGGTTATTTCTAAGCAGGCAAGTTGGTTGTACTTATAACCTACACATTATATGCCTGAAAAGATAATCTGTAATAATAATTCCTTCATCTAGTATGTACTCAAGATAAGATAACTTTCAAACCATGAATCTCCCCTACAAAATCTTCAAAAAGTAATGTACACCATAATTGAGCACCTTACTCAATATAACCTTCAGTTGATGAAGAGAGAACTCCAAGCAGCTGCATTACTTACTACTTTAAGATTTATTTCTATAACATAACCATATCCATTACTACTATTTTATGTAAAAATGAGATTTCATTTCTATTCATAGTACTTCATGTTAACGATTTCCTCCCGGTTATTTTATATAGTGTGTACTGGCCAAGTTGGACGAAACATGTCATAAAGTGCACTAAATCTAAAGTTTTTGTTGTAACTGCAGTCTATTTCAATATACTTCATGCATTATCACAATGGGATGTTTAGAATAAAGGTTATAACTAATATATCATCTGCATGTCAAGGTTACTGTAACAATCTACATTTTTTTAGCATATTTTAATTTTGGTAGCATCATGTAACATAACCGAGTGCAGAGTTTGAATAAACCAAGTGCACGCACTGATACAGGTATCACCACAGCAATTTTTTTCTTTCTCAATAATATTTATAAGTGTTGACACAAAACGTACAACAACAAATGCAGTAATCTGGTGATGTATGTGGCAAAAATTTAAGAAATATAAACATTCACATATTAGTATGGATGACCTAAGGCATACTCATAAGTTCTACAGTTACTTATCATTCCCATTATTATGTTCAGTTAAAAAACTGCACTGCTGTTAAAGTCAGTCAACTTGCAGGACTTTTTATGACCCTCACTGTCCTGTTCTCTTACAACAGGCATTCATACATAGCAGTTTTTATTTATGGATATAAGGTATGTCTTAATTGGAGCTTCTTTATGATATGAGATTTGTTCATTTGACAGTTCATTACTTTGTATTTTAATACATATGTTAGTTAAAATTTACCTCACTGAATCCTCTTCTTTGACCAATATTTGCAGCAGGGTTTCTAGGTATGATCGTAGGTGAACGGTTATCTCTGGAGAAGGCATATCTGCCATAGTGCATCAAAGATCCTGTTTGAAGTATAATTTCAGTGAATGAGTATTGTTATGTTACATGTAATTACATCATATACTACTTTGAAGCTATAATAATAATAATAATAATAATAATAATAATAATAATAATAATAATAATAATAATAATAATAATAAGAAGAAGAAGAAGAAGAAGAAGAAGAAGAAGAAGAAGAAGAAGGGCTCAATGGGTATGGGAGAGGTAGTACCTTTGTAAGGGGTTGACCCTGCACTGGTCCTCACCAGCCCAGGTGTGCAGCAGTGCAACTTGAGGCACCAGCCACTCACTTCCCTGCACACA
>Ga0131853_10024437_pt1 | contig 10902 bp, 6 predicted proteins | sample TergutLab28metaG_FD_92764 | JGI IMG/M metagenome (GOLD analysis project Ga0131853, IMG submission 92764) | Labiotermes labralis P1 segment gut microbial communities from Petit-Saut dam, French Guiana - Lab288 P1 (version 2) (version 2) | ecosystem: Host-associated > Arthropoda: Insects >...
ACTTTTCTCTGGCCATTATCTCCGTAACCGTTCAACTTTGGATATAGGTGTTTTGGGTTATATCGGTATACTTTAACATAAGGAATTCTCTCCCTAAGTCTGGCACATTCCTCCTGGGACACCCTGTATATATATATATAAAACACAGCAGGTATAGTGAATAGCTAGTGTGCGGGCAAGACAAGCAAAGAATATTGGCTCCCGATTCCCTGTTAGTGTCATACTTGGGGGTGGGCCAGATAAGCGTGGGCCGGGTAATTCAGTCGGTATAGCGACTGGCTACGGGCTGGACGGTCGGAAGATCGAATCCTGTTGTGGGCGAGATTTTCCGCACCTGTACAGACCGGCCCTGGGGCCCACCCATTCTCCTGTACAATGGGTACCGGTTCTTTCCCGGGGTTAAGAGCGGCCGGGGGCGTGAGACTCACTCCTCACCCCTTCTAGTGCTGCGGTCGAGAAAGAGTAAAGGTATACCTCTACCTCCCTATGGTCCGTAGGGCCTGTGCAGAGCCTCAGTGCCTGTACAAGGGTGCACTTTACCTTTACTTACCAGGTTAGTGTAAAAGGTATGGCTTCTCGCGATGGGCTGGACTGCCCGGGATCGAATCTCTGTTTGGGCGAGATCTGCCACACCCGTCCAGACCGGCTGTGGGGTCCACCTAGCCTCCTGTATTGTGGGTACCCGGGGTTAAAGCCGCCGTGGCCTGTCTTTGGCCATCCACCCACAACTAGCGTCGAAGTTAAAGAAACAATAGAGCTATTCCTCTACTCCACCATTGCGCCTTCATGAACTGTTCTAGGTAATGTGAGTGCTTACTGACACGATATCTCGTATCGAGGGCAATCAGAACAATTACGATTCTCAGCCCGGCCTTGAGGGTCACCCACACTTTTCTTCGAAGGACACCGCGGTCTGTCGATCCACCTGGGCGGAAAATTTTACCACTTAGTGCTTTCTAGTGCGGAAGTTAGAATGCCTGTGTATAAGCCTCCAGTTCCGCCGTAAATCGTCGAGACGCGCAAAGATAAAAATTTAAGTTTTGTGTCTTTTACAGATGACTTTATTTCGCCGCGTTTTCTGCCAAGCCTTAATGTATTCCATTTGCCCGTACCTAAGGACAACTTTGCTTTCCGAGTTCCCGCGCCGAATTCATTTGTTGTTTGCTGGTGTGTTTTTTTTTACGGACCTCAGTTTTTTTTCAAGGTTTCTGTTTGGCCAAACAGTTTTCCACTTGTTCGTCCGCAGAATCCCGTCATTTTGCAGTTCCACTGCAACCCTGGGCGTTTTTTATTTGCTGTTCCACAAACACTTCATTTTGTTACGTGTTCTGTGAGGTGTCGGTTTTCTTTATTTGCCCATGCAGGATATCTCAGTCAGTGTACTGGGTAGGCTACTGGTTACACAGTCCGGATTTCGAATTCCTTCAGGAGAGGACAATTTTCCTTTTTCATGTTTGCACCCTGCATCAATGACAATTAAAATTTTATTGTCCAACTTACGCACAAATATATATTTCGTAGATATGATTAAAATTATAAAATATTTAAAAGTGCTCCAACATGTTTCGGATCACACAGGATCCATCATCAGGAGGCCTTGTACAGTACTTGGCTAAAATTACAAAAATGGTTCTATCGTGTCCGTTGACATGTACGTGGTCGGTGTTATGGCAGCATATTCTGACCCGTTATGCGTGTGTCCAGTTCACTGTATAGGAAGGCACACAGTGCCCACCTATACAGTGTCCATGTCAACGGACACGATAGGACCATTCTTGTAATTTTAGCCAAGTACTGTGTAAGGCTCACTGATGATAGATTCTCTGTGATCCGAAACATGTTGGGGCACTTTTAAATATTTTATAATTTTAATTGTATCTACGAATTATATATTGTGCATTAGTTGGATGATAAATTATATATTTGTGCGTTAGTTGGATAAAGTGTTTAATTTTAACCATTTTTCTCCTTCAATCCGCCATTGCTGTTCCGAAACCTACCCAGCCTCTGATCTATTGAATGCGTATCTGTGTACTCTTCCGGTAGTAAAATGGCATGTCATCGTTAAGGCCCCTTTTCGCTCCCATTTACGACCATGTGGGATTTGTGGTGTACTAAGCAGCACTGGGATAGTTTTACCCACATTACTTCGTTTTCTCCATATTTATGATTTCACAAATTCTCTGTACTCATTTGTCCATCTATCGCCTGAACTCTACAGTTTTGACAGTTGACAGCGTACCGAAATCACACACTTTAGAAACTGTTTTTGTGTCAATGTTGTGTTATTTATACCGTCCTTACAGTTCACACATCAACCAATAAATTTACTTAATAGAACAACTAGATTAGCTTTTTGGGATTGTAGCCCTTAGACTAGTAAGACTTCCTGAAGATGGCACCCCTGTGCCGAAACACGTAGCTGACTAATATTTGTCATAAACTGTGTTTTACTAAGTGCATTTCTTGGTTGATGTATGATTTACTTTGCCAGTTTTTGGTGAATCTGAGTGTTCATCATTCACTCTTCGCAAAGAAAGTCTTTCTTTTGAAGATATTTTCGGCCGGTCTATGTGTTATAACCTTGCTTCCGGTTTCGGAAGTCTCATTTGCAGGTGGTCTTCGCAGTCGCCCAAAAGAACTGAGAAAATTTCATTCAGGATAGCTTGTGTAGGGGTCGAATTTCGAACCAGCAACTTCCTTACTAAAAGTTAAGAAATGTTGGCAATCGAGCAGTCTTGCTACTGATGCGCGTAACAAATAAAACGTCTACAGTTGATAGAGGAGTGAAAAACAGCGGCGTGTTAATTGCGTGTCAAATAGGCAAGCGAATTATTTCCTGTGTGGGCTCTGGATACGCGGGATTTGTCTGCAGCGGTGGTGCTTGATCGGCTGGCGACAGCAGCGCTGTTTCTTTTTGTGGCGCTGCGGCCCATCACGGGCCATGGCCTCCTCATTCATGAGGTTTCTAGATCACACACAACGACGCACCACAGTCGGTAGGACTCCTCTGGACGAGTGATCAGCTCTCCTCAGAGACTTGTACGTGACAACACGACAATCACAACAGCAAACATCCATGCTCCCGGCGGGATTCGAACCCACAATCTCAGCAGGCGAGAGGTCGCAGATCTTCGCCTTAGACCGCGCGGCCGCTGACAACAGCGCTATAGAATAACCGTATTTACCTCTTTATTGTGCAGCCTCAATAGTGTCGACACCTAATAACGGCTTAATTAGGTCGGCTATTACCAGTTCGACCCTGCTGGAAATGAACCGACCGGACTGCAGCCACACCAATAAGGCATGACAAGGGCAGCAGTAATGTCCCTTTAAGTCTTCACCATTAACTCCGTTACAAGTTGCTTTCACCTATTATTATCAACGTTTCTCTCCCACAGTTCGTTTTAGAAGAAAGAGAGACAGAGACCCTGGGGAAGCAGCAGAAGCGTAGACGAAAGGGCAAATAATGCGAAAAAGTATTTCGGAAAGGGGGGGGGGATTCGGAGATAGAGATTAATTATGTTCAAATGTGGGTTTTCAGGTTTCGCCCGCTTGTCCTTCTGAGAGGAGTAGCGTGAAATCGAAGACGTTAAAATGGTCAGAACTGTTGACTTGTAATGTGGACCGCAGAGTTTTTGTTTGTTCTTCAATAAGTAAAGGTAAAGGTCCACCTTTGTACAAGCACTGAGGCTCTTACAGGCCATACGGTCCATAGGAGGAGTAGAGGTATAACTCTACTCTTTCTTGACCATGGCACTAGAAGGGTGTGAGGGGTCAGCGTCACGCCCCGGCCGCTCTTTACCCCCGGGAAAGAACCGGTACCATTTGTGCAGGAGGCTGCGTGAGCTTCAGGACCGGTCTGGACAGGAAATCTCGCTCCCATCGGAATTCGATCCCCGGACCGTCCAGCCCGTAGCCAGTCGCTATATCGGCTACGCTACCCGGCCCTATTCTTCAACACTCTAGTGCAAAATTTGGAAAGAAAATTTGTGTTTTTTTTTTTTACAGAATAAAGAATTATTTTTATGAAATTAGATTTAGAAGAGTATGCGAGGATTAGGCGCGAGCAATATGGAACTTTGGATTTACTGAAGAATTTGCTTGAAGACGTAGAGTAGAGGAACAAAATCTCAAACGTCGCTATTCTGTGACTATGGAAGTCTGTTGTGTAAACAAGGAGATGCGGATGTCATGTCAGGTAGCACATTCTGTCGGTTGGAGTTCAAATATATGTCACGTCCAATTGTCACGTCCAATTGTCACGTCCAATTGTCACGTCCAATTGTCACGTCCAATTGTCACACTCCATTCTCTTGCCATTCCTCTTCATATTATTTCACGTTTCCTTCTATGTCTTAAAAACAGCAGCCATTTACTTTTCATCACCGCCCCCCAAAATTGGTCATTTCTTATCCCTTCTATCTGACCCGAAATGCTAGCTGATTGTCATATATTCTTCCATATGTTTAATTTTGTTTTTATGTATTTACTTACTCGTATTTTGCATTCATAGTTCAGTGCATCGCTAATATATTCGCAGAGCACAACCAACAAGAGGCAGCGTTTTACAATTTATTTATTTCTGTAAGACGCTCTACATGTTTCAGACGGGATTTCCGTCCATCATCAGGAGCTCAAAACTGCACATACAGCGTCAGGTATTTGTCAGGCCTTTACTGCTAGCTGCTGCTAGCCTCGACGGGATGTTCCACTCCGGCCAGGCTAGCAGCTAGCAGTATTGGTCTGACAAATACCTGACGCTGTATGTGCAGTTTTGAGCTCCTGATGATGGACAGAAAAACCGTCTGAAACATGTAGAGCGTCTTACAGAAATAAATAAATTGAGAAACGTTGCATCTTGTTGGTTGTGTTCTGCGAATGTTTCTCGTATTTGTAGTCAAAATCAAATTAAAGTAGGTCAAACATAACAATTTTTTGCAAAATATTTTTTTTTCAATACCGTGCATCGGGCCGTCACAACGCTCTGTACAAAAGTATATCAATATGTACAAAAAAGTAATTGAACGGTAAGCATGTGTACCGTCCGGTATATTGCACTAATTGTGCACCTTTCTTTATTCTTAGTATTGTTCAGCGGTTTATTACGGTTTGATTTTGCTTATTTTTTTTACTCTTTTTGAATCTAATTAAAATTTTAAAATTTCATTATGTTAAATCTGCATACTATTAATCTAGGTTTTTTTTTTTGTTGCTTTTACTATTCTTATTCCTGTCATTTGGGTGTTTGTACTTTAATATTCTACCTTATCATTTTTCTTATTCCTCGTAGGCGCATTGTTTTGTACGTCACAGCAGGTGTGTTTATCTTACAATACGTACTAAACACTGTGTATTATTTTCATTCTTCTTCTTTCTCCATTGAATTTCTCCCTGAATCTGTGCTGCGGTAGAGTAGGCCTTCTTTTATCGCTTTGGTAATGTTTAAGTTTTCCTGTTTCATTATTTACTTGTTTCTTGGGCAGGTTTCAAAGTATACTCTTGCTTCCCTATAATCAGTGTCTAATATTTCATATAGAATATTACTCGTTTCATAAAACCAAGACGAAAGAGCTGGGTGGGGCATGTGGCACTTATGGGGGAGATAGGAGGTGCATACTAAGTTTTGGTGGGGAGAATTAATGGAAACAGAACACTTGGAATACCTGAGCATAGAGGGGAGGTTAATATTAAAATGGATCTTCAAGAATTGGAATGGGAAGTTACAAACTGGATAACTCAGGACAGGGACAGTTGGCGGGCCCTTGTAAATGCGGTAATGAACCTTTGGGTTCCATAAAATATGGGGAATTTCTTGAGTAACTGAGGGAGGACATTTGAGCTTCTCAGGAAGGACTCTGCTCAGTGGAGTTAATATTTCACGATCTGATGTTTGTTGGACCGTGCATCATTGTGATAACTGAAGGATAAAAACCAACTAGATCTCACTTATTATTTTATTGTACTTCTTATAGGCTCAACATGTTTCGGGCATTACTATGCCCATCATCAGGAGCTCGCGACTATGATGTTGATTACCACATTGGTAGTTTCATCACAGTCGCGAGCTCCTGATGATGGGCACAGTAATGCCCGAAACATGTTGAGCCTATAAGAAGTACAATAAAATAATAAGTGACATCTAGTTGGTTTTTTTATTCTTCGGTTAATATTTCATGTAGTTCTTGGCGTACTTGTGTGCTTGTAGCATGTCGAAGTTCAGTAGTGAGCGAAGTAACGAATTACATAACAGGTATGATCAGATACGGTCACCTGCTAGCACCTGTTAGGCACGTTCTTTATTCATATCTGTATTTTCGATATTAAAATTGTGAATTTTGCAAACCACAAAGTAAAGTATGGAAGGAAATAAACATACATTCTAATTTCAGCAATTCTAGCGGCTTTCCATGGGCCCATAAGAGCGAATTTCGGAATATTTACTTGCAGCAGAACGTGTCCAATTCCTCACTAATTAATTTTGATTTTTCGATTTCAAATTTACTTTTTCATTCCCTAACCTTAACATCGAGAGATTCATTAATACTCGCCAAAGCAAGAAGATATTTTCTTGGGTAAATATAATAATAATAGCCGGTCCCAGTGGCCGCGCTGTCTAAGGCGTAGGTCTGCGGCCGTTCGCTTGCTGGGATTGTGGGTTCGAATCCCGCCGGTGACATGAATGTTTGTCCCTTTTGAGTGTTGTGTTTTATCAGGTAGAGGTCTCTGCGTCGGGCTGATCACTCGTCCAGAGGAGTCCTACCAAGTCTGGCGTGTCCAGTAAGTGTGATCGCGAAGCCCCGTAAGGGGAGGCCATGACCCGGAATCGGGTCGAAGCGTCATAAGAAAATAGGTGTAATAATATTACACTAATTCAGATTTAACTTGTTTAAATGATGGCATAAATCCACTGCGTATGGAGAGAAGAGAGATTAGCAGCAGGGACAAGAGGAGTGTAGAACAGAAAATAATATATGAGAAGTGATAAAGTGGACTCTACTAAGTGTTCTACTTTAGCTTCCAGTCGCAATGGCATATTTACAATGCCCTGTTTGCAAGGCCGTGCAATTGAAGGATAATAGACTATTGTTATTCTAGTTTCAGGAAGCCACTTATTTTCCTGAGGGCAAGTGTGTCTTATACTTGCATAAGCACTCGAAAAATAAATTGAAATCACGAACACAAGAGGCGGTAAAAGGCTCTAAATTGTACCTCTTCCAATGATAAACATCACCTCACCCTCATAGGTATAAATGACAACCCTTTACTAACAATCTAACGCGTTTGGAGAGTTACACCATCAGATAGAATAATTAAGCCTGCTGTGATGGAATTACTAAAGCTTACAGCAGTTCGAGTTCTGTATCAAACGTGTCCTAAACTCGTAAGCAATTTAAGAGGCTTCTCATTACAGGATGCAGAGGCCACAGATTTAACCTATTAATATAGATGCGTAGGTTATTCTGTAGTTATAAAGAGGAGCAGAATGTTGCTGAATTTAACTGCAGTGGAAGATGAGCTTAATCTAGTAGTTGGAGTTTTAACTTTTGTCCAAAAATTCCTTGCGAATCTCTAAATATTATCATCGTTAACACACCTCTAAATAGTATCACCACATATCACAGTAAAATTCCTAACAAACCTCTAGACAACACCACCAATTATCACATCAGAGTTCCTGGCAAATCTCTATACAGCACCATCACTTAGCACATAAAAATTCCTAGAGAACCTCTATATATCATCCTCGCTTAATGCACCAAAATTCCTAGAGAACCTCTACACATCATCATCGTTTATCACACCAAAATTCCTAGACAACCACTATATAACATCACCGCTTAGCACAACGAAATTTCTAGAGAATCTCTATACATCATCACTGCCTAGCACACCAAAATTCCTAGAGAACTCCTATACGTCATCACTGTGTAGCACACCAAAATTCCTAGAGAATCTCTATACACCATTACCACCTAGCACACCAAAATTCCTGGAGAGCCTCTATGAAACATCACCGCTTGACACACCCAAATTCATAGAGAAACTCTTAACATCATCATCACTTAGGACACCAAAATTCCTAAACAAGCCCTATACACCATCACCGCTTAGCACACCAAAATTTCTAGAGAACGTCTATAAATGTTCACTGCTTCGCACGCCAAAATTCCTAGAGGAATTCTATGCATCATCACCGCTTAGCGCACCAAAATTCCTATCGAACCTCTTGATATTACCACTTAGTACTCCAAACCGTCCAGCGAACCTCTCTACAACATTACGGGTTAATACAACAGAATTCTTTTCCAATTATCGTAGGCTACACACGCAGTGATAACGATGATAAACGCAGACATTGCTCGTTCAAAACGCGACACGGTGTGTGATATCGGAATTGCAGTCCTGCGGGTGCAGGTGAGGTGAAGAGATCCGAATATTGGAAACACTGGAAGTAATGCGGATAAAGTAGAGGGGTTTCGAAAGTCGATAAGGGAGAATCATAGCCAGCGCTCTGCATTACAAATTACGGTTATTCTATTCGAAAACGGGAGAGGAGATAATAATAATGTAATTAGAGATGTGATGCCCTGTAGCCCATAGGAGACGTTCGCGTCGTCGCATCACACGGGACCATAATTTACATAATGCCATTTTAAAGGTGAGAGTCGTCCCTTAACGTCCCTATGTAGGCACATGGGTCAGTAGCTTGAGTCATGCTTGACCACGTCGGTAGGTGGGGGTGGATTGTTAAAGCCACGCCCCTGTCAATTTACCCCCGGGAAAGGGACCCGTACCAACCGTGGAGGAGGCTGAGTGGACCACGGGATTGTCTGGACGGGTACGAAGAAGTGACAAACACTTGATCCTACCCGAATTCTAACCCCGAACCCTCCAGCCCATAGCAAGGCCCATAAACTCTGCTCTATATACTTGAGGTAGCCTCGACACTAAAACGACAAGAAGTTAGGCTAAGATGGTAAGGGAAGGCATAAGGGGAATGAAATTCCTCCTCCGACGCACTTGTACGTGGTTGTGCGGACAGTCAGGACCTTGACTATCGAAAAAGTGGGCCTATGTGAAGAAAATCCTAGTGTATTTGATCACAGAATGTGACTTGAGATCCCCGCTATTCTGGGACGTTACGCAGTGTAGATTGGTAGTCACCGACGTTTCGGTTCGGTCCCGAAACGTCGGCAACTGACAATATAATGTGTGTAACATCACAAAAGAGCGAGGACCTCATTTACACCGCGGTGGGAACCTGAAATCTGGCAGAGAATTTGACTTACCGTAACAGATACAACGGACCTGAATGCTATAATTGCAGGGTAGCTGCGTGTCTATTACATTTTTGGCTCAAACACAGACCCAGGTGACTAAGGATCAAGGGAGAAATGGGCCCTATGCATAATAGGATAGGAGATAATGTGGGGTTTTATTGATTTTAATATGAAGTAGGTTACTGATGTGTGCTAAGTGGTTCCTTGTCACCATGGCAAGGCGCGTCCTCAGGTTGCTGATGGAGGAACGGCCTCCAATATGGAAGGTAGCTGCGAATATATTGAATAAGCAGTCGCGGACAGCCGACAAGGGGTGTTCCTACAGCTTGGGGGGTTGGACGAGGTGTTGACAAATCCTCCCCGTAAAAACTGAATTTTTTTGCATATCGTGGACACTTGCCTCGGACCTGGATTGATACTTTGAGATCGCTTGGGACACCCAAGCGTAGATGGAAGGATAATATTAAGATGGACCTTCAGGAAGTGGGAGTATGGACTAGAGCGATCTGGCTCAGGACAGGGACAGGTGGCGGGCACTTATGAATGCGGTAATGAACCTTCGGGTTCCATAAAATGTGGAACATTTCTTGACTAACTGAAATCCGGTTAGCTTCTCAAGAAGGACTCTGCTCCGTGGAGTATGGAGTATGGATTATGGAATACTGCTGGATACAGGATTCGCATTATATAACGCTGCGTAATCGCTGGCTACGTCTAGGTCGGCTGCAACTTAGCAACACGTTGGCAGCGCTATGCTTAAAATTCCATATTATGTACAGTACGTACAGGAAATACCTTGTGGGGCCTTCAAAAGGAAAGTTGGAATAATTGTGCCCCTTTATTTGACCACGTCTCTCTGTCTGCCTGCACACAACAACGGCAGTACTGATGCTGATTTAAATGAAATTTGCCACAGAAAGTTCCGTTTAAACCGCACAGGAATGCGGTAAACTTAAAATAAAGATCTAATACAATTGGTACCCTTTGAACAAGCAGTGTCATGAAAAAAAAATGTGCTTTATGACCAGTAAAATTCTACCTTTAAGTCTTACGAGGTTAGAGCAAACGCATGCGGTTTCATTTCATAACTCGACAAAAATAGAGGCAAATAAACATTTGAAATTCTTGGAAGAGTCAGACTAAGCTTGATTTAAAGGACTAGTGACCCGCCTGTGTTTGTGTCCTAAAGTCGGGTTGCGAAAAATTGAAATCGACAATAGTTTTAAGTATTCACTGTCTAAGTTTAGTCTCTTTATGTGGTGATGCAGACTGTCTGTTATACAGATTGTGTAACGGTGTGTGTTTTTCTTTCTTTTTATGCCTACCCGTAAAATCTTCCTTAGCTTTAAAGACGTCACAAATATTTTAACATTTCATTACGTCAATAACACAACATGCATTAATCAGCAAACTTCTAAAAGTTAAAATCTTGGCCAAGTTTTTAACTTTTAGAAGCTGCTGATTAATATGTGTTATGAATAACATAACATATATATTGAGGAGAATATTTGGACCTAGGAGGGACGAGGTAACGGGGGAATGGAGGAGATTGCATAACGAGGAGCTAAATGATTTGTACTCCTCACTCAATATTGTGCGGGTGATAAAATCGAGAAGA